>ERZ780226.966-NODE-966-length-23859-cov-3.086750_pt1 | contig 23859 bp, 21 predicted proteins | sample MGYA00511165_ERZ780226 | MGnify/ENA primary metagenome ERZ780226 (study PRJEB29588, sample SAMEA2152373) | human gut metagenome | biome: human gut; feature: human-associated habitat; material: faeces | place: Denmark | collected 2008/2010 ...
GGGAAGCTCGTGGTAGCCGTTCCCGTCGGCATCGAAGAGCTCGTTCGCCCCGTAGTCGACGCGCACGATCCACACCGGGGCGAGCCGGGGGTTGCCCCCTCCCCGACTCGTCTCTCCCGCGTGGGACTCGCTAGATGGGCACATGCCCCATGCCCCTATGCCAGGGGGATGTCGCCGAGTCCCCTGTCTTCGTCGACCGTGCTCACGTTGAGGACCTTCTCCTTGCCCGCGCCGGTGATGGTGACCGTCCAGTCGTCATCGGGCAGGCCGTCGATCCAGAAATCGCCCCAACTGTTCGTGGTGTCGGTGTAGGTCTGCTCGCCGTTCGTGACGACGACCTGCGCGCCCTCGACGATCTCTTCGTCGGCGGGCGTGAACACCGTGCCGGCGATGAACTTCTTGGGAAGCCCCTTGTAGTAGACGTGCGGCTTGGTGCCATACTCGGGGTGCAGGACCTCGGCGCCCTCGAGGTCGAGCTCGTCGAGCTCGCCGAACTCGATGACGTGGACGGGGCAGTTGTCGACGCAGCGCGGCACGCGAATCGGCGAGCCCTCGTCGTCCAGCAGGTGCGCGCAGCCCGTGCACTTCTGCGGCAGCTCGAGCTCCTCGTTCCAGAAGATCTTGCCGTAGGGGCATGCGTCGACGAGCTGACGCTGGCCTTTCGCCTTCTCGGGGTCGATGATGACCAGGCCGTCGTCGCGGCGATACACCGCAGCGTCCTTTGCCGCGGCGATACACGGCGCGTTCTCGCAGTGCTGGCAGGGTGTGGGGATGTAGCTCACCTTGACCTGCGGGCGCTGTCCGCGCTCCTTCTGGTCGACCTTCATCCAGAACTGTCCCGATTCGGGCTGCTCCTGGGCGTAGGGCATCCAGCAGTTACCGCAGTGCTCGTCCTTGCAGCCGATCTGGCAGGCGTGGCAGCCTACGCATTTATCTGCATGAATCAGAAAGCCTTTCATGGTATCTCAGCCTTTCTCTTATGCCTCGACAACCCAGGCGTCGCGCGTAATGCCCTCGCCCGGATCGTAAGCGCGTTCGAATGCTTCGGGGTATTCGCTCTTCCAGCCGTCGTATTCCTCTTGGCTGAGCTTTTCCGCCTCGACCAGGTACCCGGTGACCACGAACCCCTTGCAGTTCTTGGAAACGGTCTCTTCGGGGCTGATCAGGTTGATGGCACCGCCGCGGTCGATGTGCGGCGCAATCGGGTCGACGCGCGAGCCCTTCGCAACAACGACCGAACCGGGCATGACGCGCTCCGAGATGCGAGCGCCGGTGAGGACGATGCCGCGGTCGTTGAAGAGCTTGACGATGTCCCCGTCCTCGATCTCACGCGCATCGGCGTCTTCGGGGCTGATCCACAGCGGCTCGTACAGATAGCCGTCGGGGCCCTTCACCTTGGTGGTCTCGATCTCGCGGTACCAGGCGATGTCATCGCCCTGCACGTGCACGCGGAAGCGTGCCGGATTTGCCGTGACGAGCAGCGGGTACTTCTTGCAGCGCTCGCCCCACAGGCTCTCGTCGTGCGTCCAGCCTTCCTCAGCGGGGCCGCCAACGATCCACTTGGCCATCGGCTGGCGCTCCTTGTCGTCGGGGAAGTGCTCCGCAAGTGCCTGGGAGTAGAACTCCAGCTTGCCAGACGGCGTGTCGAGCGGGTACTTCTCGGGATCTTCGTAGAAGCCGCGCATGCCGGGCAGCTCGTCGCGCCAGTTCTCCTCCAGCTTGGGATAGTAGAGCCCCTTCTCGACCAGCGTGTCCCAGTCGACCTCGGTCGGCAGCTGCGAGGTATTGAAGCCGTATTCGAGCCATTGCTGGGTGGACATGCCGTAGTCGAGCTTCTCGCGCATGCCAAAGCGGTCGAGCACCTCGAGGGCAATCTCCCAATCGGACTTGGACTCGCCCACGCGATCGCACGCATGCGGCGTGTAGCCCGCATAGCGCATGCCGACGGTCATGCTCGCGCCCATGGTGTCGTCGTCTTCGAGGCACGTGGTGACGGGCAGGACCAGGTCGCAGAACAGCGAATCGTTCTCGAGCCACTGGTGGTTGGTGACGAAGAACTCGACCTGGGGGCTGCGGATGGCGTCCTGGAACTCGAAGCCGCCGTTCCAGCAGTTCATGTTGCAGGGCTTCTCGGACCACAGCATGTGGATCGGAGAGATTTTCGGCTCCTCGGTGGGAACCTCTGTACCCGCGCGCTTCGCCATGGCCTGCGCCATCATGAGCGCGACCTGCGGGTTGCCCGGGTACGTGAACTTCTTGAACTGCTCTTCGGTGTCGACGTAGACGATGCAGGGGCTGCCGTACCATTCGACATGGCCGTTGCGGATCGCCTCGGCGATGGCGGTGCGGGGCAGCGACTGCCCGGACGGATAGAACATGCGGCAGTGGTTGAGCATCGAGAACGGGCGGGTCGAAGACTGCGCGAGTTTCTCCTTCGCCATATTGGTCGCCTCAAGGTGCAGCTGCTGAACGCCCGGCTTGCCAAGGCCCTGCATGGCAAGCAGGTACGCCTGGGTGCGGCCCGGCTCATGCGAGTACGGCGTCTTGATGGATCCCGAGCTGTAGTGCACGTGCGAGGCGCGCTTCTTGCACAGGTTGCGCGCGTAGGCCTTGATGGTGTGCTCGGGGACGCCGCAGCGTTCGGACGCCCACTTTGGGGTCTTGGGAACGCCGTCTTCCTTGCCCAAGACGTAGTCGACGAGCTTGTCGAACCCGATGGAATGGGTGTCGATGTACTCCTTATCGTAGATGCCCTCGGTGATCATCACGTACATGGCGCCAAAGTCGAGCGCTGTGTCGGTGTTGGGCAGAATCGGGATCCACTTGAAGGTCTTGTGGCAGACCGTGGTGTAGTTGCAGAACGGGTCGACCGACACGAACTCCTTGCCCAGGTCCTCCCAGTACTTGAGCACCCTGGAGAAGAACATGGACGCGTAGTTCTGCGTCAGCTCCCAGTCGCCGGCGTCGAACACCAGCAGGTCGGAGTTCTCTGAGACGTCCTTCATGACGTTGTAGTTGCTGTAGTTGTTCTGCGGCGGGGCAATCAAGCCGCCGCCATGGTTGAAGCCCGAGCCCCAGAAGTGCTTCGCGCCCCAATACCAGCCCTCGACCGAATCGGGAGTGCGGGTCTCGCGCGTGTAGCCGCCCAGGAAGTTCATCACGGTCGCGTGCATGCCGCCGCCCGCGTGCAGGTCCTTGGATTCGCGGTGCCCGTCTTCGCCCACGCACAGCACGGTGTAGGGGCCGTACTTGTCGATCAGGCGCTTGAGCTCGGACTCCATGATGTCGAGCGCCTCATCCCAGCTGATCTCAACGAACTTGGACTTGCCGCGGTTTTCCGCGTGGATCTTCTCCGGGTCGCCACCGGGTTCCCAGTCGATGCGCTTCAGCGGCTTGCGCACACGATTTTTGGAGTACACGCGCTCCTTGTACGCAAGTGCCATGTAGTTGGGCGCCGCCTTCATCTCCGGACGCAGCTTCTTGCCGTCGACGTCGAGCTCCCACATGGAATCGGCCAGTTCCTCGGGTGTGTATTTCTCGTCGATGTGCAAAGGACGAATGCGCACGATCTTTCCGTCCTTGGTGTCGACTGCCGTTGGCTCACCGCCCGTACCGCCGCTTGCGATGCTCTGCACCGTCGTGGTGTAGCCATCCCTCTCACTCATGCTCCCGCTCCTTTCCTCGAACCATCTTGGAAAAACAGGCTCCGAGACATTGCAGGAGAGCCGGTGCTCCCCATCGTCTCCTGCTTGTGGTTCAAAGGTACCGAGCGGCCGATCCGGGGCCAATTCCCGAGTCGGGCAAGCTATGACCCTGTTTGGACCGATAGTGCGCTTGTGAGTATGGACAGGACACAGAATGGGCGCTGTGTCACCCATCCTCAGAACTGATTGAGCCAGTACTCGTTCAGCATCTTCTTGTAGAGCGCGGCGAGCTCTTTGGGTTCGAGGGGAAACCCGTCGAAGATCCACTTCTGGACGAGCATGGCCTGAGACGCCGCGAAGAAGTACGACACGTACTCCGCCTCGTAGCCTTTCGTCGAGGAAAACTCTGCGATGATTTCGCTGTTGAGCGCCTCGAGCGAGTGCGTGACGACGCGGATGAACGTGTCGTCGACCCCTTTCATCGGGCGGACGAGCGCCTGGTAGAACTCCTTGTCGTCCCAGATACGGGTATAGATGTTCTCCATCAGCACGTTCGTGAGCTGGCGTCTCTGCTCGACCGACAACAGCCTGTTCATCTCCTGTATCGGCACGACGACATCTTCGACGAAGATCGACTCGAGGACCGCCTCCTTGTCCTGGAACGTGCTGTAGAACGTCTTCCTGGACAGATGCGCCTTGCGGCACAGCTCGGTCACCGTGATCTTCGAATACGGCATAGTCATGATCAGCTGCCGGAACGTACGGTCAAACGCCTCTTTCGCACCCATGACTCCCCCAATCAACGGCGCGCATGCGGCCATGTCTGCCGCATCGGATGGATTGTTGACTTTGGTACAGACTAGCAGCTCGTGCAGACGTTTCCATGCGCATGATCGTGATGATGAGCGCCAAGCGATTCTCGCAAGCGGTCGCACCCGCATCCGGTCGCCTCGGATTCCTGGTCGAGCGCCGTGCTTCCTTCGACGTCGACGAGCTCTATCTCGAAGCGCAGGTCATGACCCGCGAGCTCCGGGTTGCAGTCGAACACGATCGTCTCGTCGTCCACCGCCACAACGCGTGCCCTGCCCGTGCCGCCCGCCATATCGAACTCGATGTACTCGCCCACGGGCAGCTCGTCAGCATGGGGAAAGCCCGCCTTGGCGACGGTGATGACCGCTGATTCGTCGAAGGATCCGTATGCCTGCTCGCAAGGGATATCAATCGTCTTGCGCTGACCGCGGTGCATGTCGACGAGCGCCTGCTCGAACGCCGGCAACAAACCGCTTTGCCCGATTGTGACGGAAACGGAATCCGAGGAGAGCCACGTGTTCACGAACTCCGTCCCGTCCTCAAGAAACCCGGCGTAGTTAATCTCGACCTTCTGTCCAAATTGAAGCATGCGAATCCTCCCCGTCTAGCGTCACCCTGCATTAACTGTATCGGGAATAAACCCGTCCATGCACCGCTCGGTTTGCCGATGCTGTCGCGTGCGGGGTTACAATTGCTGGATTTTGTTACCCACGGAGTGCGGGTTTGGTGCGGGGCGAGACGCGGGATGGCACGGCGGGCGCCCCATGGTCGGTTTCGCGCCGCCGCGTGCCGCCGGTGGTTGATTGGCACGCCATCCCGCTGATGGCTGAAATCACGCCACGGCGTGCCGCCAATGGGTGTTTGGCACGCCGACCCGCTGATGGCCACCCGCCACGGCGCGGAATCGACCATACGCGTCCCGCGGTACCACCGGTGACGACGCCGTGCATCCCCGTATTACCGGTAAATACGGCCCTCGGCACCCTTGTACGGATGTGAATCGAGCTCATACGCGGGAATCTGCGCTTTGCCCCGTTCGAGTTCTGCGACGAGGCGTTCCTTGTCCTCGGGTAACTCCCCCAATACGGGCACGGGGTTGCTCACGTGCAGCCCAAAGAAGGTGCAGTTTTCGAGCTCGAGTCCTTTGAGAAACGCGATTTCCTCGTCGAGATACTCCCCCAGCGTGCACTCGGCAAAATCTCCCGTCGCCACAAGTCCTTCGAGGCGGCTTCCGGCATCGACGTGCAGCGGAGAAACGAAGATGAGCGTCGGGCGGCCCGCGTTGACGAGCGCAGCGTTGGCGGCGGCGTGCTCCGCGATACGCTCGGGACCGGCGGCCGCATTGATGATGTTGACGTTGAAGGCGATGCCGGCAGCATGCAGGCGCGCCATCGCCTCGAGGGCCTCGGCGACCGTGTAGCCCTTGTTCATGTACGCGAGCACGTCGTCGAGCCCCGACTCGAGCCCGATATTGAGCTCGGAATACCCGCAAGCTGCCAGACACGCAAGGTCGGCATCGGTTTTTGATCGGACGTTCATGACCGAAGCGTAGGCGCCGATAGATTGCACCGAAGGGAGATGGCGGTGGATGGCGTCTGCCACCCAAACGAGCTTGTCGGCATCAAGCGCGAAGGCGTCGCCGTTGACGAGGAAGACGCGCGTCGGCTCCCAGCCGCTTGCCCGCACTTCCTGCAGGTCCGCCTCGATCTCCTCGCGCGGCGAGACGGCAAACGGCGTGTCGAGGTACATGCTGCAAAACGTGCAGGCGTTGTGGCTGCAACCGGTCGTGACCTGCAGCAAAAGCGAGCTTGCCTCATAAGGCGGGCGGTACGTGGGTCCCGTGTAATGCATGGGGTTCGTCCTTCCTGCGTGTCAAATTTCGACAAGGGTACCACGACGAACCGCCAATGGCCGCTTGGCATGCCATCCCGCCAATGGCCATCCGCCATGGCGCGAAAACAGCCATACGCGTCCCGCGGTGTCACCGAACCCGCCGCCACACACGCGTGCAAACAAAAAGGCCAGGAACCCGAAGGAACCTGGCCTCGACTTGTGAATGGTGCCGACGCAGAGACTCGAACTCTGGACCCCCGCTTTACGAGAGCGGTGCTCTACCAACTGAGCTACATCGGCAGCCGCGCGTCATCCTCTACCGGAACGCAGACGCTACGCGCGAGAACGTAGTATAGCGGATATCACCCGCACGTCACAAGAAAAGTTTTGCGACTTTCGTGAATCGGCGCACCCGCCGCAAACCCTACGCGTAGATGGCGCGGGCCTTCTCGACGAACGCGCGCAGGGCATTGCCGCGATGGCTGATCGCGTCCTTTTGCTCGGGCGCCGCCTCGGCGGTCGTCAGGCCGCCCAAGTCGTCGCTGATGAACAGCGGGTCGTACCCGAAGCCGTTCTCGCCGCGACGCTCGTGGCCGATGACGCCTTCGCAGGTGCCACGCGCGACGACCTCCGTGCCATCGGTGTCCACGAACACGATTGTGGACACGAAGCGCGCCGTGCGCTTGTCATCCGGCACGTCCGCGAGCTCGCCGAGCAGCTTGTCGTTGTTCTCCTCGTCGGTCGCATCCTCGCCCGCGTAGCGGCTCGAGTACACCCCGGGCCGCCGGCCGAGCGCGTCCACCTCGAGCCCGCTGTCGTCGGCGAGCGCCGGCAGCCCCGTGTTCTCGAGCGCGGCAAGCGCCTTGATGCGCGCGTTGCCCTCGAACGTGTCGGCGTCCTCCACCGGCTCCGGGAACTGCCCGCACGAGCCGAGGCTCACGAACTCCCAGCTCAGCGGGGCAAGGATGCGGGAAATCTCCTCGAGCTTGTGGGCGTTGTTGGTTGCGATGACGACCTTCTTTGCAGCCATGCCTACTCCTCGATGGCCTTGCGCTGCTCCTCGAGCAGCTCCTTGATTCCGCCTTCTGCCATGTCGAGCATCCTGTTGAGCTTCTCGCGCGAGAACGGCGTCTGCTCGCCCGTGCCCTGGATCTCGATGATCTCGCCGCGCCCGTTCATGACGAGGTTGAGGTCTACCTCGGCGTGCGAGTCTTCCTGATAGTCGAGGTCGAGCAGCAGCCTGCCGTCTACCATGCCGACGCTGATGGCCGCGACCTGGTCCAAAAGCGGGTTGCCCTGGATCTTGCCGGCGCCCTTCCACATCTCGATGGCGTCGTGCAGCGCCACCCACGCGCCCGTGATCGACGCCGTGCGCGTGCCGCCGTCTGCCTGCAGGACGTCGCAGTCCACATGGAACGTGACCTCGCCGCCCAGCCCGGACATGTCGACGACCGTGCGCAGGCTGCGGCCGATGAGGCGTTCGATTTCCATGCTGCGGCCCTTGCGGCCCTTGTACTCGCGCGCCGAGCGCTTGGCGGTCGAAGCGGGCAGCATCGCGTACTCGGCGGTGACCCACCCCAGGTTGCTGCCCTTGCGCCAGCTCTGCACGCGCTCCTCGATAGTGACGGCGCAGATCACCTTGGTGCGCCCGGTCTCGATGAGACATGAGCCGGCGGCGTTCTCGATGTAGTTTCGCGTGATCTTGGTCGGACGCTTCTGGTCGGGCGTGCGCCCGTAGGAGCGACCGAGTCCGATGTTTACAGTCATGGGATACCTTCCTATTCTCGCACGCCGGGGCGCGCCCGGCATCGTGCGGCGTTACAGCGTGTCGATATCGACGTAGCTGAGATCTTCGATGGGCTCGCCGAAGATGTGCCCGCCAATCTGGCGGAACTCGTCGAGGTCGCGCCCCGTCGTGTTGAAGCTGTTGTGCGGCGGGATGCTGCCGTCGCACAGGTGCCCGCGGTAGGTGAGCGTCTCCACGACCTCTTTGGCGGTCTCGTCCGACGACGAGATGATCGATACGTTCTCGCCCACCGCCTGCTGGATGAGCGGCTCGAGCACCGGGTAGTGCGTGCATCCCAGCACGAGCGTGTCGACGCCCGCCTTCTTGATCGGGTCGAGGTAGTCACGCGCGATCTCCTGGAACGCCGGACGCAGGTAGACGTCGCTTGCCTCGGCGGTGAGGCGCTCGATGGGGCTGTTGGACTTGCGCAGGCCGTCTTCCACGATCTCGACGAAGCGCGGAGCCGCCGACGAGTACACGGTCACGCCTGCATCGAGCGTGCGGATGGTGTCGGCGTAGATGGCCGAGTCGACCGTCGCCTGGGTGGCGATGACGCCGACCTTGCGGTTGCGCGTCATGCGGACCGCCCCGCGCGCGCCGGGCTCGACGACGCCCACCACGGGCACGTCGAACTCCATCTGGGCAAGCGCCAGGCCCGCCGCCGTGGCGGTGTTGCAGGCGATGACGATCATCTTGACGTCTCTCTTGGAAAGCCACGTGCAGATCTGCCGGACGAAGCCGCGGACCTCGCGCAAATCGCGCGTGCCATAGGGGCAGCGCTCGGTGTCGCCGAAGAAGATGAGGGACTCCTGGGGCAGGCGCTCGTGGATCGCACGTGCCACCGTGAGCCCGCCAAAGCCAGAATCGAAGATGCCAATAGGTTTGTTATTCATAATTGCCCCATCTTACAGCAACTAACAAGCAACGCTCCCGTTTCCTGAAAAAGCGCGTCTCGGGGACATTCTATAATCCCGTGCAGACACAAGATAACGCGCGCATACGCGCGCTGCGAAAAGACATGAGGAGCGTTGACATGGCCTACAACTCTCGCACAGAAATCGATGAAAAGTACCTCTGGGACCTCACCGACATGTTTGCAGACGACGCCGCGTTCGAGGCGGCGCTCGAGCACGCGCAGGCATATCCCGAGCAAATCGCCGCCTACCAGGGCAGCGTCTCGGAATCCGCCGCAAACCTGCTCGCGTTTCTGCGGCTCGACACGCAGATCGACCTCGAGATGAGCAAGCTCGTCAACTGGTCGCAGCGCAAGAGCGACGAGGACACGCGCGACTCCAAGTACCAGGCATATTCCTCGCAGGTCATGACACTCTACACTCAGCTCGCGAGTGCCGGGGCATGGTTCTCGTCCGAGATCTTGGAGCTGAGCGACGCGCAGATGGAGCAGTTCTACGCCGACGAGCCGGGCCTCGAGCTCTACCGCCGCTCGCTCGACCAGCTGTTCCGCATGAGGGAGCACGTCTTGTCCCATGCCGAGGAAGCCATCCTCGCGCGCGCCGGCGAGATGGCATCTGCCCCGGAAGAAATCTTCTCGCTGCTCAACGACGCCGACCTCAGCTTCCCTGATGCGCACGACGCGCAGGGCAACGCCCACCCGGTCACGCACGGCAGCTACATCCCGCTCATGATGTCTTCCGACCGCGCGCTGCGCATGTCCGCCTTCAAGAGCGTCTATGGCACCTACGGGCAGTTCCGCAACACCTTTGCCGCGACGCTCGCCGCGCAGGCAAAGCAGCTCAAGTTCTACACCGACGTGCGCAAATACGGCAGCGCCCTCGAGTACTGCCTCGACCACACCGAGGTGCCGACCGAGGTCTACACCAACCTCATCTCCACCGTGCACAAGAACCTGCCCGCCATGCACCGCTACGTGAAGATGCGCAAAGAGGCGCTCGGCGTCGACGAGCTGCACTTCTACGACCTGTACGTGCCCCTCGTGGAAGACGTCGAGATGGACTTCACCTACGAGCAGGCCTGCGAGCTCATCTTGAAGGCGCTCGAGCCCATGGGAGAGGATTATCTCGCACTCGTGCGCAAGGGGCTCACCGAGCGCTGGATCGACGTGTACGAGACACCGGGCAAGCGCAGCGGCGGCTACTCTGCCGGCGGCTACGGCATGCACCCGGTCATCCTGCTCAACTTCCAGGGCAAGCTCGACGACGTGTACACCCTCATCCACGAGATGGGGCACTCCATCCACACCTACCTGTCGTCGCACAACCAGCCGCCCGTGTACTCCGACTACGTCATCTTTGTCGCCGAGGTCGCCTCGACCTGCAACGAGGCGCTGCTCACGCGCTACCTGCTCAAGACCGAGACCGATCCCAAGCGCCGCGCGTACATCCTCAACCACTTCCTCGAGCAGTTCCGCGGCACGATGTACCGGCAGACGATGTTCGCGGAGTTCGAGCTCGAGGTAAACGAGATGGCCGCCCGTGGCGAGGGCATCACGGCGGACGCGCTGTGCGAGAAGTACAGGCAGCTCAACGAGCTGTACTTTGGTCCCGACATCGTCGTCGACGACGAGATCGCGCTCGAGTGGGCGCGCATCCCGCACTTCTACTACCAATACTATGTGTACCAGTACGCGACCGGCTTTGCCGCGGCAATCGCGCTGTCAAACCGCATCCTCGACGAAGGCGCTTCCGCCGTCGAAGACTACCTGGGATTTCTGAAGGGCGGCTCGAGCAAGCCCCCCATCGAACTTTTGCGCGGCGCAGGCGTAGACATGGCGAGCGCGCAGCCCATCGACGACGCCCTAGAACTGTTCGACCACCTGCTCGACCAGTTCTAGGCGCATCAGACGCGGGGCGATGCTCACGCCCCCTCGTGCCGCAACGAAGGGAGGCAACCGAAATGCAACCGCCAGTTTCTTGTGGCAACCGCCTTGCTACCCCAATCTGGGGTTTGTCATAATCATCCCAACCACGAGAAAGCGGATGCCATGAGCTTCAGGGACAACCTCCAGCACTTACGGGCCACGCGTCACATGACGCAGGAACAACTTGCCATGATGGTCGGCGTTAGCCGTCAGGCCGTCACCAAATGGGAGGCAGAGCGCGCCTATCCCGAGATGGACAAGCTGGTGAAAATTTGCCAGATTTTCGACTGCAGCATCGACGAACTGGTGGAAGGCGACCTGACCGCGCGCCCCAACGACCCCGCGCAGTCCGTGTCCAACGCAGCCGCGCAGGATACCATCGGCTACGAAGACCACATGCGCTCCCGCGCGCGACGCATGGGCGTGAGCATCGGGCTGTTCGTTGCCGGCTGCGGTCTGGGCTTCGCCGCCGAAGCAATCGCCGGCCTGGTGCTGGGCAACCCCTCTATTGTCTACAACGGCATCGGCATCGCGGCGGTGACGCTCGTCTGCGTGGCTATCGGGCTGATCATCCTCATTCCGACCACCACCGAGCACAACTCGTTCATGCGCGAGCATCCCTACCTCATCGACTTTTACAGTGCCAAAGACCGCGCTGCGAACGAGAAAACCCGCGCTCGTAACTTGGCCATAGGCATCGCCGTCATCTTCCTGGGCGTCATCAGCGCCATTGCCGCCGGCTGCTTCGTCGACGACTCCGCAGCTTCGGAGGGGGGCATGGCCGTCACGATGCTCCTGCTGGGAACGGGCGTGGGGCTTGTCGTGCGCGCGGCAAGCCTGTGGGGCATGACCGACATTGACGCCTACAATATGGAGGCGCTCTGCTCGCTGGGTGACAAGGACTTTGAGTCTGCCGCGCAGGAACTCGAACCGAGCGAACGCTGCCGCGCCGAAACAAAGCGCTGGGCCAGCCATGCTACAGGCACCGTCTGCGGTGCGTTGATGATTGTCGCCACCATGGTGGCCTTAGCGTCTCTGTGGATCACGGGCTGGGAGTTCTTCTGGGTGTTCTGGCCCATTGGCGGAATCGGCTGCGGGCTGGCATCGGTCGTTATAGGCGCCGTGGCAGATCGCCGGATACAGGCGGCTTAACGCGAAGGGTTCTCAAGCAAAGGCGCTGGCGTGGGAAGAAGCCTTACCCTTTGAGCACGCTGTCGAGGTAATCGTGGCACCGTGTGGTCATCACGATGACGTTCATGGCGATGGAAGGCTCGCGTAACTGCTCCAAAGAAAGATTTTGCAGTTCGCAAATATGTTCGAAAGCGAGCCCGAAAAGATTTGCCATTCTAGCGTAACCCGTGACCTGCAAAACTCGCACGCGGCCGAACGATGGGGATGCTATCGCAGATTACAAGGCAAACGTGAGAATTGGCCCACAATGCCCTGTACTTAAGTCCGCCCTCGCCGACTATCCAGTATGCCCCTCTGACGTGCGATTAGGACTTGCGACCCCCGCTCGCCGTCCAGCGCCAAAACGTGTGAAATTACGTGAATTCTCGTGAACGACTGCATTTCCCCGCAATCTGACCGAAGGCATAAAAATAACCCCTGACCTGCGGTTATGCAGGTCAGGGGCATGACATGTGCTGGTGGAGGTGCGGAGAATCGAACTCCGGTCCACGGTAGAAAATCGAGAGGTGTCTACAGGCTTAGTCGCTGTTCGAGTAGGAAGGCCACGCGGCACACCGACAAGCGTGGCGACCTTCCGCCGGTTCAAGCTTGGCTCGCGGCATACCGACTACGTCCACGAGTGCAATCCCCTGATAATGATCCCGTGCGCATGCCGGGGATCGAACATGCGGTTGGGAGGGCTGAACCTAAATTAGGCAGCCAGGGCGACAGCGTTGCGCTGTGCACCCTTGAAAGAAACAACTTTGCCAGTTAATTGGCTGTACCCCTGTTTAACGTGGCGAGGAGACCACGACCTGCTGCCCCTGTCAGAACTATCATGTCGAAACCAGTCACCCCCGGCTTCAAGCGTTGTCAATGAACTGCTCCGGCGGCACGCCGCCAAGTTATTTAAGTATAGGTGCGTGTTCCCCACATGCAAGCACCCGTCACGCAACCGTTAGCGATTACGCGATTTGAGCGCGCGGTCTATCTCGCGCTTGGTATCGCGTTCCTTGATGGAAGCGCGCTTGTCGTAGGTCTTCTTGCCGCGGCACACCCCGACCTCGACCTTCACGCGCCCTTTGGGGTTGAAGTACATCGACAGGGGGATGAGCGAGTAGCCCTTGCGGTCCGCCTGCTGCTGGAGCTTGAGAATCTCCTTTTTGTGCAGCAGCAGACGGCGGCGGCGCTCCGGATCCACATTGAAGATGCTGCCATGACTGTACGGCGAAATGTGCACGCCGTTGAGCCATGCCTCGCCCCTACGGATCACGATGAAGCAGTCGCGCAGCTGCGCCGAGTTCTCGCGCAACGAGCAGACCTCGGTCCCGGTCAGCTCGATGCCCGCCTCGATGCGGTCTTCCACGAAGTAGTCGTGAAACGCCTTTCGGTTCTTGGCTATGTAGGTCTTTTCGGTCTTCATAGAGTGTTATTTACCTGCTGTTTTTCACACTGAACTCGCACGTGTTCGTTATTGTAGAAGAGCTTCCGTTGACGGTAAAATTCCGCCCGACGATTGTTTCCCAACCGTTTTGTGGAGGGAACAAACAGCCCATTAATTATGATGGGTCTGTTGTCGTTACCCTGCTGTTATCTGCGTTGGGGGAATGCAGACGGCGGGTTTGACCGAAAGATGGAGGTATCTATGAAAGATTCGTTTATCGAGTCGCTTGAGTCGCGTGGTCTTACGCGTCGTGCCTTCCTCGCGTTCTGTGGTTCGATTGCCGCTGCAATCGGCATCGAAGGCGTGACGGGCATCGACGTCGCCGAGGCTATCGAAGAGAATGCGCTCATCGGCACGAACGGCGGTCGTGGCGAGGGCAAGCTCGCACCGGTGGTCTGGATGGAGCTTGGAAGCTGCACCGGCTGCACCGAGTCGTTTGCCCAGGCCGACGATCCCGATCCTGCGACGCTCATTCTCGAGTACATCGCGCTCAACTACTCCGAGACGCTTTCCGCGGCTGCTGGCTATTCCCTCGAGGAATCCCGCGAGCAGACCATCAAAGCGTTCCCCGGCAAGTACGTCCTGGTTGTCGAAGGCGCTGTCATGACCAGGTGGAACGGTGACGCCCTGCGCATCGCCGGCGAAGCCACCTGCGCTCCTGGCGAAAGCCCGCTTCTCGATGTCTGCAAGAACGCTGCGGCTGTCATCGCCGCCGGTTCCTGCGCCGTCGACGGCGGCTTCTGCGCTGCCGAGCCCAACCCCGGCGGAGCATGCGGCATCCAGAAGTACATGGCAGACAACGGCGTCAACACCCCGGTCGTCAACCTGCCCACCTGCCCGTGCAACCCGGCCACCCTGGTCGCGGTCATCGTGCAGTACCTGCTGCTCGGCACGCTTCCCCAGCTCAACGAGTACAACATGCCCGAGGTCTACTACGGCGAGACGATTCACGACAACTGCCAGCGCCGTGGCCACTTCGAGAACGGCGAGTTCGTCTACGAGTTCGGCAGCGAAGAAGAGGCCAAGGGCTATTGCCTGTACGCCATGGGCTGCAAGGGCCCGCAGACCAAGGCAAACTGCGGCACCATTCGCTGGAACCGCCGCGTGAGCTGGTGCGTCGACGCAGGCGCTCCCTGCATCGGCTGCGCATCCGGCGATCCGCGCGTCACCCAGCGCAACTGGATCGACTTCAACGCTCCGTTCCTGAACCGCATGAAGGACATCCACATCGGCAGCCTGCGCGTCCAGCCGACGCCTGTTGCGCTCACCATCACCGGCGTCCTCGCCGCAGCGCTCATCGTCCACGGCATCGGCATGAAGGCCGCCGGCCGCACCGAGGGTGCTGGCGGACCCGATTGGGAGCCCGTACGCGAATACGACAAGAAGCACGGCATCACGCACGGCTCTGCTGCTGCCGCTACCTCCGAGCCTGCCGAGAAGGCGGCTGCCGAGGTTTCCGAAGGAGGCGAGCAGTAAATGGCAAAGCATTCCATCATCGATCCCGTCGACCGTATCGAGGGCCATCTCCGCATCGAGATGGAGGTCAAGGATGGCGTCGTTTCCGAGGCATGGGTCTCGGGCGGCCTGTTCCGCGGCCTCGAGCTGATCCTCGAGGGCCGTGAGCCAACGGACGCAGCCCTCATCGCCGAGCGCATCTGCGGCGTCTGCCCGATTTCCCACTGCCACACCTCCGTGTACGCAGCCGAGGAAGCCTACGGCATCAAGCACCCCAATGGCGCCCGCATCGTCCGCAACCTGGCAGAAGGCGCGCAGTTCATGCACAGCCACATCCTGTGGTTCTACCAGCTGAGCGCGCTTGACTACGTCAACCCGCTGCACGCGCTCGAGGCCGACCCGAAGGCCGCGACCGAGTTCGCACTGGCCAACGGCCTGGGCGTTCGCGACTTCGGTGCCGTCCAGAAGCGTCTGCAGAAGTTCGCAGAGAACGGCCAGTACTCTTGGCTGTCCGGCGGCTGGTTCCTCGAGGGCCAGGCCCCCGAGGCATACAAGCTCCCGGCTGAGGTCGACCTCATCGCGACCGCCCACTACATCGAGGCGCTCGACATGCAGGCCACCGCAGACGAGATCGCAGCCCTCATCGGCGGCAAGATGCCGCACATCCAGACCTCCATCCCCGGCGGCACCTCGTTCGTGCCCTCCGTCGAGAAGCTGGACGACATCCTTGACCGCGCTCGTCAGCTGCACGAGTGGGTCGGCGAGGTCATGATCCCCGACGCGATCGCTATCGCGAAGGTCTACCTCAAGGACGTTGCGGGCATCGGCAACAACAAGCACGGCAACTTCATGGCATTCGGCGTCTTCGACCGCGAGTCTCGCGAGCTGACCGACCGCTACTTCCCCGCGGGCATCGTCCGCATGGCAGGCGGCACGGGCGCTCCGGTGCTCGAGAAGTACGACGGCTCCAAGATGACCGAGGAAACCACGCACGCCTACTACGCAGACGACGGCAAGCCGCTGCACCCGATGGACGGCGTCACGGTTCCGCCCGAGAAGTTCCCCGGCTACTACAAGGACGAGGCCAACGAGGTCGTCAACGACAAGTACACCTGGTCCAAGGCGCCGCGTTACCTCAACGACGCGACCGGCAAGCGCGAGCCGATGGAAGTCGGACCGCTCGCCCGCGTGCTCGTCTCCTACATGTCCGGCAACCCCGAGATCATCGACGGCGTCAACACCGTCCTCAAGGGCGTCGGCCTTCCCATCAACGCCGCCTCCATCTCCGCGCTCAACAGCGCGCTTGGCCGCCTGGCTGCACGCCCCATCGAGGCGTACGCCGTGTCCGGCTACATGCAGGACTGGTGCCACGAGCTGGTCGAGGTCCTCAAGAACCCGGGCGACGCCAACCCCTGGTTTGCGAAGCGCGTCCGCGACGACGGTTCGGGCGAAGGCTTCTGGGAGGCCCCGCGTGGTGCCCTGTACCACTGCGAGACCATCAAGGGCAACAAAATCACGCACTACCAGGCGATCGTTCCCACCACGTGGAACATCTCGCCGCGTGACGTCGACGACGTGCCCGGCACCATCGAGCAGGGCCTCATCGGCGTGCCGATCGACAACATCGAGGCGCCTATCAACGCCCTGCGCGTCGTCCATGGTTACGACCCGTGCGTTGCCTGCGCAATTCACATCGTCGAGCCCAAGACCGGTCACGAGTTCAAGACGCATATGAGTCCTTGGGGAGGTCGATAGTCATGGCAGAGATCGCACACTACAAAGAGATGCACCCGCTCGCGTTCCGCATTACGCACTGGGTCAATCTCGTTGCGATGATTCTCCTGATCCTGTCCGGTATCGAGATTCACTACCCGGTACTGGGTGGCGTGATGGGCCTGGCACGCGGCCTGCACATCTTCTGCGGCATCGTGCTCGTGGTTAACTGCATCGCCCGTATCGTTCTGGCGTTCGTCATCAAGTCGTCCCCCATGGGCGGCACCCGCGAGACCGTTACCGACTTCTGGAACTGGCTCCCGCAGAAGTACAACCGCCATCAGCTCGGCGCGTGGATCAAGTACTACCTGTTCATCAAGAAGGACCACCCGCTTTCCGCAAAGCTTGGTGTTCCTCAGAAGCTGTCCTACCTGCTGATCGGCGTTCTGATCCTGTTCATGGGCTACACGGGCTTCTGCCTGTGGGACGTCACCATGAACGTTCCGTTCTTCGCCGGCTTCACCTTTGCAGTCGGCGGCCTGATGAAGCTCCGCATCATCCACTACTTCATGATGTACATCTTCATCTGGTTCACGATGATTCACGGTTACCTGGCACTCATCGACGGCATGGCTCTCCCCCGCCTCATGTTCTTCGGCAAGGAGACCGGTGGCCTCACCTACAGCCTCGAGACCTGGAACATCGATGGCTACGACGACCTCGGTGCTGCTGAGAAGATCGAGATCGTCAACAAGGAAGACGAGCAGGCTGCTGCCACCGCATAAGCCACTCGCTTTCACTTGAGCAACAAGAAACCCCGCCGAGAAATCGGCGGGGTTTTTGTTTTGGCCAGAAACGTCTGAAAGCGACCGTGGTGCAGAAGAGGCCGAGCGGGAGGCGCACGCCTTGGAGAAGCGTACTAGATGTCGAGCTCGAGCAGCTCGAGGATGGCGCCCGTCGCCATGGGAACCGACGCCTTGACCTCGTCGGTGAGGTCGATCGTGAGGTCCTTCGGGAAGCAGTCCTTCTTCTGGACGCCCACGCAGCGGATATCGGCATCGTAGCCAGCCAGACGCGCGTTGGTGAGCACATCGGGTATGCGCATGTCGTGCAACGAGTGCATGACGCAGTTGGCCGCCATCTCCTCGGGCGTGAAGGTATAGCAAGTACCCGGCACCGCGTCAGGACCGCAGTTGACGATGTCGACCACCACGATCAGGTCGTAATCGCGGATGAACGGCAGCAGGCTCAAGCCCATCGTGCCCGCATCCAGCACGGGGATACGGTCATCGTCTTCGGGCTCTTCCGTCTCTGCCGGCCGGAACGTCTTCATGAGCAGGTCGGCGTGCTCCTCGTCAAAATGCTCGAGAGCCGCATCGCGCTCGGTCAGCACCTTGGCCATGTACGGCCCAAAGCCCTCGTCGAGCATGAGCATGTTGCCCACGCAGGCAACGAGTTTCTTCTGCTTGGCAGCGTCTTGCGCCATAGTCACTTCTCCTCCTCGTCTGCGGCGATGGCGTCAGAGAGCAGCTCGACCGCCTCGAGCGTGCTCAAGCCCACCGTATTGACGGTGATGTCCGCGTATTTCTGGTACAGCGGGCGCCGCTCGTCATACAGGTCCTGCAGCGTCGAGCCCGAGCGAATCACCACGCCGCGCGTGAGCAGGTCGGTGTGCAGGCGCTTGGGGAGCTCGGTCATGTCGATGTCGATGAAGACGACACGCCCCAGCTTCTTGAGGTTTTCCATCCCCTGCTCGCTGTACACGGCAGACCCGCCTGTGGCAATTACGTGATGCGAGCAGCGCAGACCCGCGAGGAGCTTGTTCTCTTCCTCGATGAAGCCTTCGATACCCCGCCGTTCGATCAGGTCGGAGAGCAGCATGCCCGTGCCCTCCTGCAAGAGCAGGTCGGTGTCTACGAAGCGGTACCCAAGCCGCTTTGCCAGCGCGACGCCGAGCGTGGACTTGCCCGCACCCGGCATGCCGATGAGTGTGATGTTGTCGGAGGCGGGTTTGCTGCCCGCGGGCGTCACCGCCAGAGTTTCTGTGTTCATGCGCTCCATTCTACGCTATCTGCCACTGCCGCTTTGCCGCGATACGGGGTGCATCGTGTGACGGACAAGCGCCGTCCGATTGCAGCACGGCATGCTGCGCTCGTGCTCGATTTTCCACCCGCAAACAAAGCAGGCCCCCGCTTGATGCGGGAGCCTGCTGTAGTGCAAAGAAGATGTAACGTGAAGCCTAGCGCTTGGAGAACTGCGGCTTCTTGCGGGCCTTGCGCAGACCGTACTTCTTGCGCTCGACGACGCGGGCGTCGCGGGTGAGGAAGCCAGCCTTCTTGAGGTCGGAGCGGTAATCGCCAGCGCTCAGCAGTGCACGGGCGATACCATGGCGAAGGGCGCCAGCCTGACCGGAAACGCCGCCGCCGTTGCAGGTGGCAATGACGTCGAAGTGGTCGACCGTGTCGGTGACCCTGAAGGGTGCGAGAGCCATGTCAACCAGAGCCTGGCGGCCAAAGTAATCCTTGCCGTCGCGCTTGTTGATGGTGACCTTGCCAGTGCCCGGGACGAGGCGAACGCGAGCTACAGCGTTCTTACGACGACCGGTGCCGATGTAAACAGCTTCGTTGTTCTGTGCCATAGTCTTTACGCCTCCAGGTCAATCTTGCGAGGGTTCTGTGCCTGATGCGGATGCTCCGAGCCCGTGTAGACCTTGAGCTTCTTGAGCATCTGACGGCCCAAAGTACCCTTGGGGAGCATGCCCTTGACCGCGTGCTGAATGACGCGCTCGGGGTGCTTGGCCATGGCCTCCTGGAACGTCTCCTGACGGAGTCCACCAGGGTGGTTGGTGTAGCGATAGTACACCTTGTCGGTGACCTTGGCGCCCGTCACCTTGATCTTGTCGCAGTTGATGACGACGACGAAATCGCCCGTATCGACATGCGGGGTGTAGGTCGGCTTGTTCTTGCCGCGCAGAATCTGTGCAACGGCAGAGGCAAGACGGCCAAGAGTCATATCGGTCGCATCGACCAGAAGCCATTCGCGCTGGACTTCGCCTGGCTTCGCGTAATACGTCTTCACGTTTACTTCCTCCAAATAAGACAAAAACTGTTCATTCACTGAGTTTCACGGGGCTCAGAAAGCGAACCCGTTAAGGATACCCGCGAGGCGAGTCAAAAGCAATATGCAAATATGGTCGTTTTGCGATGAATTCGCCGATAGAGCGCGTGCTGCGCCCCTACTGCTGGGGCTTGGGGTCCTCGCCCTCTTGCGGAGCTGCCCCGGCGGTACCCTCCTGCCCGGACGCCTCATCGCTCGGTGCCTCGGGCTGCTCCGGTGCGGCCGCTGGCCCCTCGTCGCCCGGCTGCGCGGGCGCCTCGGGCTCATCGGGCGCTTCGGGCTGCGGCTGGGCCACGGGCTCCTCGTCGTCCGCAGATGCAGCGGGCTGCTGCGGCTCGGCGTCTGCCGCCGCATAGTCAGGCTCCTGCGCACGCTCGAACGGCAGCGGGTCGTCCTTCTTGCCCCAGCTGGCCACGTCGAACTGACGCGTCCAGTACCCGAGCGCGCGGCTCACGAGCAGCTGGATGAAGGCTTCCGCGACGCTCGACAGGTAGTACAAGACGATGACGAGCGGCAGCGCGGAGACGAGCGCCATGAGAATGAAGCCGAGGGCAGCCTCGTTGTCCATTCCGTACATGCCCGAGCCTGCCGCGGCGCCGACGAACAGGGTGCCGATGACTCCCGCCCCGACGATGGCGGCCACGATGGCGAACACGATGAAGTAGACGACGAAGCACACGATGGACATGCCGAAGATGCGCAAAAGGCCGCCGAAGTCGTGCTTGATCATCGACCAGACCTTGCCAAACTGCAGGCCCGTGCCCAGTCGGTCGTACATCATCATGCGCATGGTGCCCACCCAGAAGAAGAAGACCGCCGCAATCGAGAGCACGAACCCGACAAACGCGATGACGCCGCCGAGCGCTCCCAGCAAGACGTTGCCCGACGCCATGGACGCATGGTAGTGATGCGCGTACATGGCGGCCGTCTGGGCCGCGGTGCTGCTGTCGCTGATCGCGTTGCCGATGCCGGTGACAATGGCCGGGATGACCGTGCACACAAACAGGATGACCAGGGCAAACCAACCCCAGCGCAGCATCTTGCTGTTCTTGCGCCCGTAGATCTTCTTGGGCAGCGGCGTGTGCATGCCCCACGCCGCCTTGTGGCCCCACTCGAACGCGTAGCCGTAGACCGTCATCTGCCCGAAGACGGGGATAAAGTTGATGAGCCCGAGCAGGAAGATCTTGCCGATCCACCCCTCGGAGTTCTTGATATCGTTCCAGGCAGTGCTGAAGTACCTGCCGTTCATACTGGGATACGTGGCCATGGGAGAACCCTTCCTCGCGGTGGTCAACATCTGAAGGTGCCTACATTCTAACAGCTCGCCGCGACGCCAAACTTACACCTGCGCAACGTTGGCGCGCACCGCCGCCGAGCGGGCGGGTGCCCCCGGCCGTATCCAGCTAGACGAGGCGCTTGAGCATGGCGTCGTGCGCGCGCCACTCGAGCGCATCGTCGAGCGCGGGCAGCTCGGCACCCGGGTACCTGCGCTGCAGCGCGAGCCTGATGAGCTCGTCTGCCACGGCGGGGTTCTTGGGCAGCAGCAGGTCGATGGCGTCCTGCTTGTTCTTAGCGGATGCCCTCCGTGCCGTCCTCGCCGTTGTTGCCGAAGCCCTTCACCACCCTGCCAAGCGGCACGGCGCCCTCGCGCAGGCGCGTGCGGCCGGCATGGTTCTCGAAGCCGACCACGGTGGGCGAGCCCTCGAGGGCGGTCGCCTCGTAGACCATGTTGCCGATCATGCGGTCCTCGCCCGCCTCGGTGTACACGGGAATCGCGCCGATGAAGTCCGCGCGCTGGCCATCATGGCCCACGTAGTACTCGCCCAAGATCTGGTAGCCGCCGCAGATGGCGAGCACCGGGACGTCCGACTCGATTGCCGCGGTCAGGCGGGATGCCTTCGAGCCCGCACGCCCGATGCCGAGGTCCTCCATGAGGGTGTACTGGTCGAAGTCCTGGCCACCGCCCATGAAGAACAGGTCGATGTCGTCGAAATCGGCGTCTTCGCCCGCACCGAGGCTCACGACCCTGGCCGTGATGCCGCGCCATGCGCAGCGCTTCTGCAGCGTGATGGTGTTGCCGCGGTCGCCGTACAAGTTGAGCAGGTCGGGATACAGGTGCCCGATCGTGAGCTGCATGTTGTCTGCCATCGCCTCTACCCCTCCCAGAACCCCGCGAGGCCGAGCGCGCTCGCGACCTTCGCGCGGAACTCAAGCATCGCCGAGTAGTTGGCGACGACCGTGACGTTGTGGTCCATGCGCCCCAGCTCGCCGATGAGCTCGTCGTAGTCTTTCATGATGCGGATGCCGCCGCTCGGCATGCCGGCGTACTTGAGGCGCACCTGCATGTCGTGTGCGCGCGTGCCGCCGGCAAAGGCGACAAGTCCCGGCGTGTTGGCGATGCGCTCAAAGTCGACGTCGTAGATCCAGGATACATCGTGGCCGTCGGCATCGTTGTCGTTGAGGAAGAAGGCGCAGAGCCTGCCGCCTGCCGTTTTAATGGACTGGATCTGGCGGTCGAAGCCCACGGGATTCTTGGCCAGGTTGGCCTCGACGGTACGGCCAGCGATTTCCCAGCGGCCCATGCGTCCGCCGGCGGGGACGTAGGCATCGAGCGTGGGCTGCAGGTGAGCTGCGTCCACGCCCAGCTCGCACGCCGCAAAGAAGGCGGCGGCAACGTTGTAGACCATATACAGGCCGTTATAGCGCGTGGCAATGTGCGTGGCAGGTGCGTCAGCATCGGGTCCAAAGTTCAAGTCAAAGCCGTAGCCGTCGCAGCCGAGCTCCACGCTCGTCACGCGACGGACCAGTGCGGGGCGTGCCCAACCGCACGAGGGGCAATGGTAGGCGCCGAGTTGACCATACTGCACATAGTCGTACTCCAACGGGGCGTTGCACTGCGAGCAAAAGCGCGAGTCGCTAATGCGGTCGGACTCGGTGTTGGTGGCGCCGTCGATGCCAAAGGCGATGCTTGCATTGGGAACGCGCGCGGCGATTGCGGCACACAGCGGGTCGTCTGCGTTGTAGATGAGCGTTGTTGCCGGAGAGAGCTCCAACGCATGGGCGATGACGTCTTGGGTATGGTCGATCTCGCCGTAGCGGTCTAGCTGGTCGCGGAACAGGTTGAGCAGCACGAAGTACGTCGGCTTGAGCTTGGGCAGGACGCGCACGGTGTAGAGCTCATCGCATTCAAAAACGCCCACGCGCTTGCCGCCGCCGGCTCGCTTGAGGCCGCTGCGCGCTTCGAGCAGTGCGCCCACCACGCCCGGCTCCATGTTGTTGCCGGCGCGGTTGCATACCACGGTGGCGCCGCTGGCGGCAACGGCGTCGGCGATGAGGTTGGAGGTGGTGGTCTTGCCATTGGTGCCGGTGATCACCACGCTGCGGTCGACCAGGCTCGCGAGGTCGCTTAGCAGCTCGGGGTCGATCTTCATGGCGATGCGGCCGGGAAGCACGCCACCCTGGCGCTTGAGGACAGAGCGCAGTCCCCAGCGGGCGATATCGCTCGAGGTACAGGCGAGAGATGAGCGGAGGTTCATGAAATCGTTCCTAACGTAAACGACATGGTCGGGGCGATCGCGTCGCTAAAAGCCGTAGCGGCGCGCAAATTCCTGGGCAAGCTGCGATACATCTTCGCAGGCGTTGGCCCAGGGGGCAAAGTCGGGGGTGTCCGAGATAATGCCGTCGGCTTCCCAAACGGCCTGGTGCGAAAGATCCCAGGGGTCGTGCGGCTCGGGCCGGCAGGGGAGATACGGCGTCTGGTACACCGGATTCAGCAAAAAGAACGCGCCGCCCTCGCAACGGTTGGCAAACTCGCGCAGTGCACGTGTCGCCGGACGCATCTTGTTTGTTTTGAACAGCAGGATCGTGCGGGCGAGCAGGTACCAAGGAGAGTTTTCGAGTGCGTCTGCCCCCATCTGTTCCTCGAGCTGATGTGCCAGGGCAAAAAAGCCGTCCTGGTCTTCCAAGCGGGCGAGGGCGAGCAACACGGTGCCGGCAGCTCGGGTGGGATAACCTTCTGCCTTAAGGACGCGGCGGGCGTAGTTGGCAG
>ERZ780226.983-NODE-983-length-23693-cov-6.729630_pt1 | contig 23693 bp, 20 predicted proteins | sample MGYA00511165_ERZ780226 | MGnify/ENA primary metagenome ERZ780226 (study PRJEB29588, sample SAMEA2152373) | human gut metagenome | biome: human gut; feature: human-associated habitat; material: faeces | place: Denmark | collected 2008/2010 ...
GGCCATGATGCCGCCGGTAGCCTTGTCGCGCACGAGCGTGCCGCGCGGCACGCGGATCGTGACGTTCTCGCCGTCCTTGCCGGAGCAGCGCTTGTTGAGACCGTTTTCGCCGTTGGCCGCGACAAACTTGCGCTTATAGCGGAAATCCATCAGCGTGGACATATGATCGTCCACAACGAGGATCACATCGCCGCCGCGTCCGCCGTCGCCGCCGTCCGGCCCGCCCGCCGCGACGAACTTTTCGCGGTGGAAGGTGACGGCGCCGTCGCCGCCCTTGCCGGCGTAAACGCTGATGGTGACTTTATCTACAAATCCATAGCTCATGCGTATTCCACCTGCCTTTGAAAATAAAAAGAGACCGACGAGCCCGTCGGTCTCTTTGGGTAATTACTGCGCGATTTCGTAAACAGAGACCTTCTTGCGGTCCTTGCCCATGCGCTCAAACTTCACCGTGCCGTCCACGAGGGCGTAGAGAGTGTCGTCTCCGCCGATGCCCACGTTGGTGCCCGGATGGATCTTCGTTCCGCGCTGTCTGACAAGGATGTTGCCGGCCAGAACGAACTGACCGTCGGCCCGCTTCGCACCAAGACGCTTCGACTCGCTGTCGCGGCCGTTACGGGTGCTGCCCATGCCTTTTTTATGTGCCATTTAAATCACACCTCCAATAGTCAAATAGTACGGATCAAGCGTTGATCGCGGTGATCTCTACCTTCGTGTAGGGCTGACGATGGCCCTGCGTGCGACGGTAGTTTTTCTTGGGCTTCATCTTGTAGACACGGATCTTCTTGCTCTTTCCGGTCTTGATGATCTTGCCGGTCACGGTGGCGCCTTCCACAACGGGGGTGCCGAACACGTTGACGCCCTCATCGACAACGGCCAGAACCTGATCAAAGGTGACGGTCTCGCCATCGGCAACGTTGAGCTTCTCGACGTAGATAACGTCGTTCTCGGCGACGCGGTACTGCTTACCGCCGGTCATGATAACTGCGTGCTTCATTTTACATCCTGCCTTTCTTGCAGACTCGCTCTCCCGGGCGGAGGTCACCCTCACTTAGTTACCCTTTCAATGCGGCTCTGATACTATACCACGCCGAAAATGGCTTGTCAACACAAGATTTGGTTTTTTTAACCGTTCCAGTGATCAAGCTCTTCGGCAGGATAGGCTTTTGTCCAGTGATAGGGTTGCAATTCCTTCAATTCCACAAACTTGATCTCTTCACTGCCTGTGGTTACCGCCACCTGAACGTCTTCTCCCCAGAATCTCAGCCGCTCCTGACAAATGCCGCACGGAGAGAGCACCTGATACGGAGAATTTTCATCTTCGCGGACAAGACACAGGCAATGGGTGACTTTTTCGTTGAATTTATGCGCTTCCAGCATGGCTCCCGTTTCAATGCACAAAACGGCGGAGGCGTTGGCGGTCTCGATGCATACGCTGGTGTAATAATTTCCCTTGGACGTATGAACGATACCGGCGCCGCCCCAGCCGGTCGGATATCTTGTCTCGATGAGTTCCGCCGCCCTGCGGTACATTTCCTGTTCTATCTCGTAGTTTCTCATTTCGTTATGATCTCCCAAAATTGACTGCGTTTTTACTGCTTCTGTCCGCGTTTTCTGCGCCGCGAGAGGCGGACACCGGCGTATACGCCCGCGCCGATGAGTACAAGAAGCCCCGCAGCGGCGGCGATCACGATGTTTTCCACATACTTTCCGTGAATGGAGGCGAGCCCGCCGGGCAGCGGCTCGGAGACGAGATCCTTATAATAGAGCATTTCCGTGTCGTATTCCGCAGGGGCGCACTCGTGCAGTATGACCAGCCGCGCGCCGTGGTATTCGCGCTCACCGTAGATATAAAAGCCGGTGCCCGCCGTGTTCACGAGATCGATGCCCTCATACGTTCCGACAAAGTCGTTTTTATGGTCGTGCCCGAAGAATGCTGCTGCCACATCGCCCGTATCGCGCATCGCGGCAAACTCCCCGGAGGGGATGTCCGGCGGGCAGGGCGCCTCGCCGAGATGACCGGCGGTAAAGCCGTCGCCCATTTTATAATAGTGTGCCGAATGGCTGGAAAAACCCTTGACAACGCCCTCGGCCTTTTTCTCCGAGGCGGGGACTTCCGTCAGCAGATCATAAATTTCGGGAACGATGATGTGCTGGAAGAGATAGGCGGGGAGAGTTTCGCCGTACTGCTCTTTGAGCGCCGCGGCGGTCGAGGTGTACCAGTCGATCTGATCCTGCTCGACGCGGGCGTACTTGGAAACGCCCTTCTCGCCATACGTCCCGCTGTCCAGAAACCAGAGATTGCACACCGGGCGGCTGCCGTCCGACGACCAGACGAGCAGATTGTAGTTGCCGCAGCCGGTGATATCGTCCGGCCCGGCGGACATGAGACAGCCGGGATAGCTCTGATAGATGGCGAGCTGCGTCTCCTTGCTCACGCCGCCCTCGTCATCGTGGTTGCCGAACACAGCGGCAAACGGAATGCCGCGCTCGGCCACGGGCGCGAGAATGGCGTCGAGCGCCTTTTCCATCGCCGCCTCGGTGCGTACCGAGGGGCCGTGCACCTGATCGCCGGTGAATACGACGAGATCGGCGTCGGCAGCGTCCAGCTCCGCATTGAGCAGCCGGAGCGTGGCCTCCTGCGGCCGGGCAGTGTCCTGCGTGTCGGCAACGATAAGGATACGGAATTCCCCGTTTTCGTCAAATTGCAGCATGGAATCTTCCTCCGCGGCGGAGACCGGCGCGGTAAGAGCCGTCAGCAGCAGCGCCGAGAGCGTCGCGCAAAGGAACGGTCGGATTTTCTTCATGATGAACCCTCCGGATAAAAAGCCGCCCCCGGCCGAAAAGCTGGGGGCGGACGGGATGGAACTTACTTCGTGACGAGAGCGAGCGTGTCGCGCGCGATCATCAGCTCTTCGTTCGTCGGGATGACGTACACCTTCACGGTGCTGTCGGCCGCGGAGATGTCGGTCTCCTTGCCGCGGACCTGGTTTTTCTCGTGGTCCACATGGACGCCGAGGAACCCGAGACCCTCGCAGATGCTCTCGCGCATATCGGGGCCGTTCTCGCCGACACCGGCGGTGAACGTGATGATATCAACGCCGCCCATGGCAGCCGCGTACGAGCCGATATACTTGCGGACCTCGTAGGCAAACTTGTCGAGAGCGAGCTGCGCGCGCTCGTTGCCCTCTTTGGCAGCCTTTTCAAGATCGCGGAAGTCGGAGCCGACGCCGGAAATGCCGAGCACGCCGGACTTCTTGTTGAGAATGTTGAGCATCTCGTCGGCGGTGAAGCCGTACTTATTCATGATGAACTGGAGAATGGCGGGGTCCAGATTGCCGGAGCGGGTACCCATCGGCAGACCCTCAAGAGGCGTCAGGCCCATGGAGGTATCGACGCACTTGCCGTCGATGCTCGCGGAAACGGAGGAGCCGTTGCCGAGATGGCAGTTGATGACGCGCGTGCCCTTTTTGCCCATGATCTCGCAGGCGCGGGCGGACACGAAGCGGTGGGACGTGCCGTGGAAACCGTAGCGGCGGATGGAGTCGTTCTCGTAGTACTCATACGGAATGGCGTAAATGTACGCTTCCGGCGTCATGGACATGCCGAAGGAGGTGTCGAACACGGCGACCTGCGGCACGCCGGGCATCGCCGCCTGGCACGCCTTGATGCCCATGAGGTTGGCGGGGTTGTGCAGAGGCCCGAGCGGGAAGCACTTTTTGATGGCGGCTTCGCACGCGTCGTCCACGACGCAGGACTCGGTGAACTCGATGCCGCCGTGGAGCACACGGTGCCCGACGGCGCCGATCTCCGCCATCGTTTCGACAACGCCGTATTCCTTGCTGGTCAGCTTTTCGAGAACGGCCTCGATCGCTTCCTTGTGGGTGGGGAACGGAACGTCCGCTTCGTAAACGGGCTTGCCGTTCTGGGGCTTGTGGGTCAGACGGCCGTCGATGCCGATGCGCTCACAAAGACCTTTGGCGAGCAGAGACTCGTTCTCCATGTCGATGAGCTGATACTTCAGCGAAGAGCTGCCGGCGTTGATAACCAGAATCTTCATTGGTTCGGATCCTTTCCATAGTTGAAAATTTTACCGCGTCAGGGTATCATTGTTTTGCAAATATCTATTTTAGCGTTCTTTTCATCAAAACGCAAGAGTAAAAAAGGATGGATTCATATGAAAGCGGTCGGGATCGTTGCGGAATACAATCCGTTTCACAGCGGACACCGGTACCAGATACGGAAAATACGCGATATCTTCGGCGCGGAAACGCCCGTCGCCGCGGTCATGTCCGGCGATTTTGTGCAGCGCGGCGAGGCGGCCTCTTACGATAAATTCACCCGCGCGGAAGCTGCGGTGCGCGGCGGTGTGTCACTCGTGATCGAGCTGCCGCTGCCGTGGAGTCTTTCCTCTGCCGAGAGCTTCGCCCGCGGCGGCGTGGGGCTGCTCGGAGCAGCGGGCGTTATCGACGCGCTCTCCTTCGGCAGCGAGAGCGGCGATCTCTCCGCGCTCGAAAAGACGGCGGCGGTGCTCGATACGCCGGAATTTTCCGAAGCGCTGAAGCGCGAACTCACCGGCGGAGCGCCGTTTGCCGCGGCGCGCGCACGGGCGGCGCGCGCTCTTCTTGGCGAGAGCGCGGCGGTGCTCGATACGCCGAACGATCTTCTGGCCGTGGAATACATCCGCGCGGCGGCGAAGCTCGGCTATATATTTGATTATCTTCCCGTCCGGCGCGAAGGCTCGATCCACGACGGCGCGGGCAGCGCGTCCGAGCTCCGCGCGCTTCTTCGCGCGGGGGAGAGCCTTGCCGGGCGTGTCCCCGGGGAAGTGTGGGAGGTCCTTCGCCGTGCGGATGAGGCCGGACGCGGCTTTGTCTCTCCGGAGAGTCTGCGAACGGCGTATCTCTCCCGGCTGCGGGAGAAAACGCCGGAGGACTTTGCCGCCGTGCCGGACGCGGCGGAGGGACTGCATTTTCGGCTTTACGAAGCTGCGCGCCGCGGCAGTTCCCCGGAAGAGATCGCCGATCTTGCCAAATCAAAGCGGTACGCTCACGCGCGGCTGCGCCGCATGGTGATGCGCGCCGCGCTCGGCGTGCGGGCCGGGGACGCCGCCGGCGTACCGCCGTACATCCGTGTGCTGGCATTTGATGCGCGCGGCGCGGCGCTGCTGCGGGAGATGAAAACGAGCGCCGCTCTTCCTGTTGTCGTCAAAAGTGCACGAGTCAAAGACGAAAATGAGAGCATCCAGCGCCTGTTCGACCTCGGGAGCCGCGCGCACGACCTCTATGTTCTTGGCTGGAAAAACCGCGCATTGCAGGCCGCGGACGGCGATTATCGCGCCACGCCCTTCTGTTCCGTAGGGAACAACCGGAATTCCGTGCACGATAACCAAGAGTGTGTTTGAAATTTTTTCGATTTAGCGAAAAAAAGGGTTGCATTTCTCTCCCGGCGGTATTATACTACCGTCATATTTGAAATGGAAACACATTTGTCCGCGAGATACGGACTATGCGTATTCCGGAGAGGAAGAAAAACCATGAAAAAGATTTTAGCGATCGTACTTTGCGCATGCATGATCTGCGCTCTGCTTGCCGGCTGCGGCAGCAGCGAATCCCCGGCGGCCGCCGTTGAAGGCGACGTACTGAAGATCGGCATTTTTGAGCCCGCCACGGGTGAGAACGGCGCCGGCGGCATGCAGGAAGTGCTCGGCGCGCGCTATGCCAACAAGGTCGTCCCCAGTGTGACGGTCAACGGCAAGGAATACAAGATCGAGCTTGTTGAGGTCGATAATCAGTCCGACAAGACCGCGGCCGTTACCGCCGCGCAGAACCTCGTGAGCAGCGGCGTCATTGCTGTTATCGGCTCTTACGGCTCCGGCGTGTCCATCGCCGCCGGCTCCACGTTCGAGCAGGCGAAGATCCCCGCCGTCGGCGGCTCCTGCACGAACCCGCAGGTAACGCTCGGCAACGATTACTACTTCCGTGTCTGCTTCCTTGACCCGTTCCAGGGAACCGTTATGGCGAGCTACGCCAACAACGAAGGCTGCAAGAAGGCCGCCGTCATCATGCAGAACGGCGACGACTACTCCACCGGTCTTGCGAACTACTTCGCCGATGCCTTTGCCAAGATGGACGGCTGCGAAGTTGTTTACACCGGCACCTACAACACCAACGAAACCGACTTTAACGCGATCCTGACCGCGGCCAAGGCGGCTGACCCCGATGTTCTGTTCATCCCGTCGTCCATTACGACCGCCGGCATCATCATCAAGCAGGCGCGTGATATGGGCATCACGGCTCGCATCATGGCGGGCGATACCTGGGAGAACGCTACCATCATGGAAAACGCCGGTGTGGAAAACTGCGAGGGCGTTGCGCTGTCCACCTTCTTTGACGAGAACGACGCCGATGCTTCCGAGTTCGTGCAGGGCTTCAAGGCGTATCTGAACGGCGATGCCGAAGCGCTCAAGCTTAACGGCAACAACGACACGGTCGCTGCAGTTTCCGCGCTTGGTTATGACGCCTACATGGCGATCATTGAGGCGCTCAAGAATGTTTCCGGCGATATCACCGGCGAGGCGGTCCGCGACGCGCTTGCCTCCGTCTCCTTTGACGGCGTGACCGGCAGCATCTCCTTCGACGAGAACGGCGACGCCAACAAGGATATGGCTTACATCAAGATCATGTCCGACGGCGCTTTCAAGTTCGTCGGCACGCAGAAGACCGACGGCACCTTCACCCCCGCTGCCTGATTTTCTATCCGCATAAACACTTTGAATCGGCGGGTCATCCCGCCGATTCTCTTTATTCGCTTTTACCCCGTCGCATCGGCAACCCGAAAGAGGAGGCAAGCTCTATGACGGCATTTCTCCAGAACTGTCTGAACGGTATTTCCATCGGCAGTATATATGCCCTGATCGCCATCGGCTACACGATGGTTTACGGTATTCTTCGACTCATCAACTTCGCCCACGGAGACATCTTCATGATGGCGGGTTATTTTATGATCATCTGCATGACGGATCTGCTCATCCCATGGTACATATCGCTGCTGCTCGTCGTGCTATTCACAGTGCTGCTCGGCGTATTCATCGAGCGCATTGCCTATAAGCCGCTTCGCGATGCGCCGCGTATGTCCATCATGATCTCGGCGATCGGCGTTTCGTACTTTCTGCAGAACTTTGCCACCTATCTCTTCACGGCGCAGCCAAAGTCGTATCCGTATGCGGAGATGGGCTTTCTCAGTAAAACGGTAAAGCTCGGCGAGATCTCTACGACGCTCGTGACGTTCATTACGCCCATACTCACCGTGATCCTTGTTCTGGCGCTGGTGTTCCTCATCCGCAAGACGAAGATCGGCATGGCGATGCGCGCGGTATCGCGTGATTTTGAAACGTCCTGTCTCATGGGCATCAAGATCAACCGCGTCATCAGCTTCACGTTCGCCGTCGGCAGCGCGCTGGCCGCCATCGGTTCGGTGCTGTATTTCATTCCGCGCTCGTCGGTGTATCCGCTGGCCGGTTCTCTGCCCGGGCTCAAGTGCTTTGTCGCCGCGGTGTTCGGCGGCATCGGCTCCATTCCCGGCGCGCTGGTGGGCGGCTTCCTCATCGGTCTTTGCGAAACGTTCATCAAGGGCAGCGCCTATTCCGAGTTCAGCGACGTTTTCACGTTCGTCGTGCTGATCCTCGTGCTGCTCGTCCGTCCCACCGGCCTGTTCGGTGAGAAGCTGAAAGAGAAGGTGTGAGCATGAGTCAAAAGAAAAAAACGATCTGTTCCGCCGTCGGTTTTCTCTGCATTGCAGCGGTCATCATCTGCGCCGGCGAGCTTGTTCCGCGTACGTCGATGTTCCGCACGGTTTTGCAGCTCGGCGCGATCTATGCGCTGCTTGCGGTGTCCATGAACCTCTGCAATGGCTTTACGGGTCTCTTTTCTCTCGGCCAGGCGGGTTTTATGACGCTCGGCGCTTATACCTACGCCATTTTCACGATCCCCACGGCGGCGCGCCCCGGCGTGTACTATCTTTACGGCGTTGCCGACTGGCTTGCCGATCTCCATCTGCCGATCATCGCAGCGCTGCTTGCCGCCGGCGTTGTCGGCGCGCTCTTTGCCGCGCTCATCGGCGCGCCGGTCCTCAAGCTCAAAAGCGACTATCTCGCCATTGCGACGCTCGGCTTTGCGGAGGTCGTCCGCATCGTTGTCGCCTCCTCGCCGCTCAACCGCATTACGAACGGCTCTCTTGGGCTGACGAAGATCCCCGGCTTCTCGTCCTACTACGGCATTTTCATCGTTGCCGCCGTTTGCATCACGCTGATCGTTCTTATCATCAACTCTTCCTACGGCCGCGCGTTCAAGGCCATCCGAGACGATGAGATCGCAGCGGAGGCAATGGGCATTGATCTTGCCAAGCATAAGCAGATGAGCTTTATCATCAGTTCGTTCTTCGCGGCCGTCGGCGGCGCGCTGATGGCAATGTTCCTCGGCGCGGTGTCTTCCACAACGTTCACCATCGCCGTGACGTATTTTATTCTGCTCATTGTTGTCATCGGCGGCATGGGCAGCGTGACGGGCAGCGTTATTTCGGCGTTTCTCGTCATTGCGAGCCGCGAATGGTGGCTGCGTTTTCTGGACAAAACAACGTACATCGGCGATTTCCGTGTGCCCCTGCTCAAGACCGGCTTCCGTATGGTCGTGTTCTCCGTGATCCTCATGGTCGTGGTACTGTTCTTCCGTACCGGCATTATGGGCGATAAGGAGTTCAGCTGGGACCGCATCGCGGCGCGCTGCAAAAAGCTCTTCGGCGGGAAAAAGGCCGCGGTCTCCGGAGGTGAAAACCATGAGTGAATCAATGCTCCGCATGGAAAACGTCACCATGCAGTTCGGCGGCGTTGTGGCGGTGAACAATCTCTCGCTCAACGTCGATAAGGGCGAGATCGTCGCGCTCATCGGCCCCAACGGCGCGGGCAAAACGACGGCCTTCAACTGCATCACCGGCGTATACCAGCCGACAAACGGCAAGGTGTTTTTTGAGGATAACCTCATGGTCTCCGCGCATCCGACGGGGAAGATGCAGAAGGAATATCAGGGCATGAACGCCGAGATGTATCTCAAGGATAAAATTCTCGACCCGACGCCCGACCAGATCACAAAGCTCGGCATTGCCCGCACGTTCCAGAACATCCGCCTGTGGAAATCTATGACGGTGTTTGAAAACGTCCTTACAGCCAAGCACCTGCGCGCGAAGCAGAACATTTTCAGCGCGGCGCTCCGCATCTCCGTGGCGGAGGACCGGCGCATGGAGAAGGAGACGATGGAGCTGCTTGAAGAGCAGAACCTCGCGCAGTACCGCAACGATCTTGCAACGTCTCTGCCGTACGGCCTGCAGCGGCGGTTGGAGATCGCCCGCGCGCTTGCGACCGACCCGAAGCTTCTCCTGCTCGACGAACCGGCCGCCGGCATGAACCCGCAGGAGACCGAAGAGCTCGGCCAGTTTATCATGCAGATCAAGAAGAAATACGATCTCACGATCCTTATGATCGAGCACCACATGGAGCTCGTTATGAAATTCTCCGACCGCATCTATGTGGTCGATTTCGGCAGACTCATCTCGCAGGGCACGCCCGCCGTTGTACAGGATGACCCGAAAGTTATTGAAGCGTATCTGGGGGTGGCGGAAGAATGAACGAGATCCTCTCCATTCACGATCTCAGCGTGAACTACGGCGGCATTGAAGCCGTCAAGGGCATTTCCTTTGATGTGCATGAAGGCGAGATCGTAACGCTTATCGGCGCGAACGGCGCGGGCAAAAGCTCGACACTCCGCACGATCGCCGGGCTCGTAAAGCCCTCCGGCGGCACGATCAACTTCCGCGGCGACAACATCACCGGGCGCGACGCCACGACCATCGTGAAAAAAGGCATCACGCTCGTCCCGGAGGGACGGCACATTTTTCCCGATCTCACGGTGCTCGAAAATCTCAAGGTCGGCGCGTATCTCCGCAGCGACGACATCTCCGGCGATATCCAGTGGGTATACGACCTTTTCCCGCGCCTGCGCGAGCGCTCGTGGCAGGCGGGCGGCACGCTTTCCGGCGGTGAGCAGCAGATGCTGGCTGTGGGTCGCGCGCTCATGGCACGCCCGAAGCTCATTATGATGGACGAGCCGTCGCTCGGCCTTGCGCCGCTCGTTGTGCGCGATATCTTTGAGATCATCCGTCAGATCAACCACCAGGGCGTATCCATTCTGCTCATCGAGCAGAACGCGAACATGGCGCTCAAGGTCGCCGACTCCGCCTACGTCATGGAGACCGGATGCATCACGCTCTCCGGCGCGGGCAAAGACCTTCTGAACAACGAGGCCGTAAAAAAGGCGTATCTCGGTACATGATTGACATTCGACCCGCGGGACTGTATTATCCACTATATAGTCCCACGGGTCTCTTTTTATTAAGGAGAAATCACCTATGCATATCGTTACAAGTACGGATATCCTTCTCCCGCGCGCCGAGGATATGGGCGCGTGGAGCGTGATCGCGTGCGACCAGTTTACGTCCGAACCGGAATACTGGGCCGCGGCGGAAGCGCGTGCGGCGGAAAAGCCGAGCACGCTTTCTCTCATGCTGCCGGAGGCGTGGCTGCACACCGCGCGCGCCGACGGCGCGGACGGACGCATTGCCGATACGATGCGCCGCTATCTCGCGGAGGGTGTTTTTCAAACGGTCCCGGACAGCTTTATCTATGTAGAGCGCACGCTGTCAGACGGACGCGTCCGCCGCGGCCTCGTTGCGGCGCTCGATCTTGAGCAGTACGATTTTACCGGAACGCAGCGTACGAGCGTCCGCTCCACGGAGGGCACGGTAGAGGAGCGTCTGCCGCCGCGCGTGAACATCCGCCGCGGCGCGCCGCTCGAAATGCCGCATACGCTCCTTCTGATGGACGACCGGACAGACAGTGTCCTGTCCCTCGCGGAAAAGGCGAAGGACACACTGGAAAAGGTCTACGATTTTGATCTTATGCTCGGCGGCGGCCACATCGCCGGCTGGCGCGTGAGCGGGGAGACGAAAGCGGCGGTGCAGTCGGCGCTCGACGCGCTCGATAATGCGGCATTGCAGCGGGAAAAATACGGTGACGCAGCGGAAAACGGCAAGCTCACCTTTGCCGTCGGCGACGGCAACCACTCGCTCGCCGCGGCCAAGCGGTTCTGGGAGGAAAAGCGCAAAACTCTGCCGGAAAACGAGCGGGAGACCGATCCCGCCCGCTTCGCGCTCGTGGAGATCGAGAACATCCATGAGCCGTCGCTCGATTTTGAGCCGATCCACCGCGTGATCTTCGATACCGATACGTCGGCTTTTGCTGCGGAATTTACAGCGCATCGGACGGAATGGGAAGCAGAGGACAAAACGCTCGGCGAGCGCGTTGCGGCGGCGGAGAGCTTCTGCCGCGCTTATATCGCCGCGCACGGCGGCTATATCGACTATATCCACGGCGACGACACGGCGCGCTCTCTCGGCGGGAAGCCGAACTGCGCTGCGGTGCTGCTGCCGCCGGTCGAAAAGAGCGGGCTTTTCCTTTCCGTACTCAAGAACGGCGCTCTGCCGAAAAAGAGCTTTTCTATGGGCAACGCACGGGACAAGCGCTATTATCTCGAATGCCGGAAGATCCGTTAAAACAGCTTCATATAACATAGAAACACCAAGGAGGTTCGACAATGAAAGAAGTCAAAAACCCGAAAAAACCGTTGGCGTATTATTACTCCATTACGCTCATTGCACTGCTTCTTTTCAACATCTTCGTCGCGCCGCTTCTGAACCGGCAGCACGTGGAGCAGACGGATTACAGCACCTTTATGCGCATGATCGCCGAAAAGAAGATCGGCAAGGTCGATGTGAGCGACACGGAGATCATATTTACCGACAAGGACGACAATACGATCTATGTGACCGGCGTTATGTACGATCCGACGCTCACGCAGCGCCTGTACGATTCTGGGGCGGAGTTTGCCAAGGATATCGAACAGACGATGTCGCCGGTGCTGAGCTATCTCTTAACGCTCATTCTGCCGCTGGTCATCTTTGTTATTTTCGGCCAGTTCATGCGGAAAAAGCTCATGGATCAGATGGGCGGCAAAGACGTCATGTCCTTCGGCATGGGAAAGAGCAATGCCAAGATCTACGTCCAGTCCACGCACGGCATCCGCTTTGACGATGTCGCCGGGGAGGACGAGGCGAAGGAAAGCCTTGCCGAGATCGTGGACTATCTCCATAATCCGAGCAAGTACACGGACGCCGGCGCGTCGATGCCGAAGGGCATTCTCCTTGTCGGCCCTCCGGGAACGGGCAAGACGATGCTTGCCAAGGCCGTGGCCGGCGAATCGAACGTGCCGTTCTTCTCCATCTCCGGTTCGGAGTTCGTGGAGATGTTCGTCGGCATGGGCGCGAGCAAGGTGCGCGATCTTTTCAGCCAGGCGAAGGAGAAGGCCCCGTGCATCGTGTTCATCGACGAGATCGACGCCATCGGCCAGAAGCGCAGCGGCGGCGCGATGGGCGGCAACGACGAGCGCGAACAGACGCTCAACCAGCTTCTCACGGAAATGGACGGCTTTGAGAGCAACAACGGCGTCATCATCCTCGCCGCGACGAACCGCCCCGAATCGCTCGACCCCGCGCTTACGCGCCCCGGCCGCTTTGACCGCCGCGTACCGGTCGAGCTGCCGGATCTCGCCGGACGTGAGGCCATTCTGAAAGTCCACGCCCGCAAGATCAAGCCCGCGGAGGATGTAGATTTCCATACGATCGCGCGCATGGCCTCCGGCGCTTCCGGCGCGGAGCTTGCCAATATCATCAACGAAGCCGCGCTGCGCGCTGTGCGCAACGGGCGCACCATCGTGACGCAGGCGGACCTTGAGGAGAGTATCGAGGTCGTTATCGCCGGATACCAGAAGAAAAATGCCGTCCTCTCCGATCAGGAGAAGAAGGTCGTTGCCTATCACGAGATCGGCCACGCTCTCGTCGCGGCGATGCAGACCCATTCCGCGCCCGTGCAAAAGATCACGATCATTCCGCGCACCTCCGGCGCGCTGGGGTATACGATGCAGGTCGAGACCGGCGACAAATACCTTATGACCAAGCAGGAGATCGAAAACAAGATCGCAACGTTCACCGGCGGCCGTGCCGCGGAAGAAGTCGTGTTCGGCGAGATCACGACCGGCGCCTCCAACGACATCGAGCAGGCGACGAAGCTCGCCCGCGCCATGATCACGCGCTACGGCATGAGCGACGATTTTGACATGGTCGCGCTCGAGACGGTCACGAACCAGTACCTCGGCGGCGACGCCTCGCTCGCATGCTCGGCGGATACGCAGAAGGTCATTGACGATAAGGTCGTCGCGCTCGTCAAGACGCAGCACGAGAAGGCGAAAAAGATCCTCACGGAGAACCGCTCGAAGCTCGATGTTCTCGCGCAGTATCTTTATGAGAAAGAGACCATCACCGGCGAGGAATTTATGACCATCCTTGAGCGCGAAGGAGCGAAAGCATGAGCCGTGCAAGCCTCGTTGAGCTAACGAACCTCTGCGTGATCTGCGACGGCAGCCGCGTGCTCGTGCAGGATAAGATCGGCTGCGGCGTTGTATTTCCCGGCGGCCATGTGGAGCAGGGCGAGTCGATGCTCGCTTCCGTTATCCGCGAAATGCGCGAGGAGACCGGCCTTTTGATCGAGCATCCCGTGCTCTGCGGTATCAAGGACTGGATGCGCGAGGATGGTACGCGCTTTATCGTCGCGCTTTATCGCGCCGACCGGTTTACCGGCGAGCTTAACTCTTCCGAGGAAGGGCGCATGTTCTGGATCGAGCGGGAGGAGTTTGCAAAGACCAACACCATCTGGGGTATGAAGGACGTTCTGCGCGTATGTGACGAAGCAGAATACAGCGAAATGTTTTATTCGGAAGAGAAAGAGAGCTGGGTGCTGCTCGGCTGAGGGGAGATATGCGAAAAGAGAGAAAGAACGAGGCGTTGCTCTGGTTTGGAAAGTGGACATCCAAGCTCGGCAACATCGTTTTTGATTACGCGAACAGCGTGAGCATTGTCGGTGCTTTCTCTCACGCGCCGTGGGTGCTGGCGCTTTACCAGAGCTCGGAGACGGTCATACAGATCGTATTCAACCTTATCGGCGGCGCGAAGGCCGACAGCGGCAGCCGGAAAAAGATCCTCATCGTCACGGACGTTCTTTCCGCGGCCATATGCCTTGCGGTGAGCTTCTTCGTCGCCTCGCCGCGCATGGCGGAGGTCGTCATCGCGGCGAACGCTCTGCTTGCCGTTGTGTACGCCTTCAATTCTCCGACGTACCGCTCCATCGTCCGTGAGATGGTCGACGGTGAACGCATCGGCATGTATAATTCCGTCAGCAACGGCGGGGGAGAGGTCATAAAAATCGCGGGGCCGATGGCCGGTATGCTGCTTGTGCGGTGGATCGGCGTGTGCGGGGCGCTTCTCTTTGACGCGCTCACGTTCCTTTTGTCCGCCGTTTCCGAAATGCTTCTCACGCCCATTTCGGATACGCAGAGAAAACCGGCGCAGAAAAAGAACATCTTCCGAGATATCGCCGAGGGCTTTACCTATCTCGTACGGGAGCGGCAGCTTTTGTTTCTCATCCTGCTCTCGGCGTTTGTCAACTTCTTCCTTGCGGGCTTCAACCTCCTTTGCCCGTATACCGACGTGATGTACGCCTCCTTCGGCATCGAGTTTTACAGCAAGGTGCTCGTTATGGAGGCAGCGGGCGGACTTCTCGGCTCGCTTATCAGCTCGCGCCTTGGAAGCCGGGTAAAGGAAAACGCGCGGCTCATGGTGCTTTTTCTCGGCGCGATGGGCGCCGCGCTCGCGCTCGAGCCGCTCGCTGCGCTCACAGGGAGCGCGATCGTCTGCCTTATTCCGTTCCTCCTCTCCGGCACGGCGCTGACGGTTTTCAACATTCAGTTCATGTCGTATGTCCAGCTTCGTGCGGACGAGGCGTATCTCGGGCGCGTGTTCAGCATCATCTTTACCGTGGCAGTGCTGTTCATGCCGGTGGGCTCGTTTGTTTTCTCCTTCCTGCTCGATACGACGAGTCCCGCGGGTTTCGCCGTGGTCGGCGGCGGGATCCTTTTACTTGCCGCCGCCGGCATCCTCATCTTCCGGGGCGACACGCCAAAAACCGAATAACAAAACCGGCGGACAGGATGTGATTCCCGTCCGCCGGTTTTTGCGTATGGATCTCAAAGCGCTTTTTCGAGCAGCACAAGATCAATGTCGCTCAAAGCGTTAAACGTGCATGGCGCGACGCTGATCTCTTTATACCCGAGCGAATGGTACAGCCGCCGCGCGCGGGTATTGCGCACGTTCGTGTCGATGCGGAGATACCGGCAGCCCTGCCGCTTGGCTTCCTGCTCATAAAATGTCTCGAACGCGCGGCCCAGTCCGTGCCCTCCGGCGGCGGGATCGACCACGAGCGTGTGCATAACGAAAATTTCCTCATCCGGCGCTTCAAATTCCCACGGCGCACCGGCGTATACATCGACCTGTATCCGATTCAGAACAGCGGCCGCCGCGACGCGTCCGTCCGCTTCCGCAACGAAGAGATCGCCGCGTGTGAGCGCAGCCTCCGCCGTGGCGCGCACGGGATAGATCCCGCGCTTCCAGCCGGTCACGGCGCGTCCGGCCTCTTCTTCGGTGATAATGGCGTCATAAATGGCGGTCACGGCGTCAATATCGGACGCCGCGGCCTTTCGGAAGGTAACTGGCATGGTATTCTCCTTTGCTTAAATTAACCGCTCCATCGGCAGACAGGCGGAATAATCGTTGGGGTACACTTCTCCGGCTTTGGTAAAACCGTTCTTTACCCAGAACGCTTCGCTCTGCGGCGCGGGGCGTGGCATTGATATTATTTCTCGTTAGTTTCATGCATGGCGGGAACGTCTGCGTCCGTCAGCCGCCGGAGGGTAAATCGATCAGACAGCGCGGATATATCCAAGTTTATTTTGCTTCTGCTTTTACGGTCGGGAGCGTAACGGTGAAAACATTTCCGTCCGCTTTGCCCTCGCAGCGGATCTTTCCGCCGTGTTCGGACACGATGCTCTCGGCGATCGAAAGCCCGAGACCGTAGCTGTGATCCATGGCGCGGGCGCGGTCGACCCGGTAAAAGCGCTTGAACACGTTTTTGCATTCCTCCGGCGAGAGCGGCTCGCCGGGCGTTGCTACGCTCAAAGCGCATTTGTCGTGCCCGGTCTTTTTCAGCGCTACGCGGACCGTACCGGGAGCGGAATACTTGACGGCATTATCCAGCAGGATCTCCGCGCACTGCCGGAGATGCTGCGTGCTGCCCCGCACCGTGATGCCGGGTTCAATATCGGTTTGAAGCGTCAGGCCCTTTTCAAAGAACAGCGCTTCAAACGGCAGAACCGCGTCCTGCACCAGAGAACTCCAGTCGAGCGCCTCAAATACTTTTTTCACCGCGCCGTTATCCACTCGCGCGAGCTCCAGAAGGTTTTCCACCAGCCCGCGCATCTGGTGCGACATGGTGAGGATGCTCTCGGCAAAGCGCTGTCGTTCCGGCTCGGAATACGAAGGATCACGGAGCATTTCCGCGTTCGTGAGGATCACGGTAAGCGGCGTTTTCAGCTCGTGCGAGGCGTCGGAAACGAATTGCTTCTGCTGCGTCCATGCCCTTTCCACCGGCTTCACCGCCCAGCGCGCCAAAAGAAAACTGACGGCGAGAAAGACCGCCGCGGCGCATAGCCCGATGAGAATACAGCTTCGCCAGAGATTCTGCATCGTGGCGTTCGCGCTGGACACGTCGGCAAAAACGATATACTCGTTCCCGCGCCATGTTGTCCGCAAATAGCGGAGAGAATAGTCGCGCAGCAGCCCCTGCTCGCCGCCGGAGCGCAGCGCTGCCGTGACGATGCCGGAGAGCACCTGCTCGTCGGAGAGGTCATAATAGCTCGTCCCGCTCACGCGCACGCTGCCGGAAGGCGATATGCGCACCGTAAAGTAGGGGAGACGGGAGGCCGTGTCCGGCCAGTTAAGCTGCAAGGGGTCGGTGGCTACGGCGGTGATCATATCCACGGATTCCCGCTCGAGATTCGCGTGCGTGGTGTGCAGCAGCACGCCGAAGATCGTGCATAGGATCGCAAGCACGATCGCCATATTGATGCCGACAAACCGCAGCCGGAGCTTTTTCAGCATGAGGAAGCCACCTCCAGATGATAGCCGAGCCGCCGGACGGACTCGATGCGGACGTTGGACCCGATGCTTGCGAGCTTTTTGCGGAGGAACCCGACGTAGACCTCCACGCTGTTTTCCACGGCGTTGGAGTCAAAGCCCCAGACGCGCGAGAGCAGCGCTTCCTTGGAGAGATTGCTGCCGCCGGACTGGAGAAGGAGACGCATGACATCAAACTCCCGCGCCGAGAGCCGAACGGATTTATCGGCGCAGCAGAGCGTGCCGGAGGCGAGATCGAGCGTTGTATTCCCGAAGGAGAGCGCGTCTACCTGCGCGCCCTGCCGCCGCAGCAGCGCGTTGATGCACGCGAGCAGCTCGCGCGTGTCAAAGGGCTTTGTGAGATAGTAATCCGCTCCGGCGTTGAGCCCTTCCACACGGTCCTCCAGACTTGAACGCGCCGTCAGCATCAGTATCGGCACGCCGCACCGCCTCGCGCGGACGGAGCGCGCGACGGCGTAGCCGTCCATGCCGGGCATCATTACATCCAGTATCAGCAGATCGTATACGCCGAGCTCGGCGTATTCCGCGCCGGAAATGCCGTCGTACACGGTCTCTACGTCAAAGCCTTTGCTTTCGAGCAGCGTTTTGAGCGAGTCGGCCAGCAGCTTTTCGTCTTCTACGATCAATATTTTCATGGCATACACCTCTTTTTCGTCCACAGTATACTACAATGCGAACCTGAAAGGAAGCTGAAAGCCGGCACGCTTTCCATAGTTTTTTTCATTTGCCCTTGACATTCGGCGGGAACGGTGGTAGACTCCACTCAATCCATAAGAAAACGCTTTGACGGGAAAGAGTACGAGCGGCGTTCGCATGCAGAGAAAAGGCGGTTGGTGCAAGCCTTGATGCGTTCCGTTCGGAAGCCATCCCTGAGCGGTCGGGAGAAAATGCCCGGACGGAGTCTCACCGTTATACAGAGAACCGGTATGCAGTACCGGGCAGAGTGCGGACGTTTTGTCCGAATTCAGGTGGTAACACGGAGTATTTTCCGCCCTGAGCCGTTTGGCTCAGGGCGTTTTCATTTTTGCGAAAAGGAGAAATACCATGGAAAAGAAAAATTACGAGCAGTCCAAAAAGCTCGACAACGTCTGCTACGACATCCGCGGTCCCGTAATGGACGAGGCCATGCGCATGGAAGCGCGCGGCGCGAATATACTCAAGCTCAACATCGGCAATCCCGCCCCCTTCGGCTTCTATGCGCCGGACGAGGTCATTCTCGACATGATCTATAACCTGCGCAACTGCGAGGGCTATTCCGATTCCCGCGGTCTCTTCTCCGCCCGCAAGGCGATCATGCAGTACTGCCAGCTCAAGGGCATTCCGAATGTCGGCATCAACGACATCTTTACCGGCAACGGCGTGAGTGAGCTCATCACGCTCACCATGCAGGGTCTTCTGGACGACGGCGACGAGATTCTTGTCCCCGCGCCGGATTATCCGCTCTGGACGGCGTCCATCACTCTCGCCGGCGGCAAGGCGGTACACTATCTCTGCGACGAGCAGCAGGACTGGTACCCCGATATCAACGATCTTCGATCCAAGGTCACGCCGCGCACGAAGGGCATCGTCGTCATCAACCCGAACAACCCGACCGGCGCGCTCTATCCGAAGGAGATCCTTGAGCAGATCGTGCAGGTCGCCCGCGAGAACGACCTTATCCTCTTTGCCGACGAGATCTACGACCGTCTCGTCATGCAGGGAGAGCCGGAGCACATCGCGCTCGCCTCGCTCGCGCCCGACCTTCTGACGCTCTGCTTCAACGGCCTTTCCAAATCCCACCGCGTTGCGGGCTTCCGCGTCGGCTGGGTGTGTCTCGCCGGTGATAAGTCCCACGCCAAGGGATATATCGAGGGGCTGAATCTTCTTGCCAAAATGCGCCTTTGCTCCAACGTTCCGGCGCAGAGCATCATTCAGACCTCTCTCGGCGGCTATCAGTCGGTGGACGAATATCTCTGCCCCGGCGGACGGCTTTACGAGCAGCGTGAGCTGATCTGGAAAACGCTCAACTCCATCCCCGGCTTGAGCGCTGCCAAGCCGAAAGCGGCGTTTTACATTTTCCCGAAGGTGGACACGAAGAAATTCAATATCCACAGCGACGAGCAGATGGCGCTCGATCTTCTGAAGGAACAGAAGATCCTCATCACCGCCGGTACGGGCTTCAACTGGGGCGAGCCGGATCATTTCCGCATCGTCTACCTGCCCGACCTCGTTTCGCTGAAGGAGGCCTCCGTGCGTCTTGAAAAATTCTTCGGCAGCTACCGGCAGAAGGATTAATCTTCCATAAACGTCAATCCCCCGCAGGAGTGTTATTCCTGCGGGGGATTGACGTTTGGCAGATCGATAGCTTGAATGAAAAGAAGATACATCTTTGGACAGTGTTGGACTCATACCCAAAGGCAGAACTTCCGCCGATGTCGCATCGGATGCATCTTCCTGAAGCAGAATCCCGACCCAACATAAACGCAGCCAACGACGGTGCGCAATGTGACAACAGATTCTGATTCGTAGATATTATATGTTTGATGGAGAGTTGTTGTCAAGAAAAAGGAAGCATAACCGACATAGCGAGTGCTTCCGCTCTCACAAAAACGTCCGAAACGTCTGCCGGGACTGCTTCCTTTGCCGAAGGCTCTGCGCAAGGCATGGCTCAAGTACAGTACAAGAGCGATATCAACGCAGATCCTTCGTCTATGAATACTATACGCCGGACGGAGAGGAATAGTCAAGCAAATATATCCGGATCGATCGTTCGGAACGGAAAATAAAACAGACCGTTTCACACAATGCAGAGACAGCGGATCGAGACAGAGTTAAAAAAGAGACTTCCGACTATACGCGAAAGTACGCAACCCCTTTGGCCCGATCCTCTTTCACATTCGGAAACCTCTTTGCAGTCAAAATTATAGGCGCTGAAGAGAACTTTTCAAGAGAATTTTCCGCGGAAGAAAGCGCAGCGTTATTCGGGAACAAGCACATACCGGACTTGGATAAAAAAAGAGCCGATATATGGTTGATGCAGCTCAGGGTACAATTCCCGTCAGGCCAACCACCGTATGGCTCTATAAGAAATATAACATATGCGAAAGAGGGTGTCAAGATCGCGGGCGGCAAAGGGAAATCCCCGACACATACGGCAAGCACGCAGCCCCTTTGGCCCGATCCTCCTCCGTATTCGGGGATTTCAAAAAAGCAGAATCCGGACCCGTTCAAGGCGCAACTGTAAACAGACGGCTCGTTGAACCAACAAATTCTGCTTCTGTGGACACTATATACTCCAACTTGGGAATAGTCAAGAAGATACTCCGGTTGCTTTATGCGGAAAGAAAAGAGAATCCTGACACTGCAAAGGCCGATCACTCTGCATAGAGCGGAGCTAACGGGGGGACAGAATTCTCTTTAATTATCATATACGCGGTTTCTTGTAATAGTCAAGAATATGATTTGTTTTTATGCAGTGACAATGCTGCGTCGTCGGCATCAAACGAACCTGCTCAGACCGGTCGCTTTGCCGGCCTTTTCTTCAAAACCAGATACAGCAGAAGGATGACCATGGCGGCGAGGAGCGCGAGGCTTGCCCAGCCGAGCGGGAGAAAGACGGCGCTGCCGTAGACATCCTTCAAAAGCGCAAGCGCCGAAGCGAAGCTCGCGCACACCGCTGCGGGAATGACCTTCGGCTCCAGGCAGCAGAGCGCGACAAGGAGCACCTCCGCGCCGTAAAGGCTGTCGGCACACATCCACGGCAGGAACGCCACGGCGCAGAGCGAGGCAAGAGAGAGCGCCGTGAGCTGCCGCCGCCGGTCGGAGGCGAGACTTTTCCGGCTCATACGCCATACGAGCAGCAGCGCGAAAACGATATAGAGCGCAATGCCGGTCGGCGCGATGAGCGAATACTGCGAGAGCGAATAAATGCCCGGCGCTCCGTCGAAAAGCGGCCGCGCTGTGAGCGTTCCGAGCGCCGGGTAAAACGGCAGACACTCGCTGCCGGGACGGCCGAGCAGCAGCGCCGGGACCAGAACGGCGATATACCATCCGACGAGATGCAGCAGCGAAAACCATGTATTGCGCCGCACGGCGGTAAAGACCCAGAATACCGGCACGATCCAAAGCGCCGCGGGATGAAAGGCGACGGCAAGCGCGAGCATCCCCGCACACCAGCGCCACTCCCCGCGCATGGCGCAGGAGGCTGCGAGCGCTATGAAAGCCCACCAGAGACTGTCGCCCGCGGCGGAGCAGACGCCCTGAAAGATCCCGGAGGGAAGGAGCAGCACAATGAGAAAAGCGAAGAGACGCGGCTGCGCGCGCACCGTGACGCACTGGACGCACCGCTGCGCCGCCCATGCCATCGTAACCTCGGCAAAAACGCAGAGATATTTAAATAAGGTAAGCCCGCCGCCCGGCGCAAGAGAAAAGAGCGCCAGAAAGTACTGCACCGGGATCGAATAGGGAAGAGCGGAGGAGCGGATGCCCCAGAACCCTCCGGCGTCCCGATACCAGGCGATTGCGTCCTCCACGGCATTTGCCGTGTCGTTCGGCGCAATGCTGAAAAGGATAAAACGCACGCCGAACGCGGCGAGCAGCACGCCGAGCACGGCAAAATGCGCCCGGGAGGTCTTTACAAGACCTTCGGCATACAGCAGAAGATAGCTCAGCCCGGCCAGGGCGAGCAGGATCACGAATCGTTCCATTGGCAGCTCCGGAAATGCGTTGTTTCTGTGTATTTTACGGCAAAGCGCGGCGCGCGGCAACACAGAAATTATAAAAAAATCGCCCTTGACACTGCAAGGACGGCTTGGTATAATAAATTGCTATATGTTGCTATAGATAGCCGCATACAGCCCTTTTTACTATCGTTAGTATATCAGCCGCTCTGCGAAAAATCAACCCGAATGGCGATGTTTTAACAACGCAGCCGGGCGTTTCGGAAAAGCGGCACCGCAAACCATATTCCCCCCGGAACGGGTATTCTGCGCCGGAGTTAAGCTCCTCCGGCGGAAAAAGGGAGATTCGCCGATGCCTAAGGACGTACAGTACGGAAGAACAATCAGAAAGAGCTATGCCCGCGCGGAAGAGATCCAGGACATGCCGCACCTGCTCGAGATCCAGAAGAATTCCTATAAATGGTTTCTGGACGAGGGCCTGCGGGAGGTCTTCAAGGGCGTAGCTGCCATTACGGACTACTCCGGTAACCTGGAGCTCTCCTTCGTGGATTATTCCATGAACGAGCCGCCCAAGTATTCGGAGGAGGAGTGCAAGGCGCGTGACGCCACATACGCCGCCCCGCTGAAGGTCAGCGTGCGTCTGCGCAACCGTGAGACCGAGGAGATCAAGGAACAGGAGATCTTCATGGGCGATTTCCCGCTCATGACCGCGAGCGGCACGTTCATCATCAACGGCGCCGAGCGCGTTATCGTCTCTCAGATCGTCCGTTCGCCCGGTGTTTACTTTGACAAGAAGACGGACAAGACCAACAGCTCCGTGTACGGCACGACCATCATCCCGTACCACGGCGCGTGGCTCGAGTATGAGACGGACCTGAACGACGTGTTCTATGTCCGCATCGACAAGAACCGCAAGCTGCCCGCCACGCTTCTGCTCAAGGCTCTCGGCGCTTACAAGGCGGACAAGCCGCACACCTGGCTCAGCTGCATCGACAATCCCGTAGGCGGCGCCGTCACCGGCGACGCGCTCCGCGAGATCTTCGGCGATGACAAGCGCATCGTCACCACGCTCGAGCGAGACACCTGCATCTCCCGCGATGACTGCCTGCTCGAGATCTACAAGAAGCTCCGTCCCGGCGATCCCCCGACGGTGGAGAGCAGCGAGACCCTGCTCGAAAATCTCTTCTTTGATCACCGCCGGTACGACATTTCCAACGTCGGCCGCTACAAGTTCAACAAGAAGCTCGCGCTCTACCCGCGCGTTGCGGGCTACGCTCTGGCTGAGCCCGTTGCCGACCCGATGACCGGCGAGATCATCGCCGACGCCGGCGAAACGCTTACCCGCGAGCGCGTCCGCGAGCTGGAGAAGAAGGGCGTTAACGCCGTGCGTATCACCGTCGGCGAGAACGAGACCGTCCGCGTCTTCTCCAACGGCATGGTCGATGCCGCCGATTTCGTCCACTTCTCGGACGACGATGCGGAGAACCGCCGCATCATCAAGGAAGAGCTTGGTCTGCGCGAGCGTGTCCGCTTCATCCTCCTGCGCCAGTACATGGAGCAGTACGAGGGCGAAGAGCTCAAGGAAGTGCTCAAGGAGAACGTGGATCTTCTTATGCCGAAGCACGTCATCTGCGACGATATCTTCTCCGCGGCGAACTATCTCTGCTGCCTCGCGCACGGCATCGGCGAGCCGGACGATATCGACCATCTCGGCAACCGCCGCGTCCGCAGCGTGGGTGAGCTGCTGCAGAACCAGTTCCGCATCGGCTTCTCCCGCATGGAGCGCGT
>ERZ780226.996-NODE-996-length-23554-cov-3.491638_pt1 | contig 23554 bp, 20 predicted proteins | sample MGYA00511165_ERZ780226 | MGnify/ENA primary metagenome ERZ780226 (study PRJEB29588, sample SAMEA2152373) | human gut metagenome | biome: human gut; feature: human-associated habitat; material: faeces | place: Denmark | collected 2008/2010 ...
GGCCGATGACTCGGCCGGGTCCGCCTGTATCGTTGTCTGTATCGCGTGCGATGGGGGAGTGCCGCCAGTAATGCGGGGGCAGGCTAGCGTCCGGCCTTGATGTCGGCCATCATCTCCTTGACCTCTGCATCGTTGATACCGTACAGGTTCTTGAGCTTCGTGTATTCCGTGTTGAGCTTCGAGTACCTGACGCCGAGCTCTCCCAGCAGCACGGCAAGGACGAGGAAAAACGCGAACACGAGGATAGACCTGACTTGGCTTCCCACTGCAATCGGGTTGAAGAAGTAGATGACGCAGATCGCGATGGCCACGGCGGTCGCGACGATGAGCTTGATTCCCTGTTTGTTGCGGTCGATGCGAACGCTCGCTGCCTCGCGCACGCGCTTGCGCGGCGCAGCCTTCTGGTGCTTTGACACGAGATTGTCCCCCTTGTGACGTCGCAGCTTCCCTGCTCGGCCAGAACTGGTGTCTAGATGCTTCGACGAGTTTACTAGATTTCAACAAGGGGTAGTGTTTGATAGGAAAAATTTGACAATATCAAGTGGTGCAATTCTTGTTTCTCTACGCTATAGTCCCCCTGTAACCACTCTGGTACTGCTGAGCGCAGCGGGTGGGCGGGTTCGTGCTTTTGGTCTTGTGATGACCGTGTCTGGAATCGCATCGCTATCCGTCTGCTACTCGTCTCGGCCGATGTGCTTCACATCAGGTGCTGGGGAGTAGAACCCAATCGCTTTGAAATCATGGAATATTTGTGGATAAATTCCCTTGTGTCCCGTGCTGCGATAGGCGAGAATTGCGGTAACAGCAATTTGCTGGGTCTACGTGTGCGGTGAAACCGACAACTTGTTTTTCGACGGCCGTGCATTTGGTTCCAGCAGCGTGTTATCGCAGGTTGCTGGGTTCGGACGCGTAATCAGGGGCCTGCTGCTGGGGAGCAGCGACAAGCCTTTGGCCACACGTTCGGAATGTTCGTTTCTTATGGTGGTTGTAGCTGTTATTGGGTTTTGGATCGCAGCACTAGTTTGGCAAAAGCGAGGTTGTCCCGTGTCTGGAAAACGAAAAGTCGTTCTTGGTGAGGTTACCGAGGAAGACTTGGGGGGTCTCCCGCTTAAAGAGCTCAAGTGCCGCGCCTGTAGTGGCTACGGTAACTGCGGGTATCGCATGTACCGCCTCCACGAAGGCAAGCCTGTGGCTATTTGCCAAATGCGCAAAAAAGAACTGCTGGGAGAAAAAGCCGAATAATGAGGGGTGCCGTTCGGGCTGGGGAGCCCGGCGGCTTTTTCCGAGTGCTTCAAGCATCGTAAGAAAGCGCGTGAATCGCGTGTTCGTATCAGTTCGCTCGTTAGCATGCAAAGTGCTACATCCTAAAGGAGGGATTCAATGAGCGAAGGAAAGTTTGCCGATGGCAAAGAGTACACCGTCTCCGAGGTTATCGACTCTTTCGGCATCAACGGCCACACCTGGCTGATGTTCGTTCTGCTTGGCCTGGCCAACATCTTCGATGGCTATGATTTCATGGTCGTCAACTCCACCAACACCTACCTCGCCGCTTCCTTCGGTGTCGAGGGCGCAGCAATGGGCTCTCTGACCACGTGGGGCCTGCTCGGCATGGTTCTTGGTGGCGCATGCGGCGGTATCCTCTCCGACAAGATCGGTCGTAAGAAGACGCTCGTCATCGCATGCCTGTTCTACGGCGTCTTCACCCTGCCGCAGGCGTTCTCGATGAGCGTTCCGTTCTTCGCAGCGTTCCGTCTGATCGCCGGCTTTGGCGTTGGCTCCTGCATCCCGGTTGTTACCACCGTCTTCTCCGAGACGATGCCGTCCAAGAACCGTGGCGTCTTCGTCACCTTCGGTATGGCATTCATGGTTGCTGGCTGGGTTATCGCTGGTCTGGTCGCTAACCCGATCTGCAGCACGACGACCCCCATCATCCCTGGTTTCACCGAGCCGCTGACCATTCCTGGCAAGAACGGCGCCGCAGACCTGCATACCTATGCAAACTGGCGTATCTGCTACCTGATCGGTGCACTGCCCATCATCTACGGCATCATCCTGATCTTCGTTATGCATGAGACCCCGCACTGGTATGCAAACAACGGCATGAAGGATAAGGCCGCTGAGGCTCTGGCTGGTATCGAGATGAGGACCACTCATCATCAGCATGAGTACGATCCTGCTCTCATGATCGTTCCGCCGAAGCCTGAGAAGACCTCCGTCAACGTTCTGTTCTCCCATAAGTACATTGTCGCCACCGCGGCAATCTGGACGACCTACTTCGTTGGTCAGTTCTGCGTCTATGGTATGAACGCTTGGATTCCGACTTGGTTCCAGGGCGTTGGCTACTCCAAGGCTGACTCCGTCAACCTCCAGACTTGGAACAACTTCGCTGCTATCCTGTCTAACGTCACCGTCGGTTTCGTCTCCGACAAGATCGGCCGCAAGAAGAACCTCGCTGGCTCCTGGATCTTCTGCATCATCGCTATTGTCCTGTGCTCCATCTTCGTTGCACCGAACAATATCGTGCTCTGCACGATCCTCATGCTGCTCTTCGGTTTCGCCCTGAACTACGCAATCACCGCTGTTCAGCCGCTGATGCCCGAGAGCTATCCGACCGAGCTACGTAACACCGGCGTCGCATGGTGCCAGGCATTCGCACGTTTCGGCGGTTCTGCTTCTTCCATCGTCCTGGGCGCAATCGCTTCTATGGCCGCCTTCCAGGTCAACGGTGCTACCAACTGGAGCGCTGTCGTGCTTGTCCTGTGCATTCCGTTTGCACTTGGCTTCATCTGCACGCTCCTGTTCGTCACCGAGACTGGTGGCAAGACCATGGACGAGCTTGCTGCTGCCGAGACGGGTGGCGACAAGAACGACACGGGCATGGTTCCGTTCATCGTCATGGTGTTCATCATCGCCTTCCTGGCTGTTCTCTGCATCGTTTGCCCGCTGGCAATCCAGGGTTGGTCCAAGCTCCCTGTTGCTCTGCCTCTCATGGCTACTGGCCTGCTGCTTCCGTTCCTGTACTTCTTCATCTTCGGTGGTATGCAGCTTGCAAGGAACAAGGCCGCCAAGTAGGTCTAGCGCCTGCAAGATAGCCTGCTCCTAGAGCACTGGCCCCCGCGAGTCTTCTCGGCTCGCGGGGGCTTCTTTTTATGACGTGTCTTCACGCCTTGCCCGTGCGGCCGTTTCCGACAGCTGCCGCCGCTGTCGAAGGCGCGGGGTGTATTCAAATCAAAAACGATGGGGCCCCGATTTCTCGGGGCCCCATCGTGTTCTTGCTCTGTGCTCAGGGCTTACTTGGTCAGCTCTGGATTGCTCTGGATATCCTCGTAGGAGTATCCGGGCTCGAGGAAATAGCGCTTGAGGCGCTTGTACCATTTCGTGCCGTCGGGATAGGGCTCACCGCAGCTCAAACCCTTCCACTGCTCTTTTATGAGGATGGCGATGATCGCGCCTGCTGCCGGCCTGAGCTTGGAGACGTCTTTTACCTTGACCTCATAGCACTTGCCCTTGTCGGGGAGCTTCACGGTCGTGAGGAGCATGTCCTTCTTGCCCGTGTTCTCGTTTTCGAAGTTGCAGTGCCCGTTAGAAGGCGAGCCGTGCATTTGCCACAGCATCCCCTCGATAAAATAGTGCTCGAAGATCGTGTGCGTTTTCAGCATGTAGGTATAACGCTCTACGCGCACGTCATAGTGCAGGGCCTTGTTGTCCGGCTTGATGCGGATGCTCTCGCCGCCAGTGTGGCTGAACATCTTGACTTGTGATTTCTCGGACTCCCAGTCGCTCGTGACGTGCATGAACAGCTCGCCGTCGTCGTACCACATGTCAAAATCCTGTTTGTTTTCGACTGCTTGTTGTACCGCATCGACGGGAAAGTAGAACTTCTTGAAGGCCATGCAAACTCCTCTTCGAGCCTCTTGACACAGTGTCGCACGATTATACCGCAACGCGTGGTGCTAGCTGCGGGCGCCAAAACGCGTCTTACAGTTGGGTGCAAATACGCGAGATTCGTTTGAGCTCACCGCGCGCTTCCTGTAGGGTAGCAATGAGTGAAAATGCCACGAGTTGTATATCGATGCGAAAGGATAGGGAAGCGATGAAACTCGGTTCTACCGTTACGCTTGTCTACAGGGGGACCCTCGAAGACGGAACCCTTTTCGGAAAGGCCGATGCCGATGAGCCCATGGTGTTCCAGACGGGCATGGATCTGGTCATCGATGGCCTCGAGAACGAGATTCTCGAGATGGAGAAGGGCGAGAAAAAGACATTCACTGTCGGCATGTACGATGCCTACGGAGAGCACCTCGATGACTTCACGGAGCGCGTTCCGCTCGAAAACATTCCGTTTGGCGACATCGAGGTTGGCAAGCGCGTTTGGATGATCAACGATGCGGGTGAGAAGGTGGCGGTGACGGTCGCGGCGGTGGAACCCGATGCCGTGGTCTTCGACATGAACCATCCTCTCGCCGGCCATGACCTGACCTTCGAGGTCGAGATTCTCGACGTGGAAGATGCCCCCGAGAACTTCATTTCCGCGAAGGAGAAGGCAAAGCTCATGGGACAGAACAACCAGGCAATGGGCTTTGGCGGAGAAGACGGCTTCACGATGATGTAGCCGCTCGGCTTTCAGGTAAGAAAAAGCGGGCTCCCGATTTCTCGGGAGCCCGCTTTACATTGCGCTGGAAAATCACCTTATAGGGAGATGAAGTTCTCCGGAGACTGGCTGTAGGCATCCATGACGTTCTTGCTGATGTCGCCATAGCGCTCGTAGTCGAACTCCTCGGAACGGCGAATCATTGCATTGTCCATGACCTCGTTGAGCGCCTTGGTCTTGATGGCGTAGTCCTCGAGGCCGGGCATGCGACCGTCGAGCTCGATCTGACGGCGCTTGTACGCCTTGTCCTCGATGGAGTCGCCCGGGATGACCGCGTAGTAATCCTCCGGCGTGAGGGTGTAGTTGCGCTTGTCCGCGTAGGCCTGCAATGCGGAATCTTCCTTCAGGCTCTCGATGGCGCGGTAGTCGACGTCTGCGTAGACCTGCTCGGGCGTCTGCCCGCGTTGCCTGCAGAAGTCCTCGACCTGCATGCCGCTGCGCCGGCACATTTCCTCGAAACGCATGCGCGCGTTGAACTTCGCCATCTCGACGAGGTCCTCGGGGAGCTCTTCGACCAGGCGGGTCGCAAGCTCTTTGCAGATGACGTCTTGGTCAGCGAGCTTTTGGACCTCGCGGTTGTTCTTGTACATGTTGAAGCGGACGTGCACGAGCAGCTCGTCGACGCTCTTGACTTCCTCGACGTGCTCGTCGACCCATTTGTCGGTGAGCTTCGGCTCTTCGCCGTCCTTGCACGCGTTCAGCTCGAGCCAGCGCTTAGCCTGACGACGGACCTCTTCCTCGGGGATTTTGACCTCGGGCGCAGTGACGTACACGGGGCCGTAGTCGGTCAGGGTGAAACTCAAATTGGCCATAGCCATCCCTCTCATTTCTAGCTGATAACTCAGGGTATTTTACGTGTTCTTGCGCGTGTGCGCGAGGGCAAGGAAACAAGGTTGCAAACCTGTTGCCAGCATAGTCAACTCTACCATGAATAGAGTCCCCAATAATTTATTCTCCAAGTAAATAATCACGGTTTGAAATAAGGCGTCACCACTATCCTCAACACTGCTAATATTGAGCTGTTCGAGTTCTGAGAGGCCCGTTGCCCCAGACACCTTCGAGCACTCTTCTAGCAACTCGGCGGTAAGTTTTCCTAACCTATTTGAGGAAAAGGAGTAACACTATGGCATATGGTAAGCAGTGGCGTGTCGAGCGTGAAGACGGCACAGTAGTCACTCGCAGCAACACCTGGTCTCCTCCGGGATCTCACCCCGTTGGATACGGTGTCAAGGTCGTTACCAAGGATGGCAAGCTTGTCCGCATCGAAGGCGATGACAACAACCCGATTACCAAGGGCCGCGTCAACGCTATGAACCTTGCTCTCCGCGAGTACACCTACAGCCCTGACCGTGTCATCTACCCCATGAAGCGTGCCTACGAAGACCGCGGCAAGATGAAGTGGGAGCGCACCTCTTGGGATGAGGCCATCGACACGATCTGCGAGAAGACTCGCTACTTCCAGGAGACCTATGGACCTGAGTCCATCGTCTGCTTTGGTGGTACTGGCCGCGAGGCTTGCATCTACTACTACGCTCTGACGTTCTCCGTCCTGCAGTCGCCGAACTGCTGCTACACGCAGTCCGGTTGGTCTTGCTACGGACCTCGCTGCTCCATTTCTGACTACGTCCTCGGCGCAGGCTATCCTGAGCTCGACTACGCTGGTCACCTGCCCGGCAGCTACCAGGACCCGGCTTACACCCTGTCCAAGTACGTTGTCGTTTGGGGCAAGGAGCCGCTTCCGTCCAACGGCGACGGTTTCTTCGGCCACTGCCTCGTCGATATGATGAAGCTTGGTTCCAAGATCATCTCCATCGACCCCCGTATCACCTGGGTTGGCGCACGCAATGGCAACATCAACGTGCAGCTTCGTCCCCAGACTGACACTGCTCTCGCACTTTGCCTCATCAACCTCCTGTTCCAGAACGACGAGTACGATCATGACTTCGTCGACAACTGGATCTACGGTGTTGACGAGCTCAAGGAGCGCGTTGCTGAGCCGACCTACTCGGTTGAGAACGTCTCCAAGATCACGACGGTTCCTGCTGAGACCATCGAGCGCGTTGCCCACATCATCGGCACCGAGCGCCCGATCGGCTGGGCTTGGGGTCTGGCGTTCGACCAGAACAAGAACGGCGTTCAGATGTCCCAGGCATTCATCATCCTGGCTGCTATGTGCGGTTCTATCGACCGTCCTGGCGGACTGACCCTCGGTCCCCCGTCCGCACTCCTCGGCAAGTGGCGTATGGAGCAGCGTGGCGCTATGTCCGACGACGTTTGGGCAAAGCGTATCGGTGCTGCCGAGTGGCCTGGCCTGTCTACCGGCATGGCTACCACCCAGCCTGACGAGACTCTCAACACCATGGAATCTCATCAGCCGTATCAGCTGCGCATGGCTTGGTTCAACAGCTCGAACTTCCTGGCTCCTACCTGCTCTGCTCAGCCTAAGCGTTGGCATGATGCTCTGTGCGAGTCCATCGAGTTCTGCGTTATCCAGGACCTCTTCCTGACCCCGACGGCTATGGCTGTTGGCGACTACTTCCTGCCGATGTCCACCTGGGCAGAGCATGATGGTATCGTCCTCACCCACTATGGCCGCAACACCGTCTTCATGGGCCCGATGAACAAGGCTCTGCAGACTGGCGAGTGCATGTCTGATATCGAGATCTGCCTGGTCTTCGGTTCTCGTCTGAACCCGACCTGGTGGCCTTGGTACAAGGCTGCTGGCGACACCCTCGATGCTTCCACGCTCGAGATGGGTCAGTACGCACCTACCGTCACGAGCGAGACTCGTGGCAAGCTCGACCTCGACGCCCTCAAGGCTGGCGTTGAGAGCTTCTTCGACGATCAGATGAAGGAACTCGGCATGACCTTCAACGATCTGCGCGAAGAGGGCCTGTATCAGCCTGGCGCACATGGCTTCGAATACGAGAAGTATGCCAAGGGCATGCTCCGCTTCGACGGCCAGCCTGGCTTCAACACCATTACGGGTCAGATCGAAGCCTACTCGATTCTTTACGAATCCTGGGGCGAGGATCCGCTGCCGTACTACGAGGAGCCGAACTACAGCCCGATCAGCAAGCCTGGTCTCGCTGGTCAGTATCCGCTGATCTCCACGTCCGGTTCTCGTCGTTACAGCTCCTTCCATTCTGAGCATCGTCAGGTTCCGTCCCTGCGTCAGATTGATCCGTGGCCGTGGGTCCAGATCAATCCTGAGACTGCTAAGCAGTACGGAGTCACCGACGGTGACTGGTGCGAGGTCTACAACATGTTCGGTGAGGCTCGCTTCAAGGCTGAGATCACTCCGATCATGAAGCCTGGCATCCTGAACTGCGCTCATGGTTGGTGGTTCCCTGAGCAGGACGGCGAAGAGCCCAACCTGTTCGGTGTTTGGAAGTCCAACTTCAACAGCCTGGTTCCTCATCAGAATATCGGCAAGCTCGGCTTCGGCGCTCCTTACAAGGGTGTTATGTGCAACCTCAAGCGCGTCCGCAGCCTGAACGAGGACTAATCAGAAAGGAAGTGGCCTAAATGGCAGATCAGAAGTACGCTCTGCTGGTAGATTACACGTTCTTCTCCGGCAACCATGCCGCAGAGATCGCCTGCAAAGAAGAGCTGGGTCTTCCTCTCGATCAGTTCGGTATCAAGGAAGTCCAGGTTGGCCCGTTCAAGAAGGGCGAGGGCAACGACGGTGACGACTGGGAGTGGTCGTACATCCCCGTTCCTACCTCCATCTTCTCTGAGCACTGGGGCACCAACGGCGACAAGGCCGGTCAGCGTCCGCTGGCTGTCCAGGTCGAGGAATCCGCTTCCATGTACTACGGTACCCTGGAAGAGATGGAAGCCAAGATGGCAGAGTTCGATCGCCCGATGGTTCTGTTCCAGCTGTAAATCTCTCTTAGTTTTGCAGTAATATGTACTGGTCGCCTCCTCGTTATGGGGAGGCGGCCGGGACTATGAGTTGATAAACAAGGAGGATCGATATGACTCGCGATGAGTTCATTGAGCTTGATGCTACTGAGCAGGCTGCTAAGCTCAACGAGGCCGTTGCTGCTGGCAAGGATAAGGCCGGTGCAATGGAGGAGTTTGGTGTCACTCAGGCTGACATCATGAAGTCCCAGGTCTTCTGGGTTAAGGATAAGTTCATTGCTCGTGCATGGGGCGGATACACCTCCACCAAGCGCACCGGCAATGAGGCTGGCGACACCGCTACGGGTGTTGGCGACAGCGATCCTTCCAAGGGTTACAACGGCATTTAAGCCTTGTTCCTACAGCTCTTTGAAAAGTCCGTTGCTTGCAGCGGACTTTTCTTTATGATTCGAATGAATAACTGTCTCCATTAAAATACTTTGAATCTTGAGTAGTAATGGAAACAGTTATACAATAGCGTGCGTTGAATGCGATTTGAGTGGCTGTGCCGTTTGAATCGAACTACCAAAGAAAGGTTCGGTGTTATGGCTACTGAACAAGAGATTCTAGCAGAGGTCGAAGAGCTCGGCAGGATGACTCCCGAGCAGGAGGATATCCTCTATGCGATTTCGCTGCGCCAAGACGAGCTTGGTCGCCAGCAGACCAACAAGTTCTACAAGGACGTCGTCGGTAGCCCCATCTACCAGCCCCTTATCGATCGCGAACTGCTTACCTTCGAGACGTACAACCATGGCGCCAACAACGATCATGCCGTCGTCAACCTGATTGTTACTCTCAAGGGCACCCGTTACTGCATCATGTTCAGCGACGAGATCAACGAGCGCCGTAAATTCCGCGCCGACGGCGTCTTGAAGGAGAACCTTAAGAAAGAGGCCGAGGCAGCTGCTCAGAAGTAGTCTTTGCTCTATTTTTCATGTTGCCTTTGAATGCGCTCGCTCTGTGCGGGCGCATTCTTTTATCTTGCGGCTTAGATTCGGTCCTTCCCGCGCGTGTCATAGCCTGTCTTGTTTGCCTATAATCAGTGCGGCATGTATCCGCGTCGAGTTGAAAGCAGCTGGTCAATGCAAAACAAAGCTCTCAAGAAGGCTCTGGAGTCATTTGATGAAGTCGAGCGTCGATATGTGCGAGCCCTCGAGGATAAGGGGCTCAAGTTCGCCGAGCGCGGCAGCGATGACGCTCGTTGCGCAAAGTTGCGCGATGAGCTTCGCTCTAGGGGTGCGACCTTTCGAAATGGCGGCGCGAGCATCCAGGTTGGCTGGCTGTCCAAAGCCTGCGTAGAATGCACGGGCAGGGGAGGGAGCGAGACCTTTTCCACGACGTTCAGGTGCCATCGCGATTGCTACTTCTGCTTCAACTACAATCTTGCCGATTACGACAAGTTCGTCAAAGAAGGCTGTCCCTGGGAGTCCGAGCTGAAAGACGCCTATGATTTCAACAAGGGCGAGATGGCGGCGTTGGCTTTGACAGGTGGGGAGCCGCTTCTCAATCTCGACGAGAGCATTCGCTTCCTGAACCGTGCCCAAGAGCTGTTTCCGCATGCTCACAAGCGCCTGTACACGTCGGGCGACCTCTTGACGGAAGATGGCGCGAAGCGCCTCCATGATGCGGGACTCAACGAGATCAGGTTCAGCATCAAACAAGATGATCCCGATGACCTGCGCGAACGCGTGCTCGCAAATATGAAGATGGCAACGAGGTACCTCGACGATGTCATGGTCGAGATGCCCATCGTTCCCGGCACGCGCGCTGTCATGGAAGATTGGATGCGCAGGTTTGCGGACAATGGCATCAGGGGCATGAACCTCCTCGAGTTCTGCTTCCCGTTCCACAGCTGGGAAGAGTTCGATAAACGTGGCTTTACCGTGCGAAACCCGCCTTTCCCGGTCATGTACGACTATGGGTATTCCGGGGGCCTTGCCATTTCGGGCAGCGAAGAGCTCGCCTTGGAGCTCATGCTGTTTGGCATTGAAGAAGACCTCGGCTTTGGCATGCACTACTGCTCGCTCGAGAACAAGCATCGCAGCGAGATGCGCCAGAAGAACGAGCCGGCACGCAACGTCCATCCGATCTTCCAGTTCGACGAAGAGGATTTCTTCATGAAGACCGCCAAGGTTTACGGGCCGGATGTGGAACCAGCCAAGCTCCTGCTGGGCGATGCGGGGTGCAGCGAGTTCTATTACGACGACGAGGAGGATTCGCTCGCTTTTGCTCCGCGCTTCCTGAAGTTCCTCGAGGGCAGCTCCATGCAGCCTGCGCTCGCGTTCAACGTCATGGAATCTGCCGATGGGGAGAGTTTTCTGCGTGAAGTCGGCCTGAAGCTCGTCGAGAAATGACGCTTTCAAGGCATTGTGACTGGGACAGCTCTAAGTGTACCCATAAGAAATTACAAATTACATCATTCTAATAGTTACAGTTGTATATAATCGAATCGGACATGGAGCTGTAAACGATATCTGTGGGCCGCATGCGCGCCCCCGGTCAGAAAGGTCGCTGACATGGCACTGAGCGACGCCCTCGTTTCCCTCGATGGCATGACCGCCACATTCGGCGGTTTTGGGCCTACTCCGCAAAAAGACGTCTCGAAGACGGTCGAGGAGGTTATGGCCGCCTACGAGAGGATGACCAAACAGCGCGAGGATCGCCTTGCGTACTTCGCACGTCAAGAAGAACTCACTTCGGAAGAGCGGGATTTCACCGACGCAGACGGCACGACCTGGCATTACGTGCTCTTCGACCAAACCGAGGCGCGCATCACGGGTTTCGAGGCCGATGCCCCGCGCGTCGTGGTCCCCTCTCAAATCGAAGGCACGCCTGTCTTCGCCATCCTGCCCGACGGCTGTGCGCACAACCACATGGTGGAAGAGATCGTCTGTGCCGATTGCATTCAGACCATCGGGGCCAGTGCCTTCAGGGATTCCGCGCGGCTCAGGCGTCTCGTGCTCCCGCGTTTCACGGCGGGCTTCGACAGGACGTGGATTCAGGCGTGCCCGCGCCTTGAGGAGCTCGTCTTGCCGGGTATGCTCGAGCGGGTGGATGCAGGGGTGTTCGAGAACTCGGGCGTCAAAGTGCTCTCTGTCGGCATCAACGCCTCGGAGTTCGCGCCAGGCATGTTCGAGAAGGGCAATCTCGACCGCATCGAGATCGACGAGGACAACCCGCACTTCGTGACCGATGGCGAGGCCGTGCTAAGCCGCGATGGGCGCGGGTACGTCGCCTTGGCCGTGAACTGCCGCTCGTATGAGGTGCCTACAGGCGTCGAGCATATCGCCAAGAAGGCGTTCCAGGGCATGAACGACCTCGAGGAGGTCGCGCTTCCCGAGGGGCTCGAGACGATCGGCGATTATGCGTTTTGCCGCACCGCCCTGGCGGAACTCGAAGTACCGGACAGCGTCACGACCATTGGCGAGCACGCGTTTTTCAAGGCAAAGGCGCTTCGGCGCATCGCGCTTGGGGCGGGTGTTGCCACCATCGGCGTCGATGCGTTTACCGACACGGCACTCGAGGAGCTGCGCATCCCGGCCTCCATCCGCGAGCTCGCCTATCCGCTCGTCAATCACACGGGCCTTTCCTGCGCGGGAAATGACGCCACGTTCACTATCGCCCCAGACAGCGAGGTCCTGTTCTTCGACGAGGCAGGCGGGCTGTACCGCAGGGCGGACGATGGCCTGCACTTCGTGAAGATGTTCGCGCAGGATGTCGTGGAGTACGAGATTCTGCCATCCACGACCTTCATCGATGCCCAGGCGTTCTTCAACTACCTTACGCTCGAGGCAGTCTCGATTCCCGATAGTGTGGTCGAGGTCGGCCGTGCGGCGTTTTCCGGCTGCAAGAAGCTTCGCGCGGTTCGTCTGGGAAACTCCGTTAAGACCATCGGCATGGACGCGTTTCTGGACACGTCGCTCGAGCGGCTGCGCATTCCGGCGTCGGTCGAGTCTATCGGCGCGAAGGCGCTCATCACGAACGGCGCCCACCATGGCAGGCAGGCCCCCTCGCTCAAGTCGGTCACCGTCGACGCCGGCAACGAGCGCTTCTACACCGTGCCGGGGCTATTGTGCGAGAGGATCGACGACTCCTCGTCGCGCATCGTGCTGTACACGGGCGAGGTCGCGAGCCTGACGGTACCCGACGATGTCACCGAGATAGCCTCGTACGCGTTCAACGGTACGCGCCTGCTCAGCGAGCTGTTCATCAGCACGCACGTGTCAAAGATCAGCATGTGCGGTCTCACGGTCGATTGCGTCATCGAGCACCTGCACATCGACCTCGAAGAGCCCGTCGAAGGGCACGATAGCTTCGACTTGCATTTCCCCGATACCACGCGTGCCGCGATGGAGGTGTCGGTTGCCTTGGGCTCTGCCTACCACCTGAACCTCCCCGAGATTCTGCGGCACTACGACAACACGATCGTCAATACCTACGACATCGGCACGAATACGCTCAGCGAGAACCTCGAGCTCTACCGGCAGGCGCAGCTCATCATCGAGCGCCTGAAGGACCCGATCTTCATGACCGACTCGAACAAGAGCATGTGCGACGCGTTCATGGAGCGCGAGGCATGCGCCATCTGCGTCGATGCGGCGCGCCACGACGACCGCGCGATGATCGACGACCTGGTCGCGCTGGGGTATCTAACCGGCGACAACATCATGCAGGCGATCGACGAGGTGGGACGCTTGCAGGATGCGGCGATGACCGGGTATCTGCTCGAGATAAAGCGCCGGCATTTTGGCATTGGCTCTTTGGACTTCGACCTGTAGGAGGTGAACATGCCTTCGGTACCCGAAATACGAGACACCAAGCTCAGACGCCACAAAGAAGAGGACGTCTTGGGCAAAGACATCATCGACGAGCTTCGCGTGCAGCTTATGCTCAAGTTCAGGTTCCTCGACCTCGCGCTGTGGAGGATGGACCTGGTTCCCCTGCGCGCAGGCGCGCGCTACCCGATGGCAACGGATGCGAACGAGATCATCTACGACCCGCCGCGCGTCATCGCGCGCTACCGCGAGTCGTTCGACGAATCGGTGCGCGACTATCTGCACATGATCTTGCACTGCGTGTTCAGGCACCCGTTCGACAAAAGCCACAAGAACAAGGAAGCGTGGTGGCTCACGTGCGACATGATTGTCGAGGGCGTCGCGATGGATATGTGCGGCGACCGCTTCGTGAGCGCAGACGATGAAGCCCGCAAGCTGGCGTTGAGCGAAATCAGGATGCTTGCAGGCAGTATGGCGCCAGGCAAGGTCTACAAGCTCCTGCTCGAGGCGGTGCTCGCTCCCGAGGGACAGGCGTTTCGCGGCATTACCACGGACAAGATCAACGAGTGGCATGCGCTGTTCGAGCGCGACAACCACGAGGCCTGGCCTGCGAACGCCGACCCGAGCGAGAAAAGCGACCAGACGGAGCCGGGCTCCACGGAGGAGATCTCGCAAAACGACGAGAATCCCGACGAGGGGACCCAGGACAAGTTCCTCGACACGAGCGGCGGCGAGAGCTCCGACCAAAGCGACAACGAGGACCAAGACCAAGAGCAGCAGACCATGCAGGCGATGCTCGACCAGGACGCGGACGACTCGCAAGACGACTCCGACGATGCGGATAACGAGCCCTCCGACGATTCGCAGGACGACGGGCACGACGGAACCGACGAGGTGGGCGATCAGTCCGACCAGGGCGGCAAAGATGAGACGATGGACACCGACGAGGACAGAACTTCCGGTGACGACGAGCTCGACGACCGCGGCAAGGACAATCGGACGGACCAAAGCGAGCAGGACTGGAAAGACATCTCCGAGCAGATCGAGATGAACTTGCAGACGTTCTCGAGCGAATGGGGCGACCAGGCGGGAAGCCTTATTGCCAACCTGCACATCGCAAATCGCAAAGTGGTCGACTATTCCGAGTTCTTGCGCAAGTTCATGACGCTTTCGGAGGAGATGAAGATCAACCAAGACGAGTTTGACTACATCTACTACACCTACGGGCTGGACGTCTATGGCAACACGCCGCTCATCGAGCCGCTCGAGTACATGGAGACGCACCGTGTCCGTGAATTCGTCATAGCAATCGACACGTCCGAATCTGTGAGTGGCCCGCTTGTGCGCAAGTTCCTCGAGCACACGTTCCAGATCCTCAAGGAATCGCAGGACTATACGCGCGATGTGAACGTCCACGTGATCCAATGCGACGCGAAGGTGCAGGCGGACACCAAGATTACCGACCTGCGCGACGTAGACAAGCTCATGGAGGGCTTCTACATCCGCGGCTTCGGCGGCACGGACTTTCGCCCCGTATTCGACTACGTCGACTCGCTCAAGAAGCGCGGGGAGCTGAAGGACCTCAAGGGGCTCATCTACTTTACCGACGGCTACGGGCAGTTCCCCGAGAAGATGCCCGAGTACGAGACGGCGTTCGTCTTCCTAGACGAAGGCGAACGCGAGACGCCCAAGGTACCGCCTTGGGCGATGAAGGTCCTCATCGACGAAGACGGCATCAACAGGTTCAAGACGACCATCGTCAAGTGAGCTACAAGTCACAGGAAGGGACTTGCGATATGAACATTCAAGCGGCAAAAGACCAGGTAAAAGACACTGTGGAGGCGTATCTTGCCAAAGACGATGCCGGCATGTACGTCATCGACCCCGTCCACCAGCGCCCTGTGTTCCTCGTGGGCGCGCCCGGCATCGGCAAGACGGCCATCATGAGCCAGGTCGCGCGCGAGCTGGGCATCGGCATGGTGTCCTACTCCATGACGCACCACACGCGCCAAAGCGCGCTCGGCCTGCCGAGCATCGAGGAAAAGGAGTTCGACGGGCACACGTACAAGGCGTCCGAGTACACCATGTCCGAGATCGTCGCGGCCATCTACGACTACATGAGCAACACGGGGCTCCGCCAGGGCATCTTGTTCCTCGACGAGATCAACTGCGTGTCCGAAACGCTCTATCCCTCGATGCTGCAGTTCTTGCAATTCAAGACATTCGGCAAGCACAAGGTGCCCGATGACTGGGTGATCGTGTGCGCCGGCAACCCGCCCGAGTACAACCGCTCCGTTCACGAGTTCGACATCGTCACGCTCGACCGTCTGCGCGAAATCGACGTCGAGCCCGACTACGGCGTCTGGAAGAACTACGCCAAGGAGCAGGGGCTGCACCCGGCGGTCACGACCTTCCTCGAGGCGAAGAACGACTGCTTCTACAAAGTGGACTCCAAGCCGGGCGGCGGCAAGTCCTTCGTGACGGCGCGTGGCTGGGAAGACCTCGCCGACATCATCGCCACCTACGAGCAGCTGGGAAAGCCGGTCAACCGCGACCTGTTCGCGCAGTTCCTCAAAGACGAGGACATCGCCGACCAGTTTGCCGTGTACTACACCCTGTTCGAGAAGTACCGTTCCGACTACCAGGTGGGCAAGATCTTGTCGGGGTACGCGACCGACGCCATCAGGAAGCGCGCGAAGGAGGCCGAGTTCGACGAGCGCGTCGCGCTTCTGAGCCTGCTGCTCGACGCTATCGCGGGGGAATGCGCGAAGGCGCTCGACCAGGAGGGCGTCGTGCTCGATCTGCGCGATGTCCTGCGTGAAGTCAAGTCCGAGCTCCTCGACGGCAAGACGGTCGACGAGACCCTGCATCCGCGCATCGAACGCCGCGAGCTCGAGCTTGCGCGCCGTATGGACGCCGGCATCGCATCGAAGGCGTTCGTGCGCAAAGAGCGTTTCGTGATCGGCAAGCTGCGCGCCTTCGCGGCACAGTGCACGGCCGAGAAGACCCCTGGTGGCGACACTGCGTTCCACACGCTCGAGCGCTGCTACAAGGCCGAAGTCGACAAGATCAAGCCGCTCGTGGATGCCGCCAACGAGAAGATCGACAATGCGTTCGACTTCGTCGACGACTGCTTCGCCAATCGCGAGATGCTCGTGTTCCTCGCGGAGCTGACGACGCGTCAGACCACGACGAACTTCATCTCGCACTACGGCAACGAGAAGTACTACGCGCATAACGACCAGTTGCAGGTCGACCAGACGCGCACGAGCCTTTCCGCGCGCATCAAGGGGCTCGACGAAGACGACATCGTCCGTCCGATCGACGAGGTCTCACAGTCCCACATCACGTCCGTCGACATGAGCGGTTCCGTCGGCTTCAGGGGCGGCGATGCCCAGACGCCTGTGAAGGCCGAAGGCGAGATCACGGATGCGGAGCTTGCCGAGTACTACAGCGGCAAGCAGTTCGAGTACGGCTTTGCCTCGATGAGCAAGATGAACCTGCTTGCCCACACCATCAAGGGCAAGCGCGTGCTTGACGTGTGCTGCCGCCGTGGCAAGGGCGTCTACAAGTTCAGCGCGAAGATCGCCCCGGGTGGGCACGTCATCGGCACTGACTGGAACCCCGACTACATCGACGACGCTATCGCCGGCATGGACCGCGCCTGGCACGACAACGGGCTCAAGGAAAACAACATGGAGTTCCGCGTCGCGTTCCCCGAGAAGCTCATCGACGCGGGCATCGGGGACGGGACCATGGAGGTCGTCTACATCAACAACGTCATGACGCTGCTCTACGACCAGGAACGCGCCCTGCAAGAGTTTGCCCGCGTGCTCAAGCCCGGTGGCCTGCTCATCCTCGAGACGATCTTCGCCGACCGTCCGCGTGACGAAAAGGTGGTCGAGGCGGCGCGTCGTATCGGCAACAGCATCCAGGCAGCGCGCACGCAAGACGAGAACTTCGCGTGGCTTGCCGAGGCGGGCTTTGGCGACCCAGTCGTCGAAGAGGCATACGACGTCGCGGCGAACCGCGGGTTCAAGGCGAGCCACACGGTCGAGACGGTGCCGGGCGACGAGGACGTGAAGTACCAGGCGGTCTCGGTCTACGTGCACAAGAAGTAGCTTTCTGCCCCTGACGGACTGGCTATACTGGAACCCTGGCATGCGATTGCTGCCGGGGTTCCTTTTCTTATGGAGGCGTATATGAAGCTGCTGGTCATCGGCGATAGAGCCCGCACCGAGAAGTTCCTGCCCGATTTGCCCATTGTGGGAGAGACCGAGCTTGTCGTCGTGGAACGCGGTACGAGCGACGAGGACATCTTGCGGAAGGCGGCAGATGCCGATGCGATTTTGGCCGATGCGATTTCTCCTGTGTCCGCCAAGCTCATAGACGGGATGCCCAACCTCAAGATGATCCACTCCGAGGGCGTCGCTTTCAACGCGATCGACGGCGAGGCGGCGGCGCGGCGGGGCATCTACGTGTGCAACAACCGGGGCGTCAACGCGGTAGCTGTTGCCGAGCAGACGCTCCTGCTCATCTTGGGCGTTCTCAAGCACGTCGTCGAAGGCGATGCGGCCGTGCGCGCGGGCAGGCAGATCGCGTACAAGGAACAGCTCATGGTGAGCGGCATCGAGGAACTCTCCGGCATGACCGTCGGGCTCATCGGCTTTGGCGCTATCGCGCGTGAGGTGGCAAAGCGCCTGAACGCCTTCGATGTGGACGTCGTCTACACCAAGCGCCACAGGCTCGACGAGGCCGAGGAGCGTCTTTTGGGCGTGCGCTATCTCGGACGTGCCGAGCTTCTGGCTGCAAGCGACATCGTGAGCGTGCACGTGCCCGTGACAGCCGGGACGCGCGGCATGATAGACGATGCGTTCTTCGCCCAGATGAAGCAAGGGTCCTACCTGGTGAACACGGCGCGCGGAGAGATCGTCGACAACGAGGCGCTCGTGCGGGCGCTTGCGAGCGGAAAGCTGAGCGGGGCGGCGCTTGACACAGTCGCGCCCGAGCCCGTAGCCGCCGATAACCCGCTTGTGACATTGCCGCCCGAACTGGCATCCCACATTCTGTTCTCGCCGCATATCGGTGGCGTGACGACGAACATGTTCAAACGCGCGCATCGTTGCGTGTGGGAGAATCTTGCGCGTGTCGCCCGCGGCGAGCGGCCCGTGAACGTCGTCAACGGGCTGTAGGAGGCTTGTTGGCCTGCTAGTGGATGCCGAGTAGCTCGCGGTAGAGCGCTTCGTCGTCTGCGCCGAACACGTCGAATACGACGTCGATTCCCGCCTCTTCGTGGGCGGTGAGCCAGCGCGCCACGGTGTCGATGGCAAGTTGCGCGGCCTCGCGCTGCGGGTACCCGAACACGCCCGTGCTGATGCAGCAAAACGCGATGGAACGGCAGGAGTGCGCCAGCGCGGCCTCGAGGCAGCTCGTGTAGCAGCTGGCGAGCTGTGCGCGCTGCAGCTCGCTTGGTGCGCCCTGCACGATGGGCCCTACGGTATGCACGACGTAGCGTGCGGGCAGGTTGAAGGCGTCGGTCACCTTTGCCGTGCCCGTCGGTTCCTCGTGCCCCTGTGCCTGCATGAGCTCGGCGCACTGCTCGCGCAGCTCGACGCCGGCAAAGGTGTGGATCGCGTTGTCGATGCAGTAGTGGCCGGGCACCCAGCAGCCGAGAATCTGCGAGTTGGCGGCGTTCACGATAGCATCGACCTCCAGGCGCGTGATGTCGCCGCGCCACAGGAAGGCATGCGGTACCAGTGGGGAAGGGGTTGCGTCGGCGCACGTCGCGATGCCGTCGGCGGCGATGAGCTCGTGCAGGACATCGTCTTGCAGCTCGTAGAACTCTTGGCTCGCGTGAATCGGCTCGCGCGTGTTCACGAGCGCTCTGAACAGCTTCCAGAGCTCGTCTTGCGTCGCGTGCTGCGTGGGCTTCTCGAAACGCGGGCCGTTTTGCTGGGCGTTGCGCTCGTCGATGAGATAGGTCACGAGCCGTGCGAGTTTCGATTTCACAGGAGATGCCTCGATTCTGCCGGGAAAGGGCCTGGGTACAGTATAGGCCGAGATAAGCGATGCGGCCCCGCAGCACCAAGGTGGTGGCGAGGCCGCATGTAAGCGCGAGGTGTGCGCAGGGCTACATGATCTTGACGACCCAGCCCTCGGGGCCTTCGATTTCGCCGTCCTGGATGGAGGTGAGGGTCTCGCGCAGCTTCTTCATGACAGGACCGACCTCTTCCATGCCGCTTGCGAAGACGTACTTCTTGTCGCCATCGTCGACCTCGCCGACGGGGGAGATGACGGCAGCGGTGCCGCACATACCGCATTCGGTGAACTCGCCGTTCGTGACTTCTTCGAACTTGACCGGTCGTTCGACGACGTTCATGCCGAGGATGTCGCGCGCGACGACGACGAGCGAGCGGCGCGTGATGGACGGCAGGATGGAGTCCGTAAAGGACTTGGGAACGACGAGCGTGCCCTCCTTGTCGACGAACAGGAAGTTGGCGCCGCCGGCCTCTTCGACGTAGGTACGGGTCTCGGGGTCACGGTACATGTTGTCGGCGTATCCGTTGGCGTGCGCCTCGACACCCGCCTTGAGCGACATGGCGTAGTTGAGGCCTGCCTTGATGTTGCCGGTGCCGTGCGGTGCGGCGCGGTCGTAGTAGGTCGTCGAGACCTTGACGGGCTTGACGCCGCCAGAATAGTACGGGCCGACGGGGGTAACGAGGATGCGGAACTGGTACTCGTCAGCGGGCTTGACGCCGATGACGTTGCCGGTCGCGACCATGAAGGGACGGATGTAGAGCGTTGCGCCCGAGCCGAATGGCGGAACCCAGGCGGCGTTTGCCTTGACGACCTCCTTGACCGCCTCGACGAACTTCTCCTTGGGGAAAGAGGGCATCATGAGACGGGCGGCAGAGTCGTACATGCGCTCGGCGTTGAGGTCGGGACGGAAGCAGACGATGTCGCCGTTTTTGGTGGTGTATGCCTTGAGGCCCTCGAAGACCTCCTGGCAGTAGTGGAAGATGCCCGCGCATTCGGAAAGCGTGAGGGTGTGGTCGGTCGTGAGGCCGCCTTCTTCCCATGCGCCGTTCCGGTAGTTGCAGACGTAGCTGTAGTCAGTCGGCTGGTAGGCGAACCCGAGGCTGCCCCAATCGATGTTTTTCTTTTCCACGGACAATCATCTCCAGTGCTTTGATGTCAAAACGAACTGCACGAAATTCTACTACTGCAGTCGAGTATAGTGTCGTGAATTCACTTCAATTTATATGTCGTTCGGTCGTATTGCGCCGCAGGCTGCGCGGGAACAGTGGCAGCGCCACACATCCCACGCATCTCATGCGCGCTGGGAAACGTCCTTCTTGCCCCTGAGCCCGTAATACGGGGAAAGCCAGAACAGCAGCACGATCGTGAGTGCGAAGGAGACGAGCTCCGCGACGATGACGGAGTACCAGATGCCGTCTGCTCCCATGACGAGCGGCAGCAGCAACACGGCTCCGACTTCGAAGACGAGCGTGCGCAGAAATGCGATGAGCGCCGAGACGAGGCCGTTGCCGAGTGCCGTGAAAAGCGATGAGCCGTACATGCTGATGCCCATGAAGCACAGCGCGAACGCGTAGACCCTGAACGCATGGACCGTGAGCGCGAATAGTCCCGCATCGTAGCCGGTGAATATCTGGGCGAGCGGGGCAGCGAGCAGCTCCGCGAGCGCGAACATCACAATGCCGCCGGATGCGACCACGCGAAGGCTCTTCGCGAGCAGACTGCGCATCTCGCTCGTGTTGCGCGCGCCGTGCTGGTAGCTCATGAGCGGGGCGCATCCCATGCAGTAACCCTCGAATATCGCTGCAAAGATCATAAACGCATACATGATGACGCCGTACGCCGCCACGCCGTCTTCTCCCAGAAACGCCATGAGCTGCAGATTGTAGACGACGCTCACCACCGACATAGCGATGCTCGCCATCATCTCCGACGAGCCGTTGGCGCAAGTCTTGCCCAGGGCGCGCAGGTAGAGTGCGGGGCGACCCAGCTTGAGGTAGCTTTCGTTTCTGCGTGCGAAGTAGAAGAGCGGAGCCAGGCCGCCGACGTATTCCGCGATGACCGTCGCCGCCGCGGCGCCGGCGACTCCCCAGCCGAGCACGGCGACGAACACGAAGTCGAGGACCATGTTGGAAAGGCCCGACGCCAGCGTCGTGTACAGCCCGACCTTGGGCTTTCCGGCGCTCGAGGCGAGCACTTGGAACGTGTACTGGAGCATGAAAAGCGGTAGCGAGAGCATCGAGATGCGTCCGTAGAGCACGCAGACGGGGAGCATGTCGCCATTCGCGCCCAGCAGGCGGGCGACGTCTTCCATGAACGCGAAGCCCACGAGCGCGAGCAAGGCGCCGGCGCCCAACGTGACGTAGACGATCATCGAGAAGTAGGCGTTGGCACGCGCGTCGTCGCCCTCTCCGCGCGTCTTGGCGACGAGCGCGCTTCCGCCGGCGCCCATCATGAAGCCGAGGGTACCCAAGATCATGATGAAGGGCATGATGAGGTTGACTGCCGCGAAGGCGGTCTTGCCCACGAAGTTCGTCACGAACAGACCGTCGACGACGCTGTAGATGGAGGTGAACACCATCATCGCGACCGATGGGGCGACGAACCTTAGCAGCATCGGTACGCTGAAATGCTGTCTCATGTTGACCATGGCTAGATGCTCTCGATTCCGTCGAGCGCCTGGACGAGCCTGCGTGTGTAGACGTCTATCACGCGGGAGAGCAGCTCGCGTTCGTCTTCGTCAAACGATTCGAGGACGGCGTGCTCGGCTTCGAGCACGGGCGCGATTGCGCGCGCGGCATATGCGCGGCCGGCATCGGTGAGGTGCACGTGCGTGTTCCTGCCCGTCCCGGCGCTGATCTGCAGCAGCCCGTCGCGCTGCATCTTGTGCACGGCGGAGTTCACGGTCTGCTTGCCGTCGTAGCAGCGCTCACAGAGTTCCTTTTGCGTGCAACCGTCCCCATACGCGAAGAGCGTGTACAGGATGTCGAAGGAGCTCGGTGAGAGATGGCAGCGCTTCGCCGTACGGTCGTAGGCCTCGTCGATTGCCTTGACGTTCATATCGAAGGCGCGCTGCAGCTCCTGGATGTCGCTTGGCATGCCTGTTCCTTTAAGTCCGAAATCATACTTGCTAGTCCGAAATCGTACTTGAGGGAATTGGACCTGTCAAATGTGCACTGCATGTAGAAAGGCCGCGAACCGAGATGCATCTTCTCGGTCCGCGGCCTGGAGGCTGTTATGCGTGGCGTCTAGTTGCGGTTGCGGTTGAAGTTGATGAGGCAGCCCGCCTTGACAATCTCGCGCTCTTCGGGCGTCATGTCCGCGACGAACAGCTCGATCGGGGCGGCGGTGCCGTCCTTGACCACGTACGCGGGGATACTGCTCAGGTCGCCTTCGAGGGCAGTGCGGATATGCGGGACGAAGATCCAGTCGTCGACGTCGAACGCATCGAGGCTGCCCTTGTACTGGAAGGGGACCATGCCCCAGTTCATGCAGTTGCTGCGGTAGCGCTTGGTCGCGTACTCATAACAGATGTTCGCGCCGCCGCCGAGCATCTTCTGGCAGGCGAGCCGAGCCGTCGCCGGGCTTGTTCGCGTAGATGGTCGAGCCGATCTCGACTTCGGTGGGCGTCAGGTGCTCGAATCCCTCGAGCTGGTTGATGGCCTCGAACACGCCTGCCACCTCGTCGGATGTGAAGCCCTCCTTGCGCGCGTCCTCGAGGTCGCGGATCGCCTTGGCGCGCGAGACATAGTCGGGGTCGCGCCGCGAAAGCGTGAACTCCGCAAGGCCGAGCGGGTTGGAACGATACGAGGAAGTCTCTCCCGAGGGGATGAGCTCGTCGGTGGTCGTGACGTCGTCGAGAATCTTGGACGAGACCTTGAGCAGGATGTTCTCGGCAAGCGGCTCGAGCTCGGGCCAGTCTTTGATGTTGGGGCCGTAGCGCAGCTCGACCGTGTCGTCGGCCTTGCCGAAGCCCTGGTAGACGCGGGCGCGGTACGCGCGGTCGTCGTAGTTGTACTCGGGGATGTCGCCCCAGCAGTCCAGCTCCTCGGCGCTCGTGAGCTTGCCGCCGTTGAGCGCGGTCGCGGCGATCGAGCGCGCGTCCATGAGCGCGACGGCAGACATCTGGCCGTTATTGGGCTTGGAGCCTTCGCGGTTGGGGAAGTTGCGGGTGGTGTGGCGGATG
>ERZ780226.1007-NODE-1007-length-23403-cov-6.460254_pt1 | contig 23403 bp, 20 predicted proteins | sample MGYA00511165_ERZ780226 | MGnify/ENA primary metagenome ERZ780226 (study PRJEB29588, sample SAMEA2152373) | human gut metagenome | biome: human gut; feature: human-associated habitat; material: faeces | place: Denmark | collected 2008/2010 ...
TCATCGCCGTGAAAAATACCGGTCTGGCGCTGATCCTTCTGCTGGTGCTGCCGCTGTTCGCGGTGTTCACCCGCCATGTGCAGAAGCGGATGCTGGCGGCGCAGCTGGATAACCGCCGCGCCGTGGCCGCCGTGTCCGGTCAGGTACCGGAGACGCTGCACAACAGCCGCACCATCCGGGCGCTGGGGCTGGAGGCCTATATGGAGCGCCGCTATGACCGGCGCATCGGCGACAGCTATGCCGCCATGGAGCGCACCAACTTCTACGACGCGGTCTACTCGCCGGTGGTGCTGCTGCTGAACGCCGCAGTGGTGGGCATCGTCATGCTGCTCTCCGCCTCCGGCAGGGCGGAGATCCTGACACTGTTCGGCATGTCGGTGGGCACATCGGTGGCGGTCATCAACTACATCTCCCGCATTTTCGCGCCCATCGAGAGCCTCGGCATGGAGATACAGACCATCCAGTCGGCCATGGCGGGCGTCAAGCGCATCGACGCATTTCTGGATCAGCCGGAGCGCACCGTCCCGCCGGAGGGCGGAAAGCCCGCACGGGGCGATGTGACGCTCTCCCATGTGACCTTCGGGTACGGCGAAAAGCCCGTGCTGCGCGACTTTTCCATGACCGTAAGGCAGGGCGAGCAGGTGACGCTGGTGGGCCGGACCGGCGCCGGGAAAAGCACGGTGTTCAAGCTGCTGCTGGGGCTTTACCGGCCGCAGGCCGGCACCGTCACCATTGGCGGCGTGGATGTCTCGTCCATCCCGGACCGGGAGCGGCGGGCCTGCATCGGCTGCGTGGAGCAGCATTTTTCCCGCGTGCCGGAGACCGTGCTGGAGCAGATCACCCTCTCCGACCCGGGCATCACCGAGGAAATGGCGGAGAACGCCGCAAGGCTGGCCGGGATCGACGCCGCCATCCGGGCACTGCCGGAGGGGTACGGCACGGTGTGTACGGACGGCATGTTCTCCCAGGGTGAGTGGCAGCTGCTGTCCATCGCCCGTGCCGCAGCGTCCGATCCCGCCGTGCTGCTGCTGGACGAGATCACCGCCAATCTGGACGCGGAGACCGAGGCGCGCGTGCTGGAGGCGCTGCGCCACGCCTCCCGTGGGCGCACCGTCCTCTCCGTCTCCCACCGGATGTACGAGAGTCTCGGCGGCAGGACCGTGGAGATCAAAGCGCAGTAAGGCGACAGGAAAAGGCTCCTGCGGGTCTCAGAGACCCGCAGGAGCTTTTTTTGCCGTTTCAGCGGCGGCGTGTGCCGATGCGGTATGCCGCAAGGCCGATGGCCGCGCCCAGCACCGCGCCGGCCAGAATGTCGGTGGGATAGTGGACGAACAGGTACAGCCGGGAAAAGGCGATGACCGCCGCTATGGGAATGGCAGCCCAGCCGAAACGGCGGTCCGTTTTCGTCAGCACCGCGGCGCCGATGGCGGAGGAGAGCGTGTGCCCGGAGGGGAACGAGTAGTCCGTGGGAGAGGATACCAGCAGCCGTACACTGTTGTCCAGCCAGCAGGGACGGGGCCGGGCGATGAGATTTTTCAGGCATACATTGCCCACCAGAACGCCTGCGGCCAGCGCCGCCAGCAATATCAAGCCCTGACGGCGGTATTTCCTGGTGCAGAGCATCCCGCCCGCCGCCAGCAGCCAGACGGCGCCGCCGTCGCCCAGCATCGTCAGCTTCGGCATCAGCAGATCCAGCAGGCCGCAGGAGAGGTTGTCGTGTATCCAGTAGAGGAGCGTCTGGTCCGGATTCATGCCGCCCCGCCCCTCTCCATGCGCCGCCGCAGCAGCTCCAGCCCGGCCAGCAGTCCCGCGCCCAGCAGGAAGGCCAGCGGACGGAACGCGGCGGCATCCAGCGGCGGCTGGGGCATCTGCAGGCTGGCGGGCCCCATGACGATGGCATACAGCGAGCCGAGCATCAGCCCGAGAATGAACCAGATCATGGCGGCGCGGTGCTTCTGCAATGCGGCACGGATGGCCCGGATGGACAGGGCCGCGCCGGCAATAACGCCGAGCCCCAGCGCCATCAGCCCCGGCACCACCTGCATATCAAGGTGCAGGAACTGGCGGATGGCCTGTATCACCGGCAGGTATACGCCGGCGATCAGCAGGATGGAGGAGCCGGAGATGCCCGGCAGCACCATGGCGGTGATGGCCACCGCCCCGGCCAGGAACAGGTACGCGGCGTCCGGTATCTGCAGGTGCGCCATGTCCACGGTCAGCAGGCCGGAGCTGGTGCGCAGCATGGTCAGAGACACCACCACTGCCGCGCCCAGCAGGGCGAAGGGGAAAAGCTGCCAGCGGCGCAGGGCGCTCTTTTCCGCCAGCGCCACAAAGGGGATGGAGGCCACGGTCAGGCCCAGGAACAGGCTGCTCATGAAATAGATGTGCACCGAGAACAGGCCGGCCAGCAGCGACACGCACAGCACCATGCCCACGATCCAGCCCGCGCCCAGCTTCAGAAGATACAGCAGCGCCGCTTTGCGGGCGGCACCGTCACGCCCGAACAGGTCGTGTATCCCGTTTGATGAAGCGGTCGTAAAAGCCCAGGATGAACGCCACCGTGCCGCCGGAGACGCCGGGCACACTGTCCGCCAGCGCCATGCAGAAGCCGTGAAAGGGTGTGATGAAGCGCATGGTCACGCCGCCTTCTTCAGCCGCTGGGGCGCGTCCCGCACGATGAGGAACGCGGCCACCGCCAGCACATTGCCCACCAGTCCCAGGATCATCCAGAGGGACTTGTTCATCCCGGCGTTGACGGCGCTGCGGTACAGCCACGCCGCCGTCAGCAGCCAGTACCAGGCCAGCAGCGCCAGCCACAGCACGCCCGCCACGCCGAAGATGACGAAGTGCACCGGCGTCAGCGGCGTGATCTGGCTTTTCCATGCGTCCTCCCTGTCGTGACCATCGTGCTCACCGTCGTGGCGGTCCTCGCCGTAGGTCTGCTCCAGCGCGGCGGCGTCCCTGATCTGCCGGGACAGGCTGAGGGGGATGACCACGGCGCTGAGCACCGCCAGCACCACAGCCAGGATCGCCACCAGCTTGTAGGCCTTGGCGTAGTTTTTCTGCATCACTTTCTCGTGCATACGGTTACCTCCTGAAAAAAACGGTTCTTTCTGTCTTGGATAACTCCATGATAGAAAGAACCGTTAAACGCCGTATAAAGGGAAGTTAAACAGAGTTTAAACCGACAGCCGGTAGCCCACGCCCCACACGGTCTGCAGCAGCTGCGGGTGGGCGGGATCGTCCTCCAGCTTCTCCCGCAGGCGGTTGATGTGCACCGCCACGGTGATGTTGTCGCCCAGGGATTCCAGTCCCCAGATCATCTCGTACAGATCCTCCCGGCTGAACACCTGCCCCGGATGGCGCATGAGGAACAGCAGCAGCTCGTACTCCCTGTTCTTCAGCGGGATCTCCGCGCCGTCCTTTGTGACGCGGCGGCTGGCGGTGTCCGCCGTCAGGGGGCCTGCGGTCAGCACCGCCGGCGCCGCCGCGGCGGGCTTCAGCCGCCGGTACTGGGCCAGATGGGCCTTGACCCGCGCCACCAGCACGCTGGGTGAGAAGGGCTTTTCGATGTAGTCGTCGGCGCCGTAACCAAGGCCCCGGATCTTGTCCACATCCTTGCCCAGCGCCGTGACCATGAGGATGGGGATGTCCTTGGCCTCCCGCACCCGGCGGCAGACGGCAAAGCCGTCCATCCCCGGCAGCATCAGATCCAGAAGCAGCAGGTCGAAGGGCTGCTCCAGCGCCGCCGTCAGGCCGGATACACCGTCGGCGCAGACGGACACCTCGTAGCCGCTGAGCTCCAGATAGTCCTTTTCGATGGCAGCGATGGCCGCATCGTCCTCGATAATGAGTATCTTAGCCATTTCCGCCCTCCTGCGCCAGCGGCAGCGTCACGATGACCCGCAGGCCGCCATTTTCCGCATTCTCCGCCCGGACGGCGCCGCCCATCTCCTCCGCGGACTTCTTCACCACCGCCAGGCCGAGGCCGCTGCCGCTGCCTGGCGCGGTCCGGGCGGCATCGCCGCGATAGAACGCATCAAACAGCCGGGGCAGCTGCTCCGGCTGCACCCCCGCGCCGTCGTCGGTAAAGGAGATGGCCGCCGTTTCGCCGTCCGCCTCCGTGGTGATGCGGACATGGACATCCGCCCGTCCGCCGTATTTGCGGCTGTTGTCCAGCAGGTTCACGGCAATACGCCGCAGCAGCTCACGGTCCGCCCGCACCGTCATGTCCGGCACGTCCACCGTCACCGCCGCGCCCTCCTGCTCTCCGGCCACCGCTTCCAGCGCGGGGCGCAGCGCCAGCGGCTCCGGATGCACCGGGTATTGGCTGACATCCATTCTGGCAAAGGCGAACAGCCGGTTCACCAGTGTCTCCATGTCCGCCTCCTTGGCGTAGATGGTCTGCAGGTAGCGCTGCCGGGTGGCCTCGTCCTGGGCCACGCCCTCCAGAAGTCCCTCGGTGTAGGCGCGGATGGCGGTCAGCGGGCTTTTCAGGTCGTGGGACATGCCGGCCATCAGCTCCTGCTTCTGCTGCTGCTCCGCCTGCTGCTGCTCCAGGGAGGTCTTTAGCCGGGCCGCCATCTCGTCCACCGCATCGCAGGCGGCCTTGAACTCGTCAGGCGTGTCGTAGGCGATGGGCGCGTCCAGATCGCCGTCCCGGATGCGGGCCACGCCCGCTGTCAGGGTATCCAGAGGCCGGGAGATGTGGCGGAACAGGCTCCGCGTCAGGTACAGGTCGGTCAGCGCCGCCGCGGCCAGCAGCACCGCCACCGCCGCCGCGGCATAGATGCTCAGCATCAGCTTGAAGCCGTGGAGCACGCGCTCCATCTGCTCCATGGCGTCGTGCAGCGTGGTCATATTCTCCCGCAGCAGCAGCAATACCGCGCCGACTCCCAGCAGCAGCAGCGCCGCCGCCACGAGGAGCGGTATCACCAGCATGGCGATATTCGACCGTGCCAGCCGTTTTTTGATGGTCATGCCCATCCCTCCCCCGTATCAGTGAGCTGATTATACCACAGATCGCGCGGCAGTGTTAAACAGAGATTAAACCGCCGCATGGCGCGGCGCAGGAACGCCGCGGCGCTTTACTGCTTCTGCGCGGCGATCTGCTCGAGCAGGATCTTCTCCGCATACCCGCAGGCGCGCTGGACGGAGCCGGCCTCGAAGGGGTCGGACAGGCCCGCATAGCGCAGCGTCTCCAGATAGCTGCGGCTGCCGCCGGTCCTGCAGAGGTTGAGATAGTCCTGCCACGCGGCCTCCCGGTCCTCGGCGTACTTCTTCTTGAATTCCATGGCGCCCATGGTGGTGAGGGTATAATTGATGTAATAGAAGGGATAGAGGAAGATGTGCAGCTTGTGGTACCAGTAGCCGCCGCGCTCCATGAAGGCGTTATGGTCGTACCTGCGCCACGGCATGTACTTCTCCTCCAGCAGGTGCCACTGGTACGTCCGCTCCCTGGGGGTCAGTTCGGGATGGGCATAGCAGATGTGCTGGAACTCGTCCACCGCCACGCCGAAGGGCACGAAGGTCAGCGCCTCCTGCAGATGGGCGAAGCGGAACTTGTCGGCCTGATCGCCGAAGAACCACTCGGCGTAAGGATAGGCGAACTGCTCCATGGACATGGAGTGGATCTCCGCGATGTCGGTGGACTCGCTGTAATAGTCCGAAATGGGCTGGCTGCGCATGGCCATATAGCCCGCAAAGGCGTGGCCCAGCTCGTGGGTCAGCACCTGCATGTCGAAGATCGTGTGGTTGAAGCAGGAGAACACGAAGGGCGCCTTCAGGCTGGGCAGGCTCGTCATGTAGCCCGTGGAGGCCTTGCCCGGTTTGTTCTGCAGGTCCATCAGCTCGTGGTCGATCATGAAGTCGATGAATTCGCCGGTTTCCGGGCTGATCTCGTGGTACATCTTCTGAGCGGTCCTGACCATGAAGGCGTCGTCCCCCGCAGGCTCGGCGTTGCCGTCCGGGAAGACCATCTTCTCGTCGTACCACATGACATGGTCGATGCCGAGGCGCTTTGCCTGCGCGTCATAGAGCTTCTGGCACAGCGGCACGAGGAATGTGCGCACCTGCTCCCGGAAGGATGCGACCTCTTTTTCGCCGTAGTCCGTGCGTCCCTGCTCCAGATAGCCCACGGGAATGTAGTTTTCATAGCCCAGATTTTTGCCCATCTGGTTGCGGATGCGGATGAGTTCGCTCCAGATCTCCTCCAGACGCGGCTCGTTGTCCTCGTAGAACTTGGAGTACGCCTTGACGGCGGCGGCACGCACCGTGCGGTCGGGATGCTCGAAGTATTTCTGGACGCCGTAAAGGTTCAGAGTCTTGCCGTCGAAGGAAATCTCGGCGGTGGCCATGATCTTCTGATATTCGTTGGTCAGGCGGCTCTCCTGCTGACGCAGCGGGATGTTGGCTTCACAGAACAGCTTCTTCTGCAAGTCCATGGAGACAAAGTATTGCTTGCCGAATTCCCGCTCGATGTCCGCCCGGAAGGGGCTGGCCGCGATGGCTTCGCTGAGCGCCACCTCATCGCCGCTGAGGGTGGGCAGTGTGTCCTGTAAATAATTGATCTCCGCCTCATAGAATTCGTCCCGGGTGTCCAGCGTGTGGCGGATGTGCGCGATGGAATACTGGGTGAACAGTTCGCAGCTCTCGTGGTCGATCTCAAAAATCAGGCTGCGCAGGGCTTCGTAGTTCTCCGCCTGCCCGACTGCGGCTTTCCATTGGGCGAGCTGTGTGCGGTGCGCTTCCAGATCGGGGCGCTTGTATTCCAGTGTTGAGAATTTGTAATTTTCCATAGTGTCCTTGTCTCCTTACATGATTGATAGGGGGCTAAAATCCTTTTTCGGGAACATTGATTGCCGGCTTTCATCTGCTTCTAAAAAAGCTTGCAGCACATTTTATACATGCCAAAGTCCCGGGTTCGCAGAGCCTTTATCAGCGTGCGGTTTCCGGAAACGTCCAGATCGGCGGGGAAGGTATTGCAGAAAAGGTCACAGGTCAGAACGAACACGCTCTCCTGAATGTTTTCCGGGAGGTCTGCGATGCGGTGCTGGTTCAGACGGATTTGCAGCAGAATGTACCGGAAATAGGCGCCGTCTGCCGGAAGCCCCGCCTGGGCGTGCTCTGCCATCAGTTCCTCCGTGATCCAGTAGGTGTCCACGGACTTGGGCTTGCCGTGGGAGGATTTGACGATGCCGGCCTGGTTGATGCGGTAGCCGTAGACCATATGTCCCGTGACCCAGACGTTTTTGGCATTGGGGAAAATCAGGTAGGAGAGCAGGGAGTCCTCGTACCAGTAGCCCTCGGGGAAGCAGAGATGCTCAAAGAGCGCGCCCCGGTAGAGTTTTCCCCATGCGTGACCGTGGAGCGTGTAGGGGTCGGATACCTTGTGGTCGGACTCGTAGCGGTGCATGACAGACTTTCTGCTATCATACACGTAATACGCGCCGCCCTCCACCAGATCGCAGTCGTGGGCAAAGGCGGTGTCCAGCATGGCGTCGATGGCACCGGGCAGGAGAAAATCGTCGGAATCAATGAACATGAGGTATTTGCCGAAAATCTCCCGGATGCCGGTATTTCTCGCGCCGGAAAGGCCCTTGTTCCGCTGGTGAATGACTGTCACCCGGGGGTCGTCGGAGTAGGTGTCCGCGATCGCGGGGGTGGTGTCGGTCGCGCCGTCGTCCACCAGAATGACGCGGTATGTATACTTTGTCTTCTGTGACAGTACGGAGTCCATGCACTGGGCGAGATAGGCTTCTACGTTATAGGCCGGGATCACGATCTGCAAATCGCACTCCGGCTCCAGCAGCCGGTTGTCGGCGGCCGCGGTTCCCGTGGGGGGAGGGGAGAAGCCCAGCAGCGTTTCCCGTGCGCTGGCAGAATCCATGGCGGATCTCCGGCTGAAAACCGGCGCGGCTGTGTTCAGGATGCCTTTCAGGGTGCCTTTGATCGCACCTTTCAGCGTCGATGCTGTCATAGTATCACCTCAAAAAATAGTATACTGTTTCCCGGATGGAAAGTCAATATCCCGGCGTCTGGTTGACATTTTCAGCAGAATGCAGTAGAATTTGGGCAAATCGGGAAAAAAGAGGGAAAGCACATGGTCGGGCTTGGAACGGTCATCAACACCGCCGCGATTCTGGCAGGCGGTGTGTGCGGGGCGTTGTTTGGACGCGTCCTGAGCCAGAGCGCGCAGGATACGCTGATGAAGGTCTGCGGTGTGGGCACGCTGTTTATCGCCATTTCCGGCGCTATGGAGGGTATGCTCACGGTGCAGGACGGAAAGATCTTCAGCAGCGGTGCGCTGCTGATCATCGGGTGCCTTGCCATCGGCGCGGTGATCGGGGAAGCGCTGAACATTGAGGGCGCGTTTGAGCGGCTGGGGCAGTGGCTGAAGGTCAAAACCGGAAATGCCAAGGACAAGACGTTCGTCAATGCCTTCGTCAGCGCGTCCCTGACCGTCTGCATCGGGGCAATGGCCATCGTCGGCTCCATTCAGGACGGACTGACCGGGGATTATTCCATCCTCGCAACCAAAGCGGTGCTGGACCTGATCATCATAATGGTGATGAGCAGCTCCATGGGAAAAGGCGCGGCATTTTCCGCAATTCCCGTGGCGGCGCTGCAAGGGAGCATGACGGCGCTTGCGGGACTGATGCGGCCGGTCATGACCGAAGGGGCGCTGGCAAACCTGTCGCTGGTGGGAAATGTGCTGATTTTCTGCGTCGGCATCAATCTGCTTTTCGGGAAGAAAGTGAAGGTGGCGAATCTGCTGCCCGCCATTGTGATCGCGGTGGCCGCGGCGTTTCTGCCTGTTTGATGGAGGAAAATATGGCGAACATTCTGGTATCCGGGCTGATCAACACGGAGACGACCGTGCGGGTGCGGCAGTTCCCGGTGAACTATTACCCCATTGATTACCCTTTTTTCGGGGTGAACACCGCCGTGTCCGGCGTGGCGTACAACATTTCCAAAGCACTGAAAACCTTGGGGGACGACGTGACTCTGCTTACCATGACGGGGCGGGACTTCCCGGCGGAATATATCCAGAGCCAGCTTTGCACGGCGGGAATCGGAACGGACTGGGTCAAACCCAGATTGAAGGAGACGCCCAACTCCGTGGTGCTTTATGACGGCGAGGGGAAGCGGCAGATCTACTGCGACCTGAAGGACATTCAGGAAACGCCCTACGACTTCCCGGAGGACATTTGCCGGGACGCTGACGTGGTGGCCGCCTGCAACATCAATTTTAATCGCCCGCTGCTGCATCAGGCGAAGACGCTGGGCAAAACCGTGGCCACAGATGTCCATGTGCTTTCGGACATCCACGACGAATTCAACCGGGAATTCATGTCCTGCGCGGATATTCTGTTCCTCAGCGACGAGGGAATTCGTGGAGACTACCGGGATTTTCTGCGGGCGCTGGAGGACACTTACGGAAACCGTATTATCGTTCTCGGCAGGGGAGCCGAGGGCGCGGCCATGTACCTCCGGGAGGAAAACCGCATTTTCGCCCTGCCCGCCGTGCAGGTGGGGGAAATCGTCAACACCGTGGGCGCGGGGGACGCCCTGTTCAGCGGCTTCCTGCATCATTTCGCGCGGGGATACCGCCCGCTGGATGCGCTGGCACGGGCGCAGGTTTTTGCGTCCGCAAAGATACGTGTCAGCGGTGCGGCCAACGGCTTCCCTGCGGAAAAGGAAATGGAATCGCTCTGCCGGGAGTACGCGGGGAGAATGGAATATTACGAGGTATAAAAATCGAGGCAGCACATGAAAGTGCTACCTCAGTCTTCTTCACTCCAGAACGTGTTCCAGACCCATTTGCAGAATGGTCTTCACATGGTCGTCAGCCAGAGAGTAGAGGATGTTCTTCCCCTCCCGGCGGAATTTGATCAGGTGCATTTGCTTCAGAATCCGAAGCTGGTGGGAAATGGCGCTCTGGCTGACGTCCACAGTCTCCGCAATGTCCGTCACGCACAGCTCCTGTCGGGACAGAAGCGCCAGAATATGCACCCGGGTAGAATCGGCAAAGCCCTTGAATAGCTCCGCAATGGCGTCCATGGTTTCCTTTTCGGGTACTGACTGCATTCAGATCCCTCCTTTTATCCTGTATATTCTAGCCCATTTTTTCAAAAGATGCAACTGTTTTTTCCATAGCGTCTTGCAGCGCTCTGGAAATGGGCAGCATGGTGTCCGCGTCCAGCTTGACCACCCGACGGTCGTAGGTTATCAGGCCGTTCACCTCATCCTCCACGTCGCTGACCTGGGTGTAGATGGCGGCGCACAGACCCTTTTCCACGGCGGGGACAATGGATTCCCGGTAGAGCGCCGCTACCGCTTCGTTCAGAGCTTCTCTCGTCGGGCAGGCACCGTAGCCGTAGGTTTTGTCGGGGTTGAAAATGTGCCCCTCGACCCGCCATGTTTTCCCGCCGAACTCTGATAGCACCAGCGGGCGAAGACCGTCGCCTGTCAGACGCAGCTTTCCGAAATACTGGTGGCGGCTGTCCACATCGGTGTTCTTTCCACGGAACCAGCCGGAGGTGGTGTCGATGAAGCGGGTAGCGTCCAGCGTGCGGAACCATCCGCAGACGCGGTCGCTGTCGAACTGCCCCCAGCCCTCGTTGAAGATCGTCCAGTAGCAGATGCAGGGGTGATTTTTCAGCTGATTCACCGCGTCGGCTGCGCCCTGACGGAAGGTATTGCGGCTTCGTTCATCCAAGTGAAGACGCCGGTCGTTCCGCTTCTGAATGCCGATGGTGGGAAGCACGGTGTCCCGGAAATAACTGTAGCTGCCGTTATTGACCATGTCCTGCCAGACGATCATGCCCAGCCGGTCGCACTGATAGTAGAATTCCTCCGGCTCGACTTTGATGTGCTTGCGCAGGGTGTTGAAGCCGAGACGCTTCATGGCGAGGATATCATCGGCATAGCTTTCCGGGGCGGGGGCGGTGAGCAGTCCCTCCGGCCAGTAGCCCTGATCCAGCAGACCGTGGAAGAAATAAGGTTTGCCGTTGAGGCACAGGCGGGGGTATCCCCCCACTTTTTTGATTTCCAGAGACCGGATGGCAAAGTAGGATTCCACCTTATCCTGCGCCGTTTCCACAGTGAAGCGGTAAAGATAGGGGTCGTCCGGGCACCAGAAATGGGGATTTTCCGGGGCGATGGTCACTTGCCCGTGTTCCAGCGGGAACTGCCCCAGCTGCTCCACGCTGACTGTACCCTCCAGTGGCGGAACCGTGGAGATCGTCACGGACGCGCCGTGATTTTCAATGTTCAGATTCTCTATATAAGTGCCCGGCACGCTTTCCAGCCACACCGTCTGCCAGATACCGGACACGGGGGTGTACCACATGCCGCCCCGGTTCATCACCTGCTTGCCGTAGGGGAAAGCCTGATCGTGGAGATCGTCGGTGCAGCGGATGACCAGCTCGTTTTCCTCCGCCAGCGCTTCGGTGATGTCCACGCATAAGGAGGCATAGCCGCCCTCGTGGCGGCACAGGTGCTGCCCGTTCACGAACACTTCTGCAATTTGGTCGGCAGCGCCGATGTGGAGCAGCACCCGCTCCCGGCGGAAGCCCTCGGGCAGAAGAAAGCGGCGGCGATACCATAATGGCGCGCCCTCTTCAAAATGCCGCCCGATGCCGGAAAGCCGGGACTCCGGGCAGAAGGGCACGGTAATGCGCATGTCAAATGTTGCCGGTTCCTCGCGGGATACGGCAAAATCCCATTCTCCGTTCAGGTTTATGTAAGAATCCCGGCGCATCTGCGGTCTGGGATAGACCTGCCATGGCGTGCCGGAAAGCGTTTCGCCTCTGGGCGTGGTGAGCGTCTGCGGCATGGACATCCTCCTTTTGCCGTCCGATGGAAGTTTTTCCCGGGCGGAACACTGGAATACAGGGTGTTTTGTTGGATATTCTACTTACTAATCTACCATACCCGGGCAAACGTGTCAAGCGAAGCCGCAGACGGCGGACGGGGAAGCGTTCAAATCGACTTTTTCTATTAAGTTTTTACGAAAACTCTTTGCAAATGAAAAGAAATATGCTATAGTATACTGAGTTTCGTGTGACTATCTGCGCCAAGAACACGGGCGCGCACGTAAGAGTGTATCTGAAAACTGTCAAAACGCCCAATCAGCGGCTCTTTTTGCCCTGTGCCGCGCCATTTTCCCTTGAAATGCAGCAAGCATTCCTGCGGAAAAATGGCTTGCTCAGGACAAAAATCCCTCGCTGCTGGTCATTTCGCCAGTTTTCAGATACACCCTAGAAAGGCAAAAGAGATGCAAGATCTATCGAAAATTTCTGTCGTCCTGCCTTCTTTGGACCCGGACGAGAAGCTGAACGCCGTCATCGACGGCCTGCTGGAATACGGCTTTTCCAACATCATTCTGGTCAACGACGGAAGCAAGCAGGAAAATTTACATTATTTCACGGACGCCGCCGCGGCTCATCCCGAAATTCATCTGCTCCATCATGAGGTGAACCGGGGGAAGGGCGCGGCTTTGAAGACCGCTTTCCGGTGGTTTCTGGACAACTGTCCCGAAGGCGCCGGCGTCGTGACGGTGGACGGCGACAACCAGCACCACCCCGAGGATACCCGGGCGTGCTGCGAGAAAATGCTGGAGACCGGGCACTGCATTCTGGGCTGCCGGGACTTTACGCTGGACCACGTGCCGAAGCGCAGCCGGTTCGGCAACCACACCACGTCGCTGGTGTTCAAGACCTTCGTGGGCATGACCATTTCCGACACCCAGACCGGCCTGCGGGCGCTGCCCCGGGAGGCAGTGGAGGAGCTGGTGGACGTGGCGGGGGACCGGTTTGAGTACGAGACCAATATGCTTCTGGCGTTCAAGGAAAAGGCCATCCCCTTCGAGGAGAACAAGATCCGCACCGTGTACATTGAGGAGAACAAAAGCTCCCATTTCCGCACCTTTGTGGATTCCTGGCGGATATACAAGCTGATTCTGGCGCATTTCTTCCGGTATACGATAAATTCCATCGTCTGCGCCGCAGTGGACACCGGCCTGTTCACCCTGTTTACCGCTCTGCTTAAAAAGGCGTTGGAGGGCTTCGCCCTCACCGCAGCGGCAGGCGCGGGCGCAAGAGTGATCTCGTCTCTGCTGAACTTCTTCCTCAATAAGAAGCTGGTGTTCAAGACCAACGCAGACACCGGTAAGACCTTACTTCGCTACTACTGTCTGGCGGTCCCCCAGATGCTGCTGCAAATTCTGCTGACCGACGGCGCGTATGTGCTTTTCCACGTAAAGCCCACCGGCGTGCTGCACACGCTGATTTACGTGGTCGTGATGATTCTGCTTTACATCATCGGCTATATGATTCAGCAGCGCTGGGTGTTCGCGCCCCAGAAACAAAATGAACCCGAGGTTGAGAAAAAATGAGCAAACGAAACACAATGCCCGATTATGATCCCGTTCCTTCCCAGCGGGGCGGGGCTTCCAGACCGCCCAAGAAGAAAAAGAAGAAGGGCAGCGGCCTGTTCGGCCGGATCGTCCGGCGGTTTTTCCTGGTGCTGTTCACCGTGATCGCCCTGATTCTGGTGGCGGCGTGTCTGGCGCTGAACCTGATCTTCAATGGCCCGTCGCCTGCCGCCCGGGACGTGCTGACCATGTCCCTGCTGGAGCCCAGCGGAACCAAGTGGATCCCCGGCCTGTTCATGGACGCGGAGACGCTGGATTCCATTCGCACCCGGGAAGATTCTAACCTGACGGACGAGTTCTCCAATACGTCTGAAATCGTCATCAACAAGGACGCGGCGATCTCCACCGGTACCGACGAATGGGCGAATTCCCCCGACGGCATTCGTTTTGAGTCCCATTCCGGCGATACCTACAACGCCCATATTATGATCGTCCGTGACCCCAGCAAGGTCTACCTCGGCACCTCCACGGAGAATTTTTCCACATCCATTCCCGGCACCCGTATCGACGATCAGATCGAAACTGACGGCGCCATCGCCGGTGTCAACGCGGGCGCGTTCTTTGACAACGGCACATCCGACCCCTCCGTCGGCTCCGTGCCGGAGGGACTGGTATACTCCAAGGGCGCCTGCAAGTGGACGACCGGCTCTCCCCCCAATGGCATCAAGGGCTTTGCGGGCTTCAATAAGGACAACATCCTCGTGGTCGCGCAAGATAATCTGAGTAAAGCCCAGGCGGAGGAGCTGAACATCCGGGATGGCTGCTGCTTCGGCCCCGTCCTCATCATGAACGGGGAGATCAATCAGGAAGCCTACAACTCCAACTCCGGCTGGAACCCCCGTACCGCCGTCGGCCAGCGGAAGGACGGCGCTGTGGTGTTCGTGTGCATCGACGGCCGTCAGGCCGGTTCCATGGGCGGCACTTATAAGGACGTCATCGACATCATGATCGAGTACGGCGTCGTGAACGCCTGCAATATGGACGGCGGCTCGTCCAGCATTATGGTCTACCGGGATACCTACGGCCTGTTTGGCGAAGCCGGTACCGTGCAGGTGATCAACAGCTATTCCCTGCTGCAGGAACGCCCCAGAAAGATGCCTACTTTCTGGATGGTCGCGCCGTAAGGAAGTGAGGGAAACCATGTATCAAGGAAAATTCGATTCTAAAAATAAAAAGACCGCGGTGGATGTTTCCCAGCTGGTCGCCCAGCGCAACAGCGCACCTTCCCAGGAGCAGCCCCAGCGCCAGCCGGTGCAGGAAAATCTGCCGAGAACCAACCCTGCCCGGACGCAGCAGTCTACCAGACAGCAGAATGTACGGCAGAGCCAGCCGACCCGGCAGCCCAGCGGAAAGCGGCCGCCCGTGACGCAGACCGTGCCGGAAAAGCACCGCAAAGGCCCCCGGCTGGGCGGCGTGATCTTCTACACCCTGTATTTCATGTGCATTCTGGTGTTCTTCGTGGCCACGTTCTTTGGCCTTCAGTGGCTTCAGGGCTGGCTGGCGGACTATCAGGCCGCCCAGCCCACCACCAAAAGTCAGGAGGTCTTTGACCAGCTGTTTTCTCACCCCGATTGGGGCGCGCTGTATGACGCCGCCGGGATAGAGGACACCCCCTACGAGGGCAAGGAGCAGTTCGTCTCCTATATGGAAAACAAGGTGGGTGATGCGACGCTGACCTTCAAGGAGACCTCCGCGGGCCTTTCCGGCGATAAGAAGTATTTTGTCCTTCTGGGGGATGAGAAGATCGCTTCCTTCACCCTGTCTGGTCAGACGGCCGCCATCACCGACATTCCCGACTGGGAGCTGGGCAGCGTTGAGCTGTTCTTCGACCGGAGCGAGACCTTCTATATTCAGAATGTGGACGGTCACACCGTCGAGGTTAACGGCGTGCCTCTGGACGACAGCCACGTCATTCAGATCGCTACCACCGCAGCGGCGGAGCGGCTGCCCATCGGTGTTACGGGCACGAGCACCTGCACACAGGAAATTTCCGACCTGATGGCCGTTCCCACTGTCACGATCTTTGACAAGTCGGGCAAGTCCATGGAGGTCAGCTATGACGCCGAGACCCATACCTTCACCGAGCAGACCGAGGCCAACACCATCTCCGACAGCGAGAGGGAAGCGGCGCTGAACGCGGCGAAGACCAACTGCCTGTTCATGATCGAGAAGGCGTCCAAGGCGGACATTGCCAAGTATTTTGACACTTCTTCTGATGTTTACAGTGTGATCGTCAACTTGGGTAACTTGTGGGTTCAGGATAATAACGGCTACCGCTTTACCAAGGAAGAGGTCTCCGATTACGCCCGCTACAGCGACGATTTGTTCTCCGCCCATGTGGTGCTGAACTTGAACGTCACCCGTAAAGACGGCACCACCAAGGACTTCGGGTATGATCAGACCCTGTTCTTCCGGAAGCAGGACACCGGCAAGTGGCTGGTCTATGACGCCACCAACGCGGATGTCAACGCGCCGGTGGGCAAGGTGCGCCTGACCTTCATGAACGGCGATACCGTCCTGAGCAGCGAGTTTGTCAAGACCGACGCTACGGAGCTGGATACCCCGCTGGTCTCCGCCCCCGAGGGCAAGGTATTCATCGGTTGGTATCGTATCGACAAGTACGACAACGGCACCACCTACACCATGGCCTTCGACCCGGATGAAAACGGCCATGTCACCATCCCCAACGGCACCACGCTGGAGCCGATGACGCTGTACGCTCTGTTCGAGACGCCGTCCGGCGCCGACGCGACGGAAGGAGGCTAATATGCTGGCATTACTGAACCAACTGGCGGTCAGCTTTGACCTGCCGATTCTGGACTGGATTCAGGCGCACTTGCAGTGCGGCTTTCTGGATGCCGTCATGCCCATCGTGACCCTGTTCGGGGAGGGCGGCATCTTCTGGATCGCATGGGCGGTACTGATGCTGGTATTCCCCAAGACGCGGAAAACCGGCATCGCCATGGGCATCGCCCTTGTAATGGGTGTGCTGATCTGTAACGTGACGCTGAAACCCCTTGTGGCGCGGCCGCGACCGTATGATTTTCAGTATGAGAATTTCGGAATTACCATCAAGCTGCTGATCGACGCTCAGCACGATTACTCCTTCCCGTCGGGACATACCATTGCCTCCTTTGAGGCGGCGATACCGCTGATGATCTACGACAAGCGGATGGGCATTCCTGCCATGGTGATCGCCGTGCTGGTCACGTTCTCCCGGCTGTACCTGTACGTCCACTACCCGACCGACGTGATCTTCTCCATCATCGTCGGAACCGCCTTTGCCTTCATCGGAAACGCGCTGGCAGAAAAAATTGCCCAGCGCCTTCCCGCACCGGCGAAAGGAAAATACGAGAACTGAGCTTTTTGGAAGCATACCCGGACTGGGTATGCTTCCTTTCCCTTTTCGCCCTTGCAAGCGGCGAAAAAAACAGATATAATGACAAAAAAGGGGGCGGGATGATGGAATTAAGGATCGCGGTCTGCGACGACGCGGAGGAAGATCGGACGTATGTTTCCGGTCTGGTAAAGGATTGGGCGGCGCAGGCCGGGCATCAGGCGGAAATTACCGCCTTTTCCTCCGCCGAGAGCTTCCTGTTCCGGTACGCGGAGGACAAGAACTGGGACATTCTGCTGCTGGACATCGAAATGGGCGCTATGGACGGCGTAAGTCTGGCAAAACGGGTGCGCAAAGACAACGAGGCGGTGCAGATCGTCTTCGTCACCGGGTATTCCGACTATATCGCCGAGGGCTACGAGGTGGCGGCGCTGCACTATCTGATGAAGCCCGTCAGCCGGGAAAAGCTGTTCGCGGTGCTGAACCGGGCGCAGGAAAAGCGGAAGCGGGAGGAACGGTGTCTAAATCTGGAGCTGGGCGGCGAAATGGTACGGATTCCCTTTTATGACATCCGGTATCTGGACGTGCGGCAGAATTATGTGACGATTCATGCAAAGGCGGAGTACACCGTCAAGCGGAGCCTGAACGAGTTTGAAAAGGAACTGGACGACCGGTTCTTCCGCGCGGGCAGGAGCCTGATCATTAACCTGAAGTACATCCGGCGCGTCACAAAAACGGAGGTCAGCCTGTCGGACGGCACGCTGCTGCCCCTGCCAAGGGGCGCTTACGAACCCTTGAACCGGGCGATCATCAAGCACACATAAGGGAAACTCTGAACAAATCGCCTTCGGCTGAGCAGCGGATCTTTTTCCCCAGCCGTGCGGTTTCAAAAGTGGGAAATACACAAAGTATTCCTCCACTTTTGGAACCTTCGTCTGGGAAAAAATCTCTCGCCGTCAGCTCTCGCCGATTTGTTCAGAGCTTCCCGAGGAGGATCGGCATATGTCTTTCTTTTCCAAACAAATCGACAAGCGCATTGCGGCCTATCAGCGGGAGCTGATCGAGACCCACTACCGGGAAGTGGAAAATATGTACCGGCAGATTCGGGGCTGGCGGCATGACTACCGCAACCACATCCAGATGATGAAGGTACTGGCGGCCAATGGGGACATGGACGCCCTGAAAGCCTACCTGGACGAGCTGGACACGGACTTGAACACCGTGGATACCGTGGTGAAAACCGGCAACCCCATGGCCGACGCCATTCTCAACAGCAAAATCTCCCTTGCGCGTTCCCGGAACATCCCGACGCAGGTGGACGCCCACATCCCGGTGAAGCTGAAAATGTCGGAGCTGGACTTGTGCTGCATCATCGGCAACCTGTTCGATAACGCCATGGAGGCAAGCATGGCCTTGCCGGAGGAAAAGCGGATGATCCGGGTGTACATGGACATGAAGGGGACGCAGCTCTACATTTCCTTCACCAACTTCACCGCCGCGAAAAAGCTAAGTAAGGTGGGCAAGGGCTTCAAAACCTCCAAGGGGGAGGGGCACGGCTTCGGGCTGGTGCGGATAGACGACATCGTGTCCCGCTACGACGGCTACCTGAGCCGCAACAGCGAGGACGGGGCGTTTACCACGGAAATCCTCATCCCGCAGGTCTGATACTATTTCCTGATTAAAATCTTTGATTTTAATCAGGAAGGCATCGCCTAATGGCGCTGCCGGTTTTGTGATTTATAAGGAAAGAAATCACAAAACAAGTCTCATATGAACTCCTTGCCCTTCGGGCAATTAAAATCTTTTCTAAAGATTTTAATTGGAGTTCAGTATGAGGAAACCCCAAAAATGCAGTTCGTCACCCGAAATAAGCAATTCGTCCCCAGAATCTTCCGGGGACGTCTTTTTGTGATAGAGTATGCTCACGAGGTGAGGCAAAATGAAAGACAAAATAAAGCCAAAATACAACGCCGCCCAGAACGTGGGATGGATGGTGAAGATCGCATGGAAGGTCAGAAAACGGGTTCTGTTTATCTGCGTCGCCATGGCGGCGCTGGAAGTGCTGTACAACCTGACGCAGCTGTACGTTGCGCCGGAGATATTAAGCTGCGTAGAGCGCCATGCCCCCGTGGGTGAGCTGCTGGGCACCATCGGACTGTTTACACTGGCGCTGTTTCTGACCATGGGTCTGAAGGAATATTTGCGGGAGATCTCCATGTACCCCCGGGTGGATGTGCGCTCCGGCATCGTCGGCATGATCGCCAGAAAATGCAATATGACCTCTTTTCCCAATACGCTGGACGTGAAGTTCATCAAGCTCAAGGAAAAGGCGCACCACAGTGTGCAGGGCAACAATGAAGCGGCGGAAAACATTTGGAGAACCCTGACGGTGCTGCTGCAGAACGTGGGCGGTTTCCTGGTGTACCTTGCCATCCTGTCCCGCCTGAACTGGGTGCTGCTGGTGGTGATCGCCGCGACCTGTGTGGTGGGATTTCTGGTGTCCCGGTATTCCAGCAACTGGATTTTCCGGCACCGGGATGAGGAAGAGACGTTTTACGCGAAGAAGTCCTACATCCGGAAAAAAGCGGAATCCGTGGAGCTGGCGAAGGATATTCGCATTTTTGGCCTGCAAAACTGGCTGAACGAACTGCTTGACCGCATTCACAACGTATATCTGGACTTCCGGCTTCGCTGCGAGAAGATCAAGCTGCTGGCGGATGTCACCGAAGCGCTGCTCACCATGGCGCGGAACGGCATTGCCTATGCGTACCTCCTCCATCTGGCGCTTCGGGATTCTCTGAGTGTGCCGGAGTTTATCCTGTATTTTACTGCGGTGTCCACCTTCACCACATGGGTCATGGGCATTTTGCAGGCGGCGGAGAAGCTGCATGAGGAAAGCCTCGACCTTTCTCAGGTGCGGGAATTTCTGGAATATCCGGAGCCGTTCCGGTTCGAGGGTGGGACGGCGATTCCCAAGGCGGATGCCTACGAACTGAAGCTGGAGCATGTGTCCTTCCGCTATCCCGGCGCGGAGGAGGATACCATCCACGACCTTGACCTGACGGTGCGCCCCGGAGAAAAGCTGGCCATCGTGGGACTGAATGGCGCGGGCAAGACAACGCTCGTAAAGCTGCTGTGCGGCCTGTTCGACCCCACCGAGGGGCGGGTGCTGCTGAACGGTGTGGATGTAAGGGACTTTAACCGCCGGGAATACTACGGGCTGTTCAGCGCTGTGTTTCAGGAATTCTCCATTCTGGACGTGACCGTGGCGGAGAATATTGCCCAGACCAATGAGAATATCGACACGAAAAAGCTTTGGGACTGCATTGAAAAGGCGGGTTTGACGGAGACCATTCAGAAGCTGCCCAAGGGGTTGGACACCCACGTGGGCAGGCAGGTCTATCTGGACGGCGTGCTGTTCTCCGGCGGCCAGACCCAGCGGCTGATGCTGGCGCGGGCGCTGTACAAGGACGGCGCTATCCTGCTGCTGGACGAACCCACCGCCGCCCTCGACCCTCTGGCGGAAAACGACATCTATCAGAAGTACAAGGACATGACGGCGGGGAAGACCTCTCTGTTCATCTCCCACCGGCTGGCCTCCACGCGGTTCTGTGACCGCATCATCTTCGTGGCGGACGGCCATATCACCGAGGAAGGTACTCACGATCAGCTGCTGGCCCGGGGCGGGGCGTATGCCAAGCTCTTTGAAGTCCAGAGCCGCTATTATCAGGAAGGGAAGGCGTTCTGATTATGAAAAAGAAAATGAGTTTCAGGCACGCTCTGTCCGTTCATTTCCGGGCGGCAAAGGCACTGCACGGAGTCAGCCGCAGATTTTTCCCGGCGGCGACGCTGTATACCGTCGTGGGCGCAATTCTGCCCTATGTGACGGTGTTCTTCTCCGCCCAGATCCTGAAGGAGCTGGCGCTGCTCCGTAGGCCGGATGTGCTTCGGAATTGGGTCATCGCCGGGGTGCTGTGTACCGGACTGTGCGCCGTCGCGAAGGCGGTGCTGTTTCAGCGGACGGAGACCATGCTGGACGATCTGTACGGCAGAAAAGAGACGCTGTTTTGCCGGAAGTTCTTCTCAATGGATTATGCGGACGTGGACAAGCAGGAGACCCGCGACCTGCGGGCGCAGATTGCCCAGAACGAGAACTGGTCAAGCTTTGGCCTGATGCAGGTTCCGGAGATTTATGAGCGCACACTGAAAAGCCTCATCGGCATTTTAAGCGGCATTGCGCTGACGGTTACGCTGTTCACCTCCCCGGTGCCGGAATCCGCCGGGAAGCTGACCGCTTTGAACAATCCTCTGTTCATTCTGATTCTGGCAGGCGTCATGATCCTGATCAGCATTCTGGCGGGGAGGCTTGAGGAAAAGGCCACCTCCTACTGGAGCTGTGTGGCGGAGGAAGCGACTTTGAGTAACCGCGTATTCTCATTCTTCGGTTTTATCGGCGAACACAAGGGACGGGGCGCAGACATCCGGATGTATAACCAGCAGAATCTGGTGACGTTTTACTGGAACGGCGACTCGGCCTTTGGCGCCACCGGGAAAATCGGGAAGCTTGCGCTGGGACCCATAGGCGGTTATTCCGCGCTGGGTACAGGGGTCGTGGCGCTGATCACCGGCTTTGTCTACGTGTTCACCTGCCTGAAGGCGTGGGGCGGCGCGTTTGACGTGGGCAGCGTGACCCAGTATGTGGGCGCGGCCACCGCCATGGCAGACAGCATTTTCAAGCTGACCGCACAGCTCGGCAATCTGAAAACCAACGCGGGTTATCTGGACGCCACTTTCCGGTTTCTGGATATCCCCAACTCCATGTATCAGGGCAGCCTGACCACGGAAAAGCGCTCTGACCGGCAGTACGAGGTGGAGTTCCGCAACGTGTCTTTCCGCTACCCCGGCCGGGTGGATTGGGCGCTGAAAAATGTGTCCATGAAGTTCAAGGTCGGCAAGCGGCTGGCAATCGTTGGCGAAAACGGCAGCGGCAAGACCACCTTTATTAAGCTTTTGTGCCGCCTGTACGACCCGCAGGAGGGAGAAATTCTCCTGAACGGCATCGACATCCGCAAGTATAACTATCAGGACTATATGCAGATTTTCTCCGTGGTGTTTCAGGACTTCCAGCTCCTGTCCCAGCCGTTGGGAGAAAATGTGGCGGGCAGCGCCAAGTACGACCGGGCGCGGGCGACGAAAGCCCTTATGGACGCGGGCTTCGGCGACCGGCTGGCGGCCATGCCCAAGGGGCTGGACACCATGCTTTACAAGGACTTCGCCGAGGACGGCGTGGAGGTTTCCGGCGGCGAGGCGCAGAAGATCGCCATTGCCCGGGCGCTTTACAAGGACGCACCCTTCATCATTCTGGACGAACCCACCGCCGCCCTTGACCCCATTGCCGAGGCGGAGATCTACGAGAAGTTCAACGCCATTTCCGGCGACCGCACGGCCATCTACATCAGCCACCGGCTGTCGTCCTGCCGGTTCTGCGACGAAATCGCCGTGTTCAGCGACGGTCAGGTGATCCAGCAGGGAACCCATCAGGCGCTTCTGGCGCAGGAGTCGGGAAAATACGCCCAGCTCTGGCACGCGCAGGCGCAGTATTACACGAAGCAGACCCCGGACGCTGACGGTGCGGAGAATTGACATATCTGCCAAAAAGGAAACAGGCCGTTTATGCTTTTGGGAGATTTTGAGCGCCGTTTTCGGGGCAGGCGTTGCAAAAATGAAGGACATGGTGTAAAATAACCAGATAGACAAACGATTCTGAAAGGCGGGCGTCAGCCCGCCTTTTCATCTTGCTTTCAGGAGGAACCCCAAATGGCAAAATACATCATGGCGCTGGATGCCGGCACCACGTCCAACCGGTGCATTCTTTTTAACGAGCAGGGAGAAATGTGTTCCGTCGCCCAGAAGGAATTCACCCAGTATTTCCCCCAGCCCGGCTGGGTGGAGCATGACGCCAACGAGATCTGGTCTACTCAGATAGAGGTCGCCCAGCGGGCTATGGCGAACATCGGGGCGACCGCCGCCGACATTGCCGCCATCGGCATCACCAACCAGCGGGAGACCACCATCGTCTGGGACAGAAAAACCGGCGAGCCGGTGTGCCGCGCCATCGTCTGGCAGTGCCGCCGCACCAGTGCGTATTGCGACGAATTGAAGGAGAAGGGGCTGGTGGAGGAATTCCGGGGCAAGACCGGTCTGGTCATCGACGCCTATTTTTCCGGCACCAAGCTGCGCTGGATTCTGGAGAACGTGCCGGGCGTCCGGGCGCGGGCGGAGCGGGGCGAGCTGCTGTTCGGCACCGTGGAGACCTGGCTGATCTGGAAGCTCACCGGCGGCAAAGCCCATGTGACGGACTATTCCAACGCTTCCCGCACCATGCTGTTCAACATCAACACCCTCCGCTGGGATGATGAAATTCTCGCGGAGCTGGACATTCCAAAGTGTATGCTCCCGGAGGTCAGGCCCAGCAGCTGCATTTACGGCGAGGCGCTGGCGCAGTATTTCGGCGCGCCCATCCCCATCGCGGGGGCGGCGGGAGACCAGCAGGCGGCGCTGTTCGGTCAGACCTGCTTCCGGCCCGGAGAAGCCAAAAACACCTACGGCACCGGCTGCTTTATGCTGA
>ERZ780226.1014-NODE-1014-length-23237-cov-3.434216_pt1 | contig 23237 bp, 26 predicted proteins | sample MGYA00511165_ERZ780226 | MGnify/ENA primary metagenome ERZ780226 (study PRJEB29588, sample SAMEA2152373) | human gut metagenome | biome: human gut; feature: human-associated habitat; material: faeces | place: Denmark | collected 2008/2010 ...
GGAGCCATCAAGAACATCAAGCGCGGGCAGCACTCCGCCGTCCTGACGATCCAGGCGAAAACCGTTTTAGAGGGGACCCGGATCGGAGACAGCATTGCCGTAAATGGCATCTGCCTGACGGTGACCCGGCTTTTTCCTGACGGCTTTTCGGCGGACGTGATGCACGAGACGCTGAACCGCTCGTCCCTTGCGGGGCTTACGGCGGGGAGCGTAGTCAATCTGGAACGGGCCATGCCTGCCAACGGCCGATTCGGCGGACATATCGTTTCCGGACACATTGACGGGACCGGAACCATAATTGGCAGCCGCCGGGAGGGAAATGCCGTCTGGGTGACGGTGGCGGCCCCAAGGGAGATTTTGCGGCTGATTGTGGAGAAGGGCTCCGTTGCCATTGATGGAATCAGCCTGACCGTGGCGGCGGTTTCGGATTCGGACTTTTCCGTTTCCCTGATTCCCCATACCGCCAGCGAGACAATTCTTCTGAGCAAGCCGGAGGGCAGTCAGGTGAATCTGGAAAACGACATAGTGGGGAAGTATGTACAGCGGCTGCTACAGCCTCGGGAGGCGGAAGCCGGACCGCAGAGCCACATTACCATGGAATTCCTGCGGCAGCATGGATTTTAAGTCTGCTGATACCTGAAATTATTAACTATAAAACTTATTATACGAGGAGGCCTTTTGATGAATTTTCAATACAACACCATTCCGGAGGCCCTGGAGGCGTTACGCCAGGGAAAACTGATTCTCTGCACCGATGACCCGGAGCGGGAAAATGAGGGGGACCTGATCTGTGCGGCGGAGTTTGCCACCACGGAAAATGTGAACTTTATGGCGGTCCACGGCAAAGGACTGATTTGCACGCCTATGTCCCAGGAGATTGCCCATCGGCTGAATCTTCCCCAGATGGTTTCGGAGAACACCGATAACCACAGCACCGCCTTTACCGTTTCCATTGACCATGTCAACACCACTACAGGCATCTCCGCAGAGGAGCGGGGCTTTACATGCAGAAGCTGTGTGGACGAGAACACAAAGCCCGGAGACCTGCGTCGTCCCGGCCATGTATTTCCCCTGGTGTCCAGAAGGGGCGGCGTCCTGGTGCGAAACGGCCACACCGAGGCCACCGTGGATCTGTGCCGGTTGGCGGGGCTGAAGGAATGCGGCCTCTGCTGTGAGATCATGGATGAGAACGGCACCATGATGCGGACTCCCGCACTGCAGGAGATGGCAAGGAAATACGGCCTGTGCTTTATCACCATTAAGGACCTCCAGGACTATATTCGCCGATATGAGTGCCATATGAAGCGGGAGGCCTGTGTCAAGCTGCCCACCGACCACGGAGAATTTCAGCTCTATGGGTATGTGAACGACATCAGCGGGGAGCACCATGTGGCCCTGGTCTGCGGGGACCTGGGAGACGGGGAGAATGTGCTGTGCCGGGTGCATTCCGAGTGCCTCACCGGGGACGTGTTCGGCTCCGGACGGTGTGACTGCGGCGCCCAGCTGAAAACCGCCATGGACATGGTGCAAAAAGAGGGTCGGGGCGTGATTCTGTATATGCGCCAGGAGGGCCGGGGCATCGGTCTCATCAACAAGCTCAAGGCCTACGAGCTTCAGGAGCGGGGCAGAGACACGGTGGAGGCCAATCTGGAGCTGGGCTTTGCGCCGGATCTCCGGGAGTACTGGAGCGGCGCGCAGATTTTACAGGATCTGGGTATCAAGTCTCTGCGGCTGATGACCAACAACCCCAGCAAGGTCTATGGCCTGGAGGGGTTCAACTTTGAAATCCGGGAGCGTGTACCCATTGAGATCGCCCCCGGAAAGGACGACGCCTTTTATCTGAAGACCAAGCAGGACAAAATGGGACATATTTTTACAAGAATTCAGCTTTAATCAAACCAAGGAGGAAAACATTATGCATATCAATCTGATCGAAGGTAAGGTCGTAGCCCCCAAGGACATGAAGGTGGGCATCGTGGCATCCCGTTTCAACAGCATTATTGTGGAAAAGCTGCTGGCCGGAGCGGTGGATGGGCTGGTGCGCCATGGCGTGGAGGAGGAGAATATCTCCGCCTGCTGGGTTCCCGGAGCCTTTGAAATTCCCGTGGTGGCCCAGAGAATGGCCCAGTCCGACCGGTACGATGCGGTGATCTGTGTTGGGGCTGTGATTCGTGGCTCCACCAGCCACTACGACTATGTGTGCTCAGAGGTGTCCAAGGGAATCGCCACAGTGGGCCTGCAGACCGGAAAACCTGTGCTGTTCGGTGTAATCACCACGGAGAACATCGAGCAGGCCATTGAGCGTGCAGGTTCCAAGGCGGGGAACAAGGGCTATGACTGTGCGCTCAGTGCCATCGAGATGGTAAATCTCATGGCCCAGGTGTAATCAGCAGGCTTCGGCAGAGGAGTATTTGCTGGAGGGGGTCCTCCGCTTTGGCAGAGGGTCCCCTCTTGGCTGCGGTGGATATGCCGGAATCAGTCCCAGGGGAATGGGGGCTCCGCCTGATCCGTGGAGAAATCATATACGGTATCATGTCCCTGCGACTCTGCGGAAACCGTTCCGCCGAGTTTCCGGTACAGTGCGTTTGCGCCCCAGTTGGTGTCGGAGGTATACAGAAAAATTTTGAGGATATGACGGCGCCGACACTCCTCCTTGAGTGCTGTCAGCAGCCCTGTGCCGATGCCCTGGCGCTGAAAGGCGGGGACAACGGCAAGCTCGTGGATATATATCACCGGAGGACCGGCAATGAATCTCCATGCTGATATTGCGGTTGCTGAGCTCCAGCCGGTTTTCGCTGAGTATGTTGAACTGAATATCCTCCTGACTATCCCAGTAAGCATCATGCATGTTAACAATGAAACCGGAAACATTCAGCCCGTCCTGGAAATGGGCGACTATCTTCTCGACAAAGATGTTTTTTCATGTAGATGCAACGCAAAGTCTTGGAAAACTTGTTGATGAGCTATGTTCTTTAAAATACGACATGCTTTCAATAAGTGCGCATAAACTCGGGGGACCTCAGGGAATCGGTGCATTGATTCTGAGAAAGAAAAGATTCGTTTGATCTGAGGTAGATGCCGGGTGAGTTGGCGCTTACGTGGTGCCGTCTGGATTCCAGCATTCTCCGAATGCGCAGCTCATCATTTATGATGATTCTGGGGGATTGGGGGTCGCCCCAACAAGCGAAAAAAATCAGGATTTCCGAAGGAGGGAAATCCTGATTTTTGCAGATGTACGGACATCTGCCCTGCTTGCGGCTATGAGAAGTGGGTAAGTACGAGGCGATTTCTTGACAAGCTGTATTTGAGCCAATGTTGCAAAGCCGTCGTCTATCGATTCTAAGTTTAGAACTTTATTATTGTCTAAACGTAAAAAGTCATTACTCAATTCTCTATTTAGATGCAATCATATGAAAGCGTTTCTGAAGAAAATCATCTATCGCCTGCTCGTCCCCATCCGCTTTATATTTGAGTAATTCGCAAAAATCATCATCCACTAATGGGAGTATAAGCCCGCGAGAATCCGTATAAGTATCACTGCACCGATTGATTAATTTGTTTAAATCGTCGGCTGATCTACAGGCGATTATCCCCATTTGCCCTCTGTTAGGACTGAACCTGCCTGCAATTTGGTCCACTTCGGGATTTGCTATATCACGAGAATAGTTTTTGCATTCGACCATAATAAAGCGAGAAGGTATGCCGTGTGTGTTGCATAAGCGAAAGAAGAACCCCGATTCTGCGCAGTTGTCAAAAACTATGTCTATTCTTTTCCGCCCCTCATGAATTTCATGCTCGATTACAGGGTTGCACAGATAGGGATAAAATAGCAATTCCAAAACACCAACTATCGTCCGATGGTACACTGTTGCACTGTCAGATCCCATCGGTATTGAGTTTAAGCGGTCAACTAAAAAAGAACAAATCGTTTGAATCGGCTCTGCTGATATTTCTTCATTTGATACTGCAGAAATCTTTGATCGCGTTTGATTGCGAAAATCGCCAAAGACATCAGGGTGCTTTTCTGTAAAATCAGCCAACCATTTTTTATCAACAGCATCCCCCAGATGATTATGCTCCCGTATGGACTTTTTTGTTACATAAGGAGTTCCTTCTTTATCTTTGCGTCTTAGAACCAATGGGCCATTAAGACGCAGTTGCTCGTTCTGAAGGAAATTGAGTACAAAATGTTGCATATATTTTTGAGGAGTGTATTCAGAAGAAAACGAAACCAATCGTTTGGGAACCAGTAGGATTTTTCGATCATCAGCAATAAGCATATCTGTATAGCAATTCTCCCATGTATTGGAGGTATAATCCCAGTAGAATCCAGAAGGAACGCTGGGCGTCAGATCAATCCCCCAAATTGCACATTGAGATTGAGTGTATTCAATCAGTTGCTTTTTAATAATATTGGCAGTCATGTCAGACATTTTGTCTTTATCGACATTGTCAACAAAAATACGAAAGTCTTCGATATCTTCCATAATTCCAGTTCGCAAGGCCGGGCTCTCCTTAAGGCTCTTAAAAATTTTAGAAGCATCAGAAGGGCCCATGCCTTTACCTTGAGGTTTCATCCGCGAAAAACCGAGGCAAACCTCGTTTGATTCGCCCAAATGACTAAACATTTCTTCAGCATCAGCCATACGATTTTCCCGCAAAGCTCTAAGCAGGCATTCGAAATACGATCTCAGTGACAGATGCGCTTCATAGGCTAAGGGGAAATCATTCTTGCCAATAAAATACGGATCCAAAAAAAGCGGGGTATCAAAATCAATATCTACATCTACAAAATCTAATTCGTGTTGAGACTTTTTTATTCCAAACAATTGAAAAAATCATGGCGGACAACGAAAGTGCCGTATGGAGCATTGTACGAAACAAGGAGCTGGTAAAGTTCTATGGGCAGTGCGTTGCAAAACATTTGGAACTCAACAACCAAACTGCCGAAAAATTAATCGAAACTTATCTTGCAACCCACGAATTAAGCAACGAAACTCTATACTTTCCCGATGAACTTACACAGGAACAACGTTCAAATATACTGGCAGCCTATCTTGACCGCGAAGATGAAAATTTTAATCATGTTGATCTGTTGAGCCAAGCGCAAAGCACAAATACCTTCCCCGTATCAGATAGGCTCCGATTGAAGGCAAAGAAAAGGCGCGAAATGCTTCGCCAAAAGATGCTGTCAAACGGTGTACCAGTGTCTATTGATATTAGTGTTTCATTTAAGTCCATTCCAGATGGCAATGTTGAGGAGACACTTACAGATCGTGAGGCGGCTTATTCCTATAGCATAGAATGGATTGAAGAAAATCAAGATTATCCTACGCTATTGAATAATTTTATTTTCCTTTTCAAATACGTTGACAGTAGTTACCGATGTACTTTTATTTCGCTTAAATCCGAACTCAGTGTGTTTGAGCATTTTCTTGGGTTAAAAGGCGATCGAGATTACGAGATAGGTTTTAGCTTTAATACAAAGCAAACTCTTAGTACATTTCAAATGTTAGCATATATCCGCCAACTGGAGCGCTTGAATATCCAACTCGAATCTGTTTTTAAGTGGTTCTTCGAGAACTATTTGAAAAGCGAGTTCCACGCAGAAGGTTTTATATATAATCCTCCTTCTAATGGAACGACATACGTCGAAAAGTGCAAATTGATATCGAGTGCCATTGATGGGGTATTGAAACAGTTTCGTTTATACTGCGAAGATGGATATGTTGATCGTGAATTGCTGGAGATGTCGTCTGGTCATATAGTCTTTAGCGAGATTGGCAGTGTTATGAAAAACAAGTACGCTTATGTCAATTCGACAGAACTAGATAATGAAATGGCACTACTTTTTTCTGATCAAACAATAATGCACTTTACTCAGAAAACCGGAGGCAAATACCCCACGCTTTCGGCGTTACTGCTGGCGGAACACCTTACGTTAGAAGACTTTCAACCATATCAGCAAAGCAATCTGAAATGGTTAGTAGAACGTCAGGTAATATATACTGACATCCACGGATTCCTACATCTAAATCTATTGCGAGCGTTCATTTTGAAGGACTTATACCAACACGAGGTAATTTGCCCGACCTATTATGATAAAACGCTAAAAAAGGAAGTTTCCAAACTTATAGCCGCTGGAGATCTTCTTTATGAAAGCACATTATTTTCTAAGCCAGAGCAATCGTACTTAAATTACGTCCTAAACAAGTCTGAATTTAGCAATGGTATGGACCTGCGCAACAAATACATCCATGACACGAACTCACTTAACGAAAATATCCAGCATATGGACTACATAACACTGTTAAAAATTATGGTGTTAATTATCATAAAAATTAACGAGGAACTCCGAGCGAGAACAGAATTGTACTGCGACGAAAGCGATTTCTCTGTGTGAGTAGGCACCGCTGCTTCCTGATATAGAAAGAGAACATGAAGCGTATGCGGCGATACACCTAGGGGACTACCTGGATAAAATAACAGCTGCCCCATCCAGTGCCTGAACAACGATACTTTCTGAAACAGACATAAATTTCCACTTTCAGAGTGAACAAAAAGTGAAAATTCACTTTGCAGTATAACAACCGGTATATTGTTTTTATACGGCTAACCGGAGGTGGGGCTTGCGCAGTATCATAACAAACGTGTTGAAGTTGCCGGAGGCGCAACTATCGTGCGGCTAAGGAGCTGACGTAGAAAGAGTCCAACGGGCAACAATCCATATTCTTTCAGGAGGGTGTCATGCAGAGATTAACCAAGAAACAAATAGCGGACTATGAGCAGCTATGCCAGGATCGCATCCATGGCCGATTGCTTACCCCGGATGGACTGCGCTTCATCTGCGAAGCCTATCACTTTAACCCGGAAGCTATCGGACAGCACTTCTTAGAAGTGTTGGGGCATATGAATTCAGAGCATAGATAACAGTTGATGAGGTAAAAGCATCGTCTCCTCCATCGGTTCCTATCTGGGCTTCTCCTCACCCAGCCATTTTCCCGGGTGTTCAAGGCATATGTGGGGACAAGCCCACGGGATTATCGGGATAAGCACTAGTTCGTGATGGGCGATGCAGGTTTCTGTCAATTCCGCGTACCCAGCGGCCCGGAAGATGGCTCCGCAGACGCCGCCTCCGGCTGCCAACCGATCATTGGCAGCATTGACAATGCAGTCTGCATCCAAATCCGTAATGCTGATTTTCTTGATTTTAATCTCGCTCATTTCGTTTGCTCCCCGGTTAATCATTCATATCGTCCCAATAGTCCTCTGCATCTTCAAAACCGTCAAAATCATCGTAATGATCGTCGTAAAAATCCTCAACGTCATCGTAGTCCCTGGCTCCGTATTCATCCTCGTCATCGTTGTGGTGCCTGCGGTACGAATAACCACTGGTAGACGGTTTCCTCGTGGGGGTCGGTGTCGGGGTAGGTCTGGGCGTCTGCACATAGGCGGGCTTGGGCGTTGCCGCAGGTCTGGGCGTCGCAGTTGGCCTCGGCGATACAGATACAACGTGAGTGGATCTTGGCTGCTCGGTCTCCTTGGGTGTGGAAGCCCCACCACAAGCACAAAGCAATCCAATGAGTATCACACATACCAATACGAAGAATTGCATCTGTTTTTTCATTTCAATTTCCTCCCTTGAAGTTCTGCCGCATCGGGCAGCTTCCTCACTCGTCCATGTGGAACTCTCTATACAGTTGATCTCTGAACTTTGCGTTTTCCGCCGCGCGGAACAAATCCTCCTGACGGCCCGCATGGGTCAGTAATACCGCCAGCTTCTCAGCTCGAGCGTTGTCCTGTTTTTTCCGCCTTTGATACTGTTCTTCAAAATGCTCCATTGGTAGTTCCTCCTTCACCCCGCCTTCGGCTCTGCAAAGAATTCACTGAGTGTAATCCCCAGCGCATTACAGATTCGCTCGATGGTATCCACACTGAGCTGCGTATTGCGGCTTTCCGCCATCTTGATCGTAGAGTAGGCAACGCCGCTCATTTCTACCAGCTTGGTGAGCGACAGCGCCCGATCATCCAGCAGCTCATACACCCGGGTAATTGTATTCATCATCATACCTTCTTCTTTCCGATTTTTTAGTTGCCAGCCTGGATCATGCTCTTATTCTATCATAAGTGAAGTACGATAAATGGGACTTTACTTATGACTTGGTCAAAAATTATAGCTTGCTGCGCCGGATATTCAGCACCCGCCCTACGATGCAGAAGCTGGTATTGGGATTTACCGGCCGGGGCGCATATTCCTCATTATAGGAGACCAGCACCGGTTGGGGCAGCACCTGACCGTCGCTGGTGGTATATTCGTCCAGGAAATTTTCCTCGGGATATTGCTCATCGTACATCTTTACATAGCCGTTGCCGTCGTATTCAAAAATACCCACCTCGCCAGGTCGAAGCTGCTTGCAGAGCTGAACCCAGATAATCTGTCCATCGCTGTACACCGGCTCCATACTATCGCCGCTGACCCGAATAGCAAACTCAGCCCCATCGGGAATCTCGTCTTCCGGGAAGCGTTTCAGTTCAAAATTGTTCTCGTCCAAAAATGCACCGGGACCTGCGGATACCGGAAGCAGACTCATGGGCATTTCGCGGAATTTCAGCACATTACTTCCCGCAACCGGCGCAGGCTGATACTTTCCGGATGCAATCAGATCCTCCTTGTACTCCCGTACCTTCCGAAGGCCCTCTTCATTCAGGGCATCCGACGCCGCAGGGCCGTCCATGAAGAACGTCTTGGGATCTTCGATATTGAAAATATGGCTCAAGGCCATGAGCTGATAGGCGTTGGGAATCACAGTGCCGCTTTCCCAACGGCCGATGCCGGTCTGCTTCATATCAATGCCATATTGCCTTAGAACATAGCTCAGGCCCTCCAGACTGATGCCCTTTTCCTTGCGGACCTCTTGAATGCGTTTCCCGATGATATTCTCACTGCGCTCCTTCTCGGCATTGTAGAAGGGGCCTCTTTTTTTATTTTCCTCCAGAAGACGGTTTGCCATTTCCAGACCTTTTCCTCTGCGTACTGCCATATGGAATTCCTCCTGACAAAATCTCTTTTTAGGCTGATTGTATTATATACGCTGTGCGGTACGATGTCAATAAATTATGCTGATATTATCACATATGCGAAGTTGACACATCAAAATAAGCATATTATAATGCAATTACAGTCCAAACGAAGGAAGGCGCAGCTACATGGGCAGCCAGAGAACCATACTGCACAGCGACATGAATTCCTGCTATGCAAGCATTGAGCTTCTCTACCACCCGGAGCTCAGAGGGAAGCCTCTGGCCGTGGGCGGTGATCCTGAGGCCCGGCACGGAATCATTCTGGCAAAGGATCAGCTGGCAAAGAAGTCCGGTGTCAAAACCGGCATGGCCCTGTGGCAGGCCCGCGAATGCTGCCCTGACCTTCAGATTATACCGCCCAGAATGGACATCTATTTGCGGTTCTCCAAACTGGCCCACAAGATCTACGCAGACTATACAGACTTGCAGGAGGCATTTGGGTTGGACGAATCCTGGCTCGACGTGACAGCCAGCACCCGGATTAAGGGCGATGGTATGCGTATCGCCGAAGAAATCCGTCAGCGCATCAAACGTGAGCTTGGGATCACCGTCAGCATTGGCATCAGCTGGAACAAGATTTTCGCAAAGTTCGGGTCTGACTACAAAAAGCCGGATGCCATCACCGAGATCACCCGGGACAACTATCGGGAGATTGTCTGGACAAAGCCTGTGGAAGATCTTTTGTATGTGGGCCCGGCAACCCGGAAAAAGCTGCACCGATACGGCATTTACACCATTGGACAGCTGGCAGCATGCGACGACACCTTTCTGAAATCCACTCTCGGAAAGATGGGGTTGGTGCTGGGGGCGTTCGCCAATGGCACCGATCAAACGCCGGTCAGTCTGGAGAACTCATCCGCGCCCATCAAGAGTATTGGAAACAGCACCACCACCTTCCGGGATCTGACCACAGACCAGGATGTGTCCATCATCGTTCATCTTCTCGCTGAAAGTGTTGCCGCCCGGCTCCGTGAGAATGGATTTGTTGGATACGTTGTGGAACTGTCGGTTCGGGATAACGAGCTGTTCACCTTTACCCGGCAGAGAAAGGGTGAGATTCCCACCAATATTTCCTCTGAAATCGCCGCTGCGGCATTGGAGCTGTTCCGGGCCAATTATCACTGGGATAAGCCCATCCGGAGCATCGGCATCCGGGTTTCCGAACTGGTGGTGGATACCTGTCCATATCAGCTGAATCTCTATGCGGATCCTCGGAAGCGTGAGAATCAGCTCAAGGTGGAGCAAACCGTAGACGATCTCCGCAGACGATTCGGATTTCAGGCGGTACAGCGGGGCTGTATGTACAAAGACCGCAAGCTGGCGTCCCTGAACGCCAAGGAAGATAATATCGTCCACCCGCGGGGCTATATGCAGCGCGGCAATCAGGTGGGCGTATGAGTGGGAGGTGCTCATTTTGGTCACATCCAAGGTGGAATCCACCAAATTCAAGATTTATGTGGATGTCATTGCGGAGTTTACAAAAGACGGCAAGCTGCGTCCTCTTTGGCTGATCTGGGAGGATGGCCGGAAATATGAAATTGACCGGATTAAGTCCTGCCAGCGGGCAGCCAGTCGAAAGGCTGGAGGTGTTGGGCTCCGATATACCATTATGGTGCAGGGGCAGGAGCGCTATCTCTACTATGAGGAAAATTACCACTGGTTCGTAGAAGCGAAGGGAGCGGATTAAAAAGTGATACCGGAAACGCACGCCGTAGATCATATGCTTGCAGCGCACAGCATTCGCAGCAGTCAACATCCTGCAAAGGTTCAGCAGCTAAAGCAGAGGCGAATGCTGAAGGAACAGGCAATTTCCCGGCTGCAACGGGAAATTGCGGAGATTGACCGCTTATTATATGAGGCAGAGGATTAGATTGCAGGAAATTGATATTGAGTACAACCTGAAAGGAAAAATCCAATATGCCTGCGGCTGCAAAGCGCAGGTTCTGGTTTACCATGGCACCCACGGGAAATCATCCATGAAGTGTCCTGTGTGCGGAAAGTTCTCACTGTTTGATTTTGACGCCATGGCAGCCACCCGTGTAAAGCCCCTTCGGCATGGCCTTACACAGAAGAAAGTCGTTTCTTAAGGCAACACCACACAAATGCGTCTGCGGATTCTGACGGATTCTTTCCGCCAGAAATGCGTTAGGAAAACCTTGCAATACACAAAGTATTCCTGCGGTTTCCCACCTTTTTCTGACACAAATTCTCTCGTCAGACTCTCTTGCCGATTTGTGCGGTATTGCCATAAATCACTGCGCCACCGGGGCGCTGGATCGTCCAGAGCAGACGATTACGGGACCGGGGTATGAACATCATCAGTACAACGCTGGTGGTGCCATACCCCGGTCCCTTTTTGTTTTTTCTGTATGGTCCTTCCCGGCAAATCAAAATATTGTAGCCTGACATGCATTAAGGGCTGAGGATACATATGCTGTTCCGTTTCAAGTGGAGGACAGTATCGGTACCCTTACCTTGGTGCGCCCATCAGGCTCCGCAGGTATCGGACCGATCTGACCCTACAAGCAGTTGTACATCAGCCCTGACCGCAGAACGGCGGAAAGGACAGATCATGAAATACGATCCATCTGAAACCGGAAGAAGAATAAAAGAACTTAGACGGAAAAATGGCATCACGCAGGAGGATCTTGCGGATAGATTGTGCATCACCGATAGCTACCTTAGAAAAATCGAAAGTGGTATCCGCTCCGCATCCATCGAAACGCTGGTTGATATTGCTTTCTCGTTTCATGTATCGCTGGATTACTTAATTGTCGGAGAACCTACATCAGATTCCGCGCTTCAAGAACGGATCAACAAGGCCATTCAAATATTAAATGGCTCAGTCTAATACCAACATCTAAAAAACCGGGACAAACTGTCCCGGTAATCGACACAACCAGTCCCTAAAAAAGCATCAATTTATCCGTTACAATATAGGCACAGTTGAAAAACAGCTGTAATCCAATTGAATCAGTCATTTCGTCAGGAAAAGTCTGCTGTCGTACTTCGGTACAAGCCGCACCTCTGCCGCAAGGCAAATGCGTGAACAGGTCGCGCTGTTCATATTCCATCTTGGATTGGCCATGACGGGCAGCAGTTAAATAATGATACGTCTGTCCGAATGCGAGGCAGCCCGGTGAGACCCACGGGGAGGTGCGATTCCTATGAGACCAGATGCAAATGGTCGCCTGACGATTTCCCGCAAAACAGCGTTTGGGGTGTTGAGGACAAATTAAAGGCTGTTCGTTATGGAAGTTGACATCACGCACTGCATGGGAGGGGCCCCTCCATGCTTGCGTCATTCGGCTTTAAGACATTTCTCTGTGCTCCGTGTATGGATTTACTGTTCCCTACAATGTTGGGATTTGCTGTCCGTTCCATGAGGATCGTCACCCCGGTTCGAAGCTGAACACGGAAATCAGCATCCCACCCATCCCAAGCATCCCATTTGGGATAGATGGATAGATGGGATGGATGTTTTGGAGCCGGATACGAAAAACGCATAAAGTGCATTTCTTCCCCACAAACGTGGTAGAAAAGGAAGCACATTTTCAAAGCGGGTGGAAATCGGAAAGAAGATTACGATTCCATGGAACCTTTTCACGGAACCGCGGTGCTCTAAAACAAGCACGGAATGTCCGAAGCTGTGCGATATTGCACGGCTTCGTGGAAAGTTACGCAATTCCGTGAAATCGGTGGGTGCTCGCTGTGAACAGCGCTTCTGGATCTGCTTTGGGCTGGGTTAGAAGAAGCTACAGCACAGCCACGAAACCGTGAAGTCAATTTCCTAGATACGATAGAAATGACACAATTTAATGCAGGAGGTTCTATGAGCATCCGAAATGAAATCAAGGCCCAGATCGTCCGGGCGGGATTCACCATGCAGGAAGTGTTGGAGTTACTATCCGACGAGTACGGCTGGAGCAACAGCGTATCCAACCTCTCCGCCAAATTGCAGCGAGAGAGCATTCGCTACAAGGAGGTCGTGGAGCTGGCCGATGTGCTGGGCTATGACATCGTATGGCAGAAGCGGAAAGAACACTGAATATGAAACGGAACAGAGCAGCATGATCGAATGGGTCATGCTGCTTTTGGCTATACTATCTTTATCAGGGAGGGATTCTATGACAATAAAAGAGATGGCTGGCACGCATCCAGAACACACCAAAACCATTTTTGCGGAAGAATGCTGGCTGAAATACTACAATCAGGTGCTGCTTGACCGTGGGCTTATCACAGCACAAGAGCATCACCAAATGATCCACCAGATCAACGCCAGAACTGCAAGGCATTTATCATAAGAGGAAAACATTTCAAGGGGTATAGCCAGTTCATACCCCTTGTTTTCCTTTGTCAGATTATTTATAATATAAATGATGATTTTACGAAATCGAGGATTTAAGCTATGGATATTCACGCAGTACGCCAGCAGCTCCGCTCAAAGAGCATCTATGATATTCCCATGCGGGTCACATATTACGCCCGCGTTTCATCGGAATCCGATGAGCAGCTCAATTCTCTGGGAAACCAGATCCAATACTATGAAGATTTGATCCGAAGAAACAGCGCGTGGACGTTTGTCTCCGGATATATTGACGAAGGGCTTTCCGGCATTTCTACCAAAAAGCGTGAGAACTTTAACCGTATGCTGGAGGAGGCCGCAGAGGATCGGTTCGACCTGATTATCACAAAAGAGATTTCACGATTTGCGAGAAATACGCTGGACTCCATCCAATATACCCGGCAGCTTTTAAGCTATGGGATCGGCGTCTTTTTCCAAAACGACAACATCAACACCTTGGATGAGGACAGCGAGCTGCGGCTTTCCATTATGTCCTCCATTGCACAGGATGAGCTTCGTAAGCTGTCCTCTCGTGTCAAGTTCGGACACCAGCAGGCAATCAAACAAAATGTAGTGCTGGGCAACAGTCGAATTTTCGGCTATCGCAAAGATCACAAGCGGCTTGTGATTGATGAAACCCAGGCACCTATGGTAAGGGAACTGTTTGAGCTGTATTCCACCGATCAATACTCCATGAAGCAGATTGAAACGCTGTTCTGGGAAAAGGGCTACCGGAATCTGAATGGAAACCGCATTGCCCATTCTACCATGTCGGGTATGATTTCCAACCCCAAATACAAGGGCTACTATGTGGGAAACAAAGTTAAGGTCATTGATATGTTCACCAAGAAACAGAAGTTTCTCCCGCCGGAGGAGTGGGTCATGTTCAAGGATGAAACCGGCGAGATCGTTCCCGCAATCGTATCCGAGGAGCTTTGGGATAAAGCCAATGAAGTCCTCAAGCGGCGAAGCGAGGACGTAAAGGCACGTCAGGGAATCTGCAACCATGCCAATCTGCTTACCGGAAAACTGTGGTGTACTTGCTGTGGACAGCCCTATTACCGCCGGGAGTCTAAGGACAGAACCGGGAAGAAAAACAGCAAGTGGATTTGCTCCGGTAAAATCAAGAACGGTGCAGACAGCTGCGATTCCTTTGCCATCTATGAGGATGAAATCAAGCCGCTGCTGTTTGAAATGTTCCGGGATACCAAAGCCGATGCGGAGGCTATGGTGCAGGAATATATCCGAATGTACCGCACAATTACCACTGGCGGTTCGCTTCCGAAGAAGCTGGAGGAGCAGCAGAAAATCATTGATCTTGCCAATCGAAAGAAAAATACATTGCTCCAGCTGGCCGCTGACGACAGCATTACCCATGCAGACTTCAAATCCATGTCCGCAGCCTGCAACGAGGAAATCAAACACGCAGAGGCCGAAATCGCCGAGCTGCAGCACGCTGCCCTGGAGGGAGAGGAACTGCGGAAGAAAATTGAGGTTATCCGGAAGGTGCTCACGAATGCCCAGAAGGATGCAGCGGACGGTATTATCACCAAGGAGTTTGTGGATCAGTATATTGATAAGATCTTTGTGACCCCAACCGAGGAAGGGACATTGCAGCTCCAGATTAAGATATTTACCGGGGAAACCAACGAACAGTATTTTAGAAAACTCGAACGTCGTTCGGGTGTCATCACTGGTAATTTGGCGATACAGGAAGGAACACAAGTAGTTTCAGAGGGTTCTGAACCCGACGCTTCTACGGGTCACACGTTCAAGAAAATGATCGAGGCTTACGAGCGCGACATGAAGTAAAACCCCAAAAGGACCCGGACAATTTGTCCGGGTCCCATTTTATTATTATGCTGATATGTGATTATCCTGTACCGTGAAATCTCTATACCGCCCCTGCGGTCAACACGCCGCGTTCCGTTTCCGGTTCCTGCTGCGGCTGTGTATCGGTGCCGGGATGATAGGTGGGCACAATCTGCTGCAGCACACTGCGGATGTCCGCGCTGTTGCTGTGGCATACCGCATCCAGCGATTTCAGCCGTTCCATCAGTTGCTCCCGGTCAAAATCGTTGAAATGACCGATGAAAATCAGCTCATTGGGGGTTTTCTCCAGCCCCTCATCGTTCATCAGCAGCTCTTCATACAGCTTTTCCCCCGGGCGCAGACCTGTATACACAATGGGAATGTCCACATCCGGCTCAAACCCGGACAGACGGATCATATTCCGCGCCAGGTCGTCAATCCGCACCGGCTCTCCCATATCCAGCACAAAAACCTCGCCGCCTCTGGCATAGCAGCATGCCTGGAGCACCAGGGACACCGCCTCAGAGATGGTCATAAAATAGCGGATAATATCCGGATGGGTTACCGTCACCGGACCGCCATGGGCAATCTGGGACTTGAACAGCGGGATTACGCTGCCATTGGACCCCAGCACATTGCCAAACCGCACCGCCGCAAACTTGGTTTGTGAGTGCTGCCCCATCACCTGGATAATCATCTCGCACACCCGCTTGGATGCGCCCATGACGTTGGTGGGATTCACCGCCTTGTCCGTGGAAATCAGAATAAACGTCTCTGCACCGTAGCGATCCGCTGCCCGGGCGGTATTCAGGGTGCCGAATACATTGTTCTTTACCGCCTCGTTGGGACTGTCCTCCATCAGCGGCACATGCTTATGGGCTGCCGCATGGCAAACCAGCTGGGGATGATAGGTGGCAAACACCGACTCAATCCGCGCCTGGTCCCGCACCGAACCGATTAGCGTTATCAGCTCCAGCTCCGGATGGGTGAATTGCAGCTCCTGCTGAATGGCATAGGCGTTATTTTCATAAATATCAAAGATAATCAGCTGCTTTGGCTGGTGCTCTGCAATCTGACGGCACAGCTCACTGCCAATGGAGCCGCCGCCACCGGTAACCAGCACCACCTTGCCGCCGATATGGGCTCCAATTGCCGACAGATCCGGCTGAATTTTATCCCGTCCCAGCAGATCCTCCACCTGAACGTCCCGAATCTGCTTCACCCGAATCTGACCGCTTGCCAGCTGGTAAATTCCGGGTAAAATCTGCATTTTACAGCCGGTTTTCTGGCAGATCCCAATGATTTGGCGGGTATCGCTGCGGGATGCCGTGGGAATGGCATAGATAATATCCGTCACATGGTAGTCCGCCGCCGCATCCAGAATGCAGCTTCGATCTCCCACCACACGTACCCCTGCCAGAAGCGTATTTTTCTTTTCCGGATCATCGTCAATGATGCAGACCACATTGTTCTGGCTGCTTTGACTGCGCTTTAGCTCCCGCAGGACCAATGCGCCTGCCGCACCTGCACCAATGAGCATTGTGCGCCGCATTGGCGCGTCATGCTTCCGAAACAGCCTCCGTGCAATCCGATAAAAATAGCGAATCAGCGTCAACGCCAAGAACAGAAACACCAGATTGAGAATCGGTAGGCTTCTGGGTAAATATACCCCCATCAGCCGACTGATGATATACTCTGCCGCTGTGGCAGCAAGGGCGGAAAACAGGATATATCGCAGCTCGTCGATGCTGGCATATCTCCAAAGGCTCTGATACAGGTGAAACAGCGCAAAGATTATAATGGAGACAACCGAATAAACCGGCGCAATCTCCAGATAGCTTAGTGCAAATTGCGATTCCTCCAAGGCACTGATGCTGAACTCAAACCGCAGCAGCAGCGCTGCCAGCGCAGAAAAATTGATTGCAAGCAGATCCAGAAGCAGCAGCGTCAGCACACGCTTGCTGCGCACATAATCCCATTTCAGCGGTTTTGATTTCATTGGCTCCACCTCCTCACAGATCCTCCTGCGTTTCCTTTCTCTTGCCATAGCTACCGTAGCCATAACCATAGCCATAACCGTAGCCATAACCGTAGCCATAGTAGCCGCCGGAGCTGCTGCCGGTCACATAGTTCATCACGCAGCCGATAATCGGCAGCTTGCTGTCCGATAGAATCTGGGCGCACTCCAAAATCTTATGTCTGGGGGCATAATTCTGCCGAATGGCAAGAATTGCGCCGTCTGCCACCTCTGCTACCTCTGCTGCATCCGCCAGCAGAGCAGCAGGCGGGGTATCCAGAATCACATAATCGAATGTACCGCGGCAGGCATCCAAAAACCGCCGGCACTCCGGTTTGGAAAACAGCTCGGAGGCATCGCTCACCGGTTTCCCCGCAAAAATCATGAACAGGTTGGGATTGTCACTTCGATGAATGATATTCTGATAGGACGTCTCCCCTCTCAGGTACTCCACCAGCCCCGTCTCATTCTCCTGATTCAGTGCCCGTGCCACCGATGGGCTTCGGAGATCACAGTCAATGAGCAGTACTCTGGAACCGGCTTCCGCCAGGGCATCCGCCAAATTGATGGCAATGGTGGTTTTTCCCTCGCCGGGGGTCGCACTGGAAATCAGCAAAATCTTGATGTTCTGCTCCTTCATCTCCTTCTCCGCCCGAATTCTCATCAGGCGTACCGACTCGGAAAAGCCGGAATGGGATGTGGAATCGTCCATCCGCGGACTCAGTGCCCGATCTTTTTTCTTCCTGCCGCGAACCACAGGCAGCGCGCTGATTACCCGCAGATTCAGAATCTGCCGGAGCTCCTGCTCGCTATGTACCGTTGTCCGTGTGGACGCCAGAATAAATGCCGTCACCAGCCATAGCACCAGCCAAATGAGAATGCCTTTTTTTACTGCACTGGTGTAATTCCGGCTATTATAGGGCTGCGTGGGCAGTCCGCTTTCGTCCAGCAGAGTCATCACCGTGGGTCCCACGACAAACTCCGCCACTTCCGGATAATTCTCAATCACAGAGTTGAGCACATCATACGCCAGCTGCGGGTTCCCGGAGGAAACCGACAGCGTAAAGATATTGGTATTACTCAGCACAGATGCCGAAACAACCGGCATAGCGCTGATCTGAAGCTCCCGCATCACCCGCTCATTGAGAGCGCCGCTGGTGAGAATATAGGGGAACGTCTTTGCCATCTGCTCCGCCGTTGCGGTATTATAGCTGCGAATCTCCGACTGAAGCGGATTGGTCACATTGACCGTAAAGGTGGCGCTGGCACGATACATGGGCTGATAGGCGCGGTACTCCCGCCAGCACAGGAATCCGGTACACAGCACCAGCACTGCAAGAAAGGGCAGCAGCGTCCGCCGCAATGCGCCCAAGCCGTCAGACAGAAGCTGACGCAGATCAATCCCTGCAATTTTCACTTCATTGGTTGTGTTTTTGTCCATTGCACACGCTCCGTATTACCGGCTTTCTTTCCGTGCAGCGCCATATGCGCCGTACTTACCGTATTTACCGTATTTTCCATAATGTCCGTAATGTCCATAGGTTCCATAGCCGTAGCCATAGCTGCTCTGATCGGTGATGGGCGAAGAACGGCAGTCGTTGAGCACACAGCCCAATACCCTTGCCCTGGTCTCCTGCAAAACCTCCAACGCACCGCGCAATGCGCCGGCATTCGCCTGATTCTGTCGGATGACCAGCAGCGTACCGTCCGCCAAATCGCTCAGCACCTCTGCATCGGATCCAGCAGACATGGGCGGCGTATCCAGAATAATATAGTCATACGCCCCACGGGCAGCCTGAATCAGCGCTGCCATTGCATCCGAGCTCACCAGCTTGGTGGAATTCCGCACAGACCGGGACTCCAGCAGCAGATGAAGGCTCTTGTTCTCCGGATACTCCGTCACAGCCTCGCTCAGCTCTGCCGCACCCTTTAACACATCAATGGTGCCATAGGCGCCGGACATCCCAAGGATTTTACCACAGGCAGGCTTTCGCATATCGCAGTCCATCAGCAGCACCCGCTTATGCTTCTGCGCAAGAGACAGCGCCAGGTTAACTGCCACCGTGGATTTCCCCTCGTTTTCCAGCACGCTGGACACCATCACAATCTTGCCATTCTCCGGCATGTGCTGCTCCAGCTTCCGCCGCAGGGTCCGGATTTTTTCCGTAAAGGAGAAGGACGTCAGGGGATTGGTAATCAGTATGCTGGTTTTTCTCCGCCGAAGCGCCGCCCACAGGGTCCGGTATTTCCGCTCATGGTCAATCTCTGCCAAAACCCGGCAGTCCAGCTTGTTCGCCGCTTCTTCGCTGCTGCGGACTGCATCCCGCATAAACGACAGCACGCCCAGCAGCACGCACATTGCTGCCGCTGCAATTGCCGCAGCCTTTTTCCCGTTGCTGCCCGCACGAAGGGGATTGGAGGGCGCAGTGGGAACCGTGGGGTTCTGCAGCACCTCCAGCACCGTATTGCCCATGATTTGACGGGACACCTCGGAATGATGCTCAATGATGGCTTTCGTCGCCAAAAATGCCGTTCTGGGGTTACTGTCCGTAACCTTCATGGTCAGAAGATTGGTTTCCTCCACCGCAGAAGCCTCGATGGTGCCGCCAAAGAAATCGGTACCCAGCTCCTCCATTACGGTCTTCCGCAGAATGGAGCTGTTGATGATCTCTGAAAACGTTGTTGCCAACGTGCTGGTCGCGGAAAGGTTCTGATACACCGAGGAGGAGCTTTCCTGCATGGTCACCACAAAAGTAGTCGTGGTGGTATACTGGGGCACATAGCAAAGCTCCGTCACTGTATAGGCGCCCATTCCAACAATCAATGCCGCCGCCACAATCAGATACCAGCGGCGCAATACATCCCTTAGAACGATAACGGGGTCAAAGGACAGCAGCGAAATGGCAGCTTCCTGTTGCGTCATTTTATTCTCTGCCATGCACTAATCCTCCACAACCACAATCAGACGGGACTGACCCACATAGGAACCATACGTAACCGTATAATCCACCCAATAGGTGCCCGGAGTATCCGTGTCCACATTGGAGTCCACGTCGATGAATACGTCAGAATTATACCGTCCCAGCGCAATCGATTCCTTGCCTGCTTTCATGCTGTCCAAATACTCCTTGGGCTGGAACTGCTCGCCCTTGGACGCATACACCAGGTATTCGCTGAGCGTAACCGTCGCTGTATTGTTCTCCGCTGCAACCACCCGAATCGGCGCTTCAAAATATGAGGTATCCCCAAGGGAATTGGTCACCCGGAATTCCACCGTATATTCTCCGGGCTCGCTGATCTGCTGTCCGCCGCTGGTCATGGTTGCCTTAATCCGGTCCGTGAGGTCGCCGTCCACCACATCCTCCGCCTTCAGCACCGAAAAGATGTCAAGAGAAGGGTCCGACCGGAACAGCAGCGAGCCGGTTAAGGAAAACCTGGGGCTGACATAATCGGAATAGTGTACCGTGCGCTGCGCCTTTGCCACATTACCTGCGCTGTCAAAGGCAGCGTAGGTCACGGTGAACTCCTGATTTGCCACAACACCCCGAACGGATTCCACCACAAGGGAGTCCGTTACATCGCCGTCCTGAGGATCCGTTGCCGTAATGCCTTGCAGCAGCGCGCTTTCCGGATCCGAAACCGACAGCGTCAGCTCGTCCTGATTCATGGTGATCTTTGGCGGTTCCCGGTCATATGTCTGGTTCCACAGGAACTGATATACGGCAAATCCCCCGCAGCAGACCAGTACCAGCAGCAAAAGAAGCCATTTACCCTTTTTTCGCACGTTACATTCTCCTATTCAAACCAAATTGGTTCGTTCATATCGATTTCTTGATGTTGCAGCACCCGCCGTGGATTTTCCTCCAACAGCGCCCATGCCACCTCTTTGGGATATTCCCGCAGTAAAAACTCCGCCGCATCCCGAAGCCAAGGGGTTCGAGCCGTTGGCGAATGGGCGTCGCTTGCCACAAAGGACACAAAATTCCGCTCCAAAAGACCGTGCGCCAGTGCTTCGGCATGTCTGCCAAAGCGTCCAAACAGGCTCCCCCGATTGATTTGCAGCAGGCATCCCATCTCCACCCAAAGATTGATGAGCCGCGGATTGGACTGCGTGTAGCGGTACCGTTCCGGATGTGCCACAATGGGTCGAAGTCCAAGCTGCAGCACCGAGTCCAAAATCTCCGTTGCAGTCCGGGCGTAATCCTCAAATGGGAATTCAATCAGAGGATACCGGGACCCTGCCAGAGTGCAAAGCTGCCCACGCTGGAGCCGCTGCGCCGTATGCGGGGTTCCGAAAATCTCCATGCCGCCATACACCTGAAGAGGAATTTCCGCCTGCTCCAGTGCACGGCGAAGCTCCGCAACGTGGACCTGCACGCTCTTTGCATGCAGGCAGACCTCCTCCGGCAGATTGCAGTGCGGGGTCGCGATCACAGCCTGTACGCCGCTTTCCAGCGCCAGCTGTGCCATCTCCAGCGATGACTCCATGGATGGGGACCCGTCGTCTACCCCCGGAAGAATGTGCAGATGAATATCAACCATCTGCTTCTTCCAGTCCGCCAATGTCGCGGAGCTGCTGCAAAAACTCCTGTGCGTCCGCCTGTGCGGTATTCCGGTCCACCGTATATTCCGCCACAATCGCGTCCACCAGCTGCTCTATCGTTTTCCCCTCCTGGAGGGTTTTAAAGATAAAGCACCCCAGCTCATTCATGGTAATCAGCCCATTGATTTTCACTGCACTGGCGCCTGTGGGCACCAGAATATACTCCCCCGCGATTTCCCGCAGGATAAATTCCTTTGAAACCTTCATGTTGACTTCCTCCTCTTACCGATGGAATAGATGCGCCAAAGCCGCGCTCTGAGTGGAATCAGGTGTATCCAAACGTGGGCAAAAAAATCCCACCAAAAGCACCCGGGCGCCTGACGCTTTCCCTTGCGTACGGCATATTGCACCACCGCGAAGATTTGATCCGCACGGATTCCCGTCTCGATTTGGTCTTGACCGTCTCCGATGATGGAAAATGTGCCGTCCTGCTCCTGCCGTATAATCCGGTGGAGCACATATGCGCCGCCGTCCCGCTGATAGAGCACCATATCTCCGGCACGCAGAGGGCGTTTCGGCTTCGACAGCATCACGCTGTCTCGTCCCGGCGCCAAAAACGGCGCCATACTGTTGCCGGTGATTTGCAGCGGCAGCAGTTCTACCGTATCCAATAGTGTCCGGTATTCCTCCATTAAAAGCGCAGTATCCACCGTCTTTTCTACTCGCTGCATGCCGCTTCCTCCCGTACCGTACCGTCCGCCACCCGAAAGCGGCGGCGGCAAATGGTGGTGGCAGCAGGACGATGAGTGACGAAGATACAGGTATGTACCAGTCCGCTGTTCATCAGGTTATAAAGAAGCTGCTGCTCCGTTGCCTCATCCAGCGCAGAGGTTGCTTCATCCAGCAGCAGAATCGGCGCACCCCGCAGCAGCGCACGGGCAATGGCAAGGCGCTGTGCCTGTCCTTCGGAAAGCCCTTTTCCGCGTCCGCCTACGGTGTAGTCCAGACCACCGGGCAGCTCCATCACAAAATCATACGCGCATGCCGTCCGCAGCGCCTGCTCCAGCAGCTGCTGTCCCGCACTGGGATTGGTCAAAAGCAAATTCTCCCGAATTGTCCCGGCAAACATGCTGTTTCCCTGGGGCACATAGGCAAAGGCACTGCGGGTTTCCGCAGATAACGGATAGGAGTTTTCGCCGCAAACCAGCTCTGCGGTTCCCTGCTGCGGACGAATCAGCCCCAACAGCAGCCGCAGCATGGTGGTCTTTCCCTCGCCGGAGGGTCCTGTTAACGCGACCAGTTCCCCCGGCATTGCCGAAAAGCAGGCGTCCCGTAGTACCGTCTCCCCATTCTGATAGGAAAACGCCGCATGTTCGAAGGATACTGCCGCATGGCTGAGCTCCTCCTGCGGCAGCGTATCGCCGCAGGGCTCCGCCGGC
>ERZ780226.1017-NODE-1017-length-23197-cov-3.363668_pt1 | contig 23197 bp, 19 predicted proteins | sample MGYA00511165_ERZ780226 | MGnify/ENA primary metagenome ERZ780226 (study PRJEB29588, sample SAMEA2152373) | human gut metagenome | biome: human gut; feature: human-associated habitat; material: faeces | place: Denmark | collected 2008/2010 ...
GATGGATTTGCCGGAGGGCATGGAGCCGCCGGAGGGAATGGGGCCCCCGCCCGGTCCCATGATGCCCATGGATCCTGCCAAAATGAAGCGCCAGCAGGCGGAGAAGATGAAGATTATGGAGGAAAATCTGGGGCGCTTTTATCGGGCTGGTGGCAAAATTGTGGTAGGCACCGATATGATGCACAGCCGGGATTTTCGGAAGGACGCCGTCATCCCAGTAGCGGAGCTTCGGCATCTTCACGCCGCAGGGCTGACCATGCCGGACATCCTCCGGGCGGCTACCCGCAGCGGCGCAGAGGTCGTTGGCACCGGAGATCGGGAGGGCTGCATTGCACCCGGCTATGATGCAAACCTGATCGCGGTTCCGGGAACGGTAGACCAGCACTTTGACGCACTTCTCCAGGTCAAGCTGGTGATGCATCGGGGCAGTATCATCCGGGACGAACGATAATAGAAATAACGGGAGGCAAAAGCCATGGCGCTTCTGCCTCCCGTTTTTCATTCAATATCCAATGCCGCGTGATAGCCCTGGTAGATTGCCGCCGTGATGTTGGACACCTTTCTGCAGTCTCCAACCACAGCAATATAAGGCGCTGTTCCCCGAAGCGCGTTGACCGCAGCGGTATTTGCCCGCTGCCCCAGGGCACAGATTACCGTTTTACCCGGAATCAGCACCTCCTCGCCGGTTGGACTCTGGGCAATGATGCCCTGCTTCTCTATCCGCAGTCCCTTGTGGGAGGTATAAACCCTTACGCCGGTTTTCTCGATTTCCTGAAGCAGCAGCGGACGATGGCGAATATTGGCGTCCGGTGCCAGTTCGGGGCGCATTTCCACCAGGGATACCGTTTTTCCTTCCCTGGCAAGATGAACGGCAAGCTCGCTGCCTGCCAATCCGCCGCCCAGCACGGCAACGGTATTCTGCACCTGCTCCCGTTTTTGATAGTAGTCGTTGACCACGATGACGTTTTCCCCGTCCAGCCCCGGAATTGGCGGAACAATGGGACTGGAGCCAAGGGCGAGAATCAGGGCGTCCGGAGCTTCCTTTTCAACATAAGCCCAATCGACAGCGGTGCTCAGCCGCAGCCCTACCCCCGCTTCCCGGCACAGGTACTCCAGCGTTTTGCCAAGCTGGTACATTTCGTATTTAAAGGGCACTGCCTGCTCCTCTTTCAGAATGCCGCCGACCTCCGCCTCTTTTTCGCAGAGAATCACATGATGCCCCCGAAGGGCTGCCGTTTCTGCCGCCTTGAGTCCGCCGGGTCCTGCACCCACCACCAGAACCTTCTTCTTCTGCCGTGCAGGTGTGATCTCCATGCCATCCAGTTCTCGTCCAATCAGAGGATTCACGGCACAGCGGCGGGTGGATGTCATGGCGCGTTCTGCCATGCAGGTAAAGCAGCGAAGGCAGTGGACAATCTCCTCCGGCTGATTTGCCATGACCTTTCTGGGCAGCATGTGATCTGCCAGCAGCGCCCGTCCCATATAGACCACATCTGCCTGACCGGATGCGATAATCTCCTCCATCTGCGCCGGATCGTTCAGTCCGCCGATGGCTGCCACAGGAACCTTCACATGCTTTTTGATTTCCGCGGCAAGATAGACGTTGCAGCCGTGGGGCAGAAACGAGCTGGGATGCGTCCGCCCAAAGCCCTGCTGATAGCTTGCAGCGGATACATGCAGCAGGTCGATATATGGCTCCACCAGCTTGCAGATTTCAATGCATTCCGCAAGATCATAGCCTCCCGGGAAAAACTCGTCGCCGCTGACCCGCAGCTCAATGGGAAAGCCCGGACCGACCTCCGCACGAATTGCCTGTAACACTTCGATGCAGAATCGGACTCTGTTTTCCCGACTGCCGCCGTATTCATCGGTGCGATGGTTAAAGAAGGGGGAGAAGAACTGGTTGATGAGCCAGCCGTGACCCGCATGCACCATAATCATTTCAAAGCCGCAGCGCTTTGCCAGCCGGGCATTTTCTCCATAGCATTTGATAATGCCTGCAATCATCTCTTTGGTCAATGCCTTCACCGGGCGACCATCCGGACGTGTCCCCTCGCTGGGACCCCACTGACATAGGGAGGATTTCTTATCCTTATCCTGCATATATGTGCCGGCGTACTGCCCGGAATGAGAAAATTCCACACTGGGAATTGCACCGTGCCGCCGAATGGCATCCGCTGTCAGGGTAAAGCTCGGGATGGAGCCTACCGTGGTGGTGTTTAAATGAAACGCATGGCTGCCGTCGGTGCTGGGGTCCACCATTACCTCCGATACCGTTACGTTGGCAGCGCCGCCCTTGGATCGGAGCTCATAGAACGCGGTGGCACTGCGTCCAATACAACAGTCTGCCGTAATCTCTGCACCGCTCATGGGCGCAGAGAACATTCGGTTTCGAAAGGTTACATTCCCGATGGTGATCGGAGAACACAAATTTGGATACATTTGCTGCACAATGATACACTCCTTTTGCTTGCTGATCAGATTCATGCAAGTTTTGTGCCAAAAACGATATCGCTTGCAAAAGGAGCCGCGGCTGGGTTGAAACCTGAATACGGCGTCTGGCGGAGCTGGCAGCGCGTTGGGTTGCATTTACGTTCCAATCCGGTATAATAGTGATGTAATTACAAACGTATCCGCTTGCCAAGGAGGAACCCATGGGAAAAAACGCAACAATAAAATCACGAAGCGTACGATCCCGGCGGGGTTCAGCGTCTCGCTGGCGCTGGTGGACCTGATTCCGGTGGTGTGCTTCGGGCTTTCTGCCGTTCGCGTTGGGAGCCTGTTTTCCAGCACGCTGTTTATGATCGGTGCGGGAATCTGCCTGATTTCCGGTGTCGTGAAGGTGCTGTGGAAGCTGATTGCTGCAGTATCTCAGAAGAATATTTGGTCCATGTTCGTGCAAATGCGGATTTTGATGCCGGTGGGATTCCTTGTGATGCTGGCGGCGCTGATTGTTGACCGGGGAAACCTAAGCGGCGCGGCAATTTTTGCGGGGCTAACAGGTTTCCCTGCCTGCGTCTTCTTCGGATTGGGCGTTCTGGGCATGGTACTGATGACGATTTTTGCCCTTTGGCTGGATTCCAGCGATCCAAGGGCAAACTGGCTGGAGCAGGGGGTCAATGGAATTGCCCAGATGTGCATTTTTATCGGGCTGCTTTTGGTGTGAAGGGCAGGGAAAATATGAAAACACTCTATTTGATTGGCGGGACAATGGATGTGGGTAAAACATCGGTATGTCAGCAGATGAAAAAGGATTTGCCAACCTGTTCTTTGTGGCGGTGCTGCATATGACGGTCAACGGTGTGGCAATCGCTACGGTGATCTCCAACGGCGTCAGTGCCATACTTCTCTACCGCAGACTTCGGCACACCACCCAGTCCATCCACTTGAACCCAAACAGCTGCGGATCGACGGTCCGATGCTTCGCCGGATTCTCCGCATCGGTCTTCCCGCCGGGCTGCAAAGCGCCATATTCTGCAGTTCCAATATTGTGATTCAGGCGGCGATCAACAGCCTGGGCACCGTGGTCATGGCAGCCTCCAGCGCCGCCTATAACATTGAGGTGGTCACCTATTACATCCTCAATTCCTTTTCCCAGGCGTGCACCACCTTTGTGGGGCAGAACTTCGGTGCCGGTGAAATTCGCCGCTGCCGGAAGACCTTGCTGCTTTGCCTGATCGAGGGTGTGATCGCGCTGCTGATGGGAATCGGATTGATTCTGTTCTTTGGGGAAAACCTGCTTGCCATTTTCAACAGTAACCCGGAGGTGATCTCCACCGGCTATATCCGGCTGATGATGGTGATGCTGTCCCACTTCCTCAGTCTGATTTACGAGGTTATGTCCGGCTATCTCCGGGGCTTCGGCATCTCCCTTCCTCCGGTGCTGCTGACCATCTTCGGCGTGTGCGTCATTCGTATTGCATGGATTCAGCTGGTCTTTCCTCATAGCCGGACCTTCCGGACCATTACGACCGCCTACCCGATCAGCCTGTTCGTCACCATGCTGCTGATTTTCTGCGCCCTTGTGTACTTCCGCCCCTCAAAGCGGTTTGCTCATACCAGTCCGGCGGCTTAACGCGGATCGGAATAGTTGCATAGCTGCATCGCAACGCCATCTGGCATAATCTCAAACCCGTGGCGCTGATAGAATGCGGCGTTCTTCCGCTCCTCGGGCATCAGCTCAATATATAGGGGAATACCGCACAAATCGTCAAGAGAGTCTGACGAGAGATTTTTCGTCAGAAAAAGGTGGAAAACCGCAGGAATACTTTGTGTATTTCAAGGTTTTACTAACGTATTTCTGGCGGAAAAGATCCGGCAGAATCCGCAGACGTATTTGTGCGGTGTTGCCATAGGTAGGACTTGTATTTTTCCTTGACCAGACGTATCATTTCTCCGGCGATGCCATGACCGTGATAATCGGGATGTACCACGACATAGTGCATATAGGCTACCAGCTCTGAATCGTCAATTAGACGGGCAAGCCCAACCAGACGGCTCCCGTCCCACGCTGTAATTACGGTTTCTGAGTGCATCAGCGCCTTATAGACCCGCTGCGGATACTGACCCGAGATCCAGCCAACGGACAGGAATAGCGCCTGCACCTGATCCTGGGTAAACTTTTTTTCTTCTGTATACGTGATGTTCATTGGAATCGCTCCTTCTATGGGGATCATATTTTATACTGAAAAAGCCCTCCGCCGAAGTGTTTGCTTTCGGTGGGGGGCTTTGCTTGTTCAAAATTTGGATTGATTGCAGCAGTTAAATTTGCATTGCCGCCGAGAAGGCACTGCGGGTGCAGGTGTGGATGTTTCCAACCTGATTACAGTCGCCAATGGCAAAGAATTTCGGCGCACTGCCTGCAAAGGCGATTGCCTGCTTCTGCAAGGGCTGCATGCCGCCGCATGCCACGACGCTGTCTCCGGTGATTGTATGGGCGGTTCCGTCCGCATCCTCATAGGTGACGGAATTCGCGCCCATTGCCACTGTTTTTGCCTGGCAAATCGCCTGCAATGCATGCTCGCTCCTGACCGCAGCATCCAGGCTGCCGTAATAATGGGAATTCTGCGCATCCGTTGCAAGCCGCTTGCGCCGGGTGAGGATTGTGACCTGGTGCCCCTGACGTGCCAGATAAATTCCTGCTTCCGTGCCGGTTTCCGAACCGCCTACCACGATCACATGATGCCCCAGCTTGGCACTGTTTCCGAACACTTCGCTTGCAGGCAGAATCGCCGGATCGTCCGAACCGGGGACTGCCGGACGCTTCGGCGCTGCACCCACGGCAGCAATAACCGCATCAAAGTGCTCGTTTGCAATCAGCTCTGCGGTCGCCTTCGTACCAAGATGGACTGTGACACCCTGCTTTTCCAGCTGCATGACCAGATAGTTTTTAAAGCGTTTGATGGGCCACTTGAAATCCGCAAAATCCGCATGGCACATCTGTCCGCCAAGGCAGCTCTCCTTTTCATAGAGCGTTACGCTGTGTCCGCGTTTCCGACATTCCAATGCAGCCCACATTCCGGCAGGACCGCCGCCGATGACCGCAACATGTTTCGGCGCGCTCTCCGCCGGGAACATCCGCTCCAGCTTGTGCTCCAGACCCATCTTGGGGTTGACATAACATATTACATTATCTCGGCAATGGCAGCGGTTGCAGCGGAGACACGGCACAACGTCTTCTCCCTGTCCCGCCTGCGCTTTCTGAACATATTCCGGGTCACAGATAAAGGCGCGCGCCACTGCCGCCATGTCCATCCAGCCATTGCGGATGTACTGCTCGATTTCGTCCAGGTCCTGGAAGCCGCCGTTGGGCGCCGTGACGATGGACACGCCAGCTTCCTTCAAGGCTTTGGAATACCGCAGAGTCAGCGGAGGCTCGCCTTCGTTGGAGTTAAAGCAGGGGGGATGCGCCAAATCCATATCCGGCGCCCGGAGCTGAAGAATATCCACAAGCCCCTCCCACTCCCTGGCATACCGGACAAAGTCCTCCAGGGTATATCCGCCGATTTCCTCTCCGGACACCTGGGCTTCAATGAGGAAATCCTTGCCGCAAAGCTCCTTGGTTCGGCGGAACACAGCCTTTGTCAGCGCGGCCTTTTCACCAAAACGATCCGTGCGCTTGTTATGAATCGGCGACAGGGACTTTGCCAAAAGGGAATTGCCATAGGACATATAGAAGCATACCATGTCAAATCCAATCTGATAAAAAGCATAAGCGCGCTGCGCCATCAGCTCCACCAAATGCTCCAACTCCTCCGTGGATGCAATATGCGTTTTGACCGGCGGTCCCATAGGACGCACGCCCGCAGGGGGCTCCGACAGGGTCAGGTTCCGCGGCTCAATGCCCATCATGGATGCCGATGCCAAAGAACTGTACAGATGAATCTCGTCTGTCATGTGGGAATAGTACAGCTTGCAGCCCCGGGTTTCAATTTCCAAATTTCCCATGCCGGGACCCGCAAAGGAGCCGATGCCCCAGGGGTCCTTTCCGCCCGGACCACCCGGTCCTCCGCCGGGTCCAAAGTCGTCATCGGGACCGAAGAAGGGGTCCTTTTTCCAGTCTGCTCCCTGACAGGTGACGATAGCGGCTCCGTTTCTTGCCAGCTCCGCCATATGGGAGATCATAGCCTCTCCGGGGTAGTTTTCATCGCCTTGGAACGCTCCGGAAACGGACCGGGTCACCAGAAAGCGGTTCTTCAAAATTCTTTCGCCCACCTGAATTGGAGCAAGGGTATGCTGATATTTTAGTGTCATAAATTTTACCTCAAAAAAAAGATGTTTGTCTCAATGCTGCATTGTCAGGCTCCACAAATGGCGGGAAACCGAAACGGTTCCCCGCCACAGTTTAATGGAAATGCTTATCTTGCCAGATAGCGGTCATAGGCGTTCTGATAGACCTGGATGCAATCCTGCATGCCAAAGCCATCCAGGGTAGCCTGATAGGTCTGGAAGCTCTCATCGGTCAGAGGCTCTGCGCCGGTGATGTATTTCAGCGTCATTTCTTCCACGTAGGTGTCCACATCGCCAATCTTGGCACCGTAGATGGCGCTTTCCTCCGCATTCAGCGCTGCATAGCTGGGATAGACGTTTGCGCCGTCCGAGTTCTCCAGCCAGTTTTTACGGGCTGCCAGCTGGACCTCCGAGTAGTTGGAGTCGGTTTTTTCGTTGAGCACATAGTAGCCGCCGCCGTTGAATTCGCAGTAGACGGAAATCGCAATATCAAACGCCATATCCGGGTTATTGGTCACAAGATCCGTAAACTGGGGCTTCCCGTCCACCATTTCATAGCTCTTTCCCTCAATGCCATAGTTTGCAAGCAGGGTGCCCGCATCGGTGTACCAGTAGTTGCACCATGCCATTGCCAGCTCCAGATCAGAGCAGTTTGTGGAGATAAAGTTACCGGTGTTGACGCTTACCCGGCTGAACGCCGTGCAGAAGTGGGTGGTTTCGCCCTTTTCACGGGTCAGAATCGGCATGCCGGTGATGGCAAAGTTGGGATCGGTGGCAGTTTCCGGGGTATAGGCGGTCATCTCATTGAGAGAGTTGAACCATACACCCACCTGATTGTTGGTGACCAGACTGCTGTCCGGGAACTGCTGCAGATTCTGCTGGGCTGCGAAATCGGCGTACAAAAGACCGGTTTCATACCAGCGGTTCATCATGGTCAGATAGTCAAAGTAGCCTTCCTCATAGAAGCCGTACTTGACCTGGCTGTCCTCCACGTAGAAGCCGGGATAAATGCCATAGCCTGCGGTCATTTCCACCACATAGCCTGCGGGGTTGCTCCAATAGGGGGAGGGGATGTTCAGTTCATTTTTGAACCCGGTCAGGACATCTTCCAGCTCGTCATAGGTGGTAGGCATCTCCTTGCCAATGGCGTCCAGAAAGTCGGTACGAATGATCTGACCGCCGTTTACGGAGACATTCTCATCGCCAATGCTGGCAAAGGCGGGCACATAGCCTGCGTCCGTGTGAACTGCCAGCGCCACTTCTTCGTCCGTAAGGATATAGTTCATGTAGTCGGGGGCATATTCCTCCAGATAGGGACCAAGGTCTGTGATGATATCGTCCTCTACCGCGCCCTCAATGGAGCCGGAGTAGTTGCTGCCGAAGGAATAAATAATGTCCGTATAGTCTCCGGAGGCTACCATCAGCTGGAACTGCTCATTGGCATTGACCAGAGAGTAGCCAACCACCTGAATGTTTACGCCAACTGCCTGATTGATCGCCTGATAGATCTCCTTGTTGGAAACATCGTCCAGGAAGTTCGGAACAAAGGGCGGATAGCTATACCAGTAGGTCAGTGTGGTGCTGCCATCGGAGACGGGGTAGCTCAAGGGCGCAAGGGTCTCCGGCTCTTCGGCAACGGACGCTTCCACCGTGCTTTCCTCTGCCGCGGAGGGTTCCGCTTCCACTTGGGGAGCTGCGGATGCTTCCGGCGCAGATACCGCCGCAGACTCCGGTGCGGACTGGGGTTCCGAGACAGCGCTTTCTGCGCCGCCGCAGGCTGCCAGTGCAAGCAGCATGCACACAGCCAGCAGGATGGATAACAATCGTTTCATTTCATTTCCTCCATTTCATTGTGTTGCGTTAAATCACAGCCGGACGCCGCCCTTGACGATGGATTTCAGGGCAGAGTACCGTTTGGTGATGTCGTTATGTCCCGGCGCATAGGAATTTTGGTCGTCCAGGGTCTTGTAGGGCTCCGGCCAGGGAACGGTGTTCTGGACCGTCTGGGTCATGGATGCATTGTTGTGCAGCGGTCCAACATCGGCACAGGGTGGTCCACCCAGTGCGCCTCTCGGCTTTACAGGACGGTAGCCGCCGGGGGCGCCGCCCTGTCCCTCACCGCCGGGAGCGGGTGCTTCCTTCTTTTCCTCCTGCGGTGGAGGACCAAAGTGCGGTCTTGGATGGATTTCTTCATCGTACATTCTCTGTCCCCAGTTGACGGTGCCATATTCGGAACCGATATCCGGGCACACCTGCTCATGGAAGTAGTACCACTTGCCGTCGGTTTCGTCATAGGCGAAGTCCGAACCATACCGCTCCCCCAGGAAGCCGCCGTTTCGAACCTTGTTGGGACTCATACGCGCCATCATGGTGCCGGGGGTCAGGTAGCAGCTCCGACCGCTTTTTCCGTCCTCCGCCACTTCTATGACGCCGGACGCCAGACAATGCAGCGCAGTGCAGCCTACGCTTCTGGCATCAAAGTAGGATGCGCCGGGATAATTGAGAATGTGGTTGCAATAGCGCTCATAGTATCCTTCTTCGGGATTGATGACGGAGCCGAACCACACCTGGTCCCAGCCCACCATTCTTCCAAAGAAATGCGCCCATGTCACATCCTCGCCACGGTACCAAATGGCATCCCACTCCTCTTTGGAGTAGCCCATACCATGGGTATAGGCATGCCAGGCTTTGACCTGCTCGATCTCCTGGGCGCCGATGGCATTGTGGAGCCGCTGCTCAAAGGTAAGATCTTGGTATATCATTGTGTCTCCCCCCTTATTTGTACAGACCGATTTTGTAGCAGGCGGGTTTGCCCTCTGCGGTATAGCCCTTTGCATTGTCAAAGGTGTAATAGGGACGTGGCAGCCGCTCCCACACATCGACCCAGCCATAGAGGGAATCGTAGGCAACGTCCCGAATGGTGGGATCACCGCAAGCCTGCTCTACAATGTCTGCACCCCAGGGCGCCTCAGGATCCAGCTCGCCGTAGCTCTTTCCGGCAGGGATAATATGATCGTAGGTGATGAGCAGGTGCCAGATTTTCCAGTCATCTCCCTCGCGGATCAGGTCTGCGAAGATTTTTGCAAACGTAAAATTGCTGTCCGAGGTGCCGTCAGGCTTGCCGATGCAGTAAAGTCCGCAGTCATAGCCGATGTACTTGGCGGTTTTTCCGTCACCGGAAAGCTCGATATAGGGCGTATTGCGGGTATGTACAAAGGACGCTCCATGCCCCAGGTTCTTTTCAGACAGCTCAAGATCGGTTTCCTCGTGCCAGGAGCGAAGATTTTCGAAACGGGCATCCCGGCAATCGCTGACATAGTGCTTCATAATGTTGTCAAGTCCGGTGTAGTAGCCGTTGTTATAGCCCAGGGACGCCGTTTTGCGGTTCTCGTCGGAGGATACCCACAGCTCGGTAATGGCACGGCGGCGCTCATCGTTGGCGGTATAGTAAGCGCTCCGGCTCATGAGGTCCTTGATCTCCTCCTTGTCCCAAAGACGCCAGACCTGCTCCTCCGGCGTCAAATGCAGTTCCATTTCAGACATGTTTTCCACCTCCATCAAAGACCGTAGCTGAAGGTTTCAGCAAAGGTTTTATAGGGCTCCGGCACCCGGGGGGACGGAGTAAAGGGACGTCCTGCGCCATAGACCTGACGGAGCACACAGGGACGATCCGGCTCCGGCATGGACACGCTGCCCATCTCTGCAAATGCCGGGTCCTCCGGCAGCGGTTCGGGGATGTCGGTCAGGTTGATGCCCTGACGGCAGTCCACCTCGTGCAGGTCCAGCATGTGCCAGATGCGCCATGCGCCATCTTCCAGAATAAAATCCACCGCCCAGTAGCTGAAGTCCCAGAAGGACACCGGACCCGCAGTGGTGCCCTTTTCCACCAGACCGCGCACCACCCAGATGCCCTTGGCAGTCTGCAAATCGTCTGCCACCTCAATCACAGGCGTGTCAATGGGACGGTAGGATATTTGCCCCACGCCAAAGCATTCTTCATCGGATTTTTTCCCCAGCTTCTCAGGGAAACGGGCGCGAATCAGTCGGCTTGCCAGGGCTGTCTCTGCTTCAATCGCCGCATAGTAGCCCCGGACGGACGCCGGACCCACATAATACCCATCGTTGACGCCAAGGCTTACATCCTCCCGGCTGCTCCAGAACCCTGGCAGCGCACCCTCCTGCTTGATGCAATAGCTCTGAGAGTATTTGCCCATTATGTTCTGAACTTCCCGGCGGATCTCCCAACGGGTCAGGAGCTGCTCCGCAGTAAAGTCTTTTTTTCGCATGGTATCCCTCCTAGTGTATACATTCATAATAATTATTATATGCCACTTACCTCGGCGGAAGAAGAACCACAATTGCGGATTTTCGTCCAGAATCTGACCTGGGAACCTTGCAGGATGCACCAAATTTCTATATAATATTTGCAGCCCCAGGTACAGAAACAGGAGGGACCCCAATGGATCAGCTTGCGCACTGGAAGGAAGAATGCCGCCGTCTGGAAGCGGAAAATGCACAGCTCCGGCAGGAGTGCCTGCGCCGCCGCCGCCAGGAGCTGCTGGAGCATTTGCTGCGCGGCGAGGTCAATTCCGGCACCGAGATTGCCGCCGACCTGAAAAGCGTTGGGATTCCTCTGACAAAAGACTCTTTCCTGGAGTTGTATGTCAACGTCCTGACACCGCCGCCTGTGCCTACGGAAAATGACCAAACCGGCGCTGCCTTCCGGACCGTCTATGAGGACGGCATCAGCCAGCTCATTGCGCAGTATTATCCGGAGTCCTTTGCGGCTTCCCTGCGCTTAGGCACGGGAGTGGCTGCCATTCTGCAAACAGACCAAGTTCCCAAGCCGCCCAAGCCGTCCATGCATCTGCCCAAGGGAAACTTTATCGACAGTCTCAACAGACGCGCGCTTCAACTGTCTGACACGCTCTATGAGCGGGACGGGCTGGAGGTTTTTGTTGCCATCAGCCGCCCCCATGCCGGTATTGAGGAAATTCCCAACGCCCATCAGGAGATCCTGGAAATCAACCATTACCGAACCATCATGGACATTGACGTTCCATTGCTATGCTACCACGATTTTGAACTGGCGGAGGGGGATAGCGCCAGTCAGCTGCGACTGGAGCAGAAATATTTGTCCTGTGTGGAGCTGGGAGAATATGAGCAAGCCCGACAGGTGCTGAAAACCATGATTGACCAGGAGTTCCGGCAGACGATCCCATCTCTGTTCTCCCTCCGATATCGGTTGTCCGCCAAGCTGGGGCTGCTGCTCATTACCCTGGATAAATTTCAGACCCAGGAGCAGTCTGTGATTTTTGACGAGGTGCTGGGACTGCAAAAAGCCCTGACTCAGGACGATTTGACCATCGACCGGCTCCGGGAAAAGATCGACCTGATTTTTGACCACATCGCCTCCTTCCTGAATCAGCAGCATCCCCCTAAGTGGCTGCTGCCGCTGCTGCAATATGTAGAGGACCACTATGCCTGCTCGGAGCTCAATGTGGCGTCCATCTGCGATACGTTTGGGCTAAGCCCCTCCTATTTGACCCGGGAGGTAAAGCGCTGCACCGGCAACGCACTGTTGGATTTGATTCAGAAAAAGCGTCTGGACAAGGCGATTGAGCTGATTGGAGGCGGCACCGGCATGGCACGGGCAGCAGTGCTGAGCGGCTTTGGCGATACTCGCTCCATGCGCCGGGCATTTCAGAAATACATTCATACAACGCCCCAGCAATACCTTGAGAATCATCCGGTTTCATAATAACGCAGTAAAAAGTGCGTACTCCAAAACGGAGTACGCCCTTTTGCGTCAGCTGTTCAGATAATCGTCATAGGCTGCCTGCTTGGCTTCAATGGCGGTATCCACGCCCATGGTGTGAATGGTTTCGATGAAGCTGTCCCATTCGCCCATATCCTGCTGACCGTAGATGAACTGCAATACGTGCTCGGAGATGTAGGTGCAGATATCTGCTGCCACGGTGTTATACTGCTGGGACTGCTCGGTGTTCATCACAGCGCCCAGGGGGTAGTCCATGGTGTGATCGCAGTCGTTTTCATAGATGTCCAGCGCATCCCACTGGGAGTCGGTGAACTCCGAGAAGCAGCGGCTGTAGTTGGACAGGAAGGGCATCCGGCTCCGGTTGGAGCTGGCAAACAGGTAGGCCGCCTGGGCGTATTCCAGACCGTCGGGGTTGTGGAGCACCAGGTCGGTGAACTTAGGCTCGCCGTCTACCATCGTGTAGGAGACGCCTTCCTCACCGTAGTTCATGAGATAGTAGCCCTCGTCGGAGTACATATAGTCCACCAGCTGCATCAGAAGCTCAGGCTGCTGCGCCTTGGCGTTGATGCTCCAGGTGTTTGCGTCCATCAGGCAGGTGGCGGTGTTGCCGCAGACGTGCAGCGCCTCGTCCTCGGTTTTCCGGGGCATGGGGATCGCTACAGTCTCGGTGCCGATGACCATATTAGATACGGCGATGATCTCCGGGGGCTTTACGGTGACGGAATAGGAGCCGTTGAACAGCTCGGACAGGTCGCCGCGGTCCGTGCCCACGAAGTCGGGATAGATCAGACCTTCATTGTACCACTCCTTGACCAGTTCCACATACTCTTTGAAGCCCGGCTCCAGAACGCCCAGCTTGACAGTGCCGTCGTCCACATACCAGCCCTCCAGCGTATTGTTGCCCAGCGTGGTGTTGACGCCAAAGCCGGCGCCCAGCAGACCGTCGCCGCCGCTGTTGATCATCTCCAGGGTAGCGCCGGTATTCGCATAGATGGCGGAGAGCAGGTCATGGAACTGGTCATAGGTCTTGGGGATGTCCATGCCGGTAGCGTCCAGGAAGTCCTTGCGGACCATGTAGCCGCTGACATCGCCCACGTCCTGATAAATCTCCGGGAAAGCTACCATAGCGCCGGTGTCGGAGCTGGTGATGGTCTTCCTGGCTTCTACATACTGGCTGAGAATATAGCTGTAGTTGGGCATGTCAGGGAGATAGCCGGAGTAGTCCAGAAGGAAGGCATCCTTGTCCACTGCGTCATCAATGCTGCCGCTGTAATATGCCATGGCATCGGTGATGATATCCGTGAGATCATCGGCAGCGAAGAGCAGCTGGAATTTTTCACTGGCAGACTCCATGGTGGTCAGCGTGAAGTCAAACTGGATGCCGGTGCGCTCGGAGAGCAGCCGGAATACCGCCACATCCTGGGCGGGATCATCCACCAGCTCGCCAAAGGGCTCGCAGTACCAGATGGTGTAGGTGACAGGCTCCTTGGTCAGGGGGAGTGCCACCGGGGTGGGTGCAAACTGGGTGGTTTCCGCCGCGCTGTCCTCAGGGGTAGAGATTGGGGCAGAGTCTGCCGGAGCAGGCGCTACTTCCGAAGCTGCGGGTGCCGGGGCAGCGGCGGAGGTTTCCTGGGTGGTTCCGCTGGAAGCGGAGGATGCGGAGGTCGTCTCACTGCCGCATCCGGTCAGCAAGCTTAGAAGCATCGCCAAAACCAGAAGTGCGCTGAGAATGGGCATTCTTTTCATTGTACTTCTCCTTCCGTATTGCTGATTTGCAGGTTCCACTGCGTTGCTATTGCCATGATACCATAGCTGGCGGGAATAGAACAATAGCGAAGAATCATACTATTATTCCTTCAAAGGAATGATGGTTACAGCCGGTCCTTTCCAATAAACGGCGTATAGGTATTGTTGTTGTCCAGCGTCTCATAGGGCTCGGGCCAGGGGCAGGTGTTCTGGATGGGCATCAGGAACTCATATTCCTTGTGCAGCGGACCGGGATCGTCCAGCATCATATCTCTGGGACCGCCTGCATCCGGAGGAGGGCCCTCGGGAGCAGGACCAGAAGCATTGACGCCGTCGGGATGACCGGCAGAGTCGGCGTCCGGCGGAGGTGCGGCGGAATTTCGGTGGCTGGGATCGGTGGCAACTTGATATGCCTCCAGTCCCCAGTTTACATCGTCATAATTCCCCTGAAAATCCGGGCAGACCTGCTCATGGAGATACTTCCAGTGACCGTTTTCGTCACAGACAAAATCCGCACCATAGCGCTCCCACATGAAAATTGCACGGCGGCGCTGCTGGGGCTTCAGGTATTCATAGATGTTGCCGGGGGTCAGGAATGCGCCGCGGGCGGATTTACCGTCATCGGCAACCTCAATGATATCACTGGATAGATTGTGGACAGGGGAGAAGTTTAGCGGACGGGGGTCCATACCCATGACGTCCGGATATAGCTTATACAGCTTCATGTAGTTGGTAAAGGTGGGGATATCCCACTCGGTGACAGAGTTCAGATAGACCTTGTAGCCGCCTCTCCAACGACCAAAGCCGTGTGCCCAGGAGCAGTCGTCGGACAAATCCCAGATGTTGCTCCACTCCTCCACAGGCCAGTTCCGGGCATGGGTATAGGCATGGATTGCCTTGAGGTTCTCGATCTGCTGGCTGCCGTCGGCATTGTGGATCCGCTGGTGCAGGCTCAGATGGGTTTTCATCGCTTCATGACCTCCTTCTGATAGTTGGGATGCCCTTCCGGGGCAAGGCTGCCCGCCACGGTATATGTGTCATAAGGCAGGGGCATGGGCGGATAATTGTCCGAAAGGTTATACCGGGGATTGTGGACGGTCATGGGAATATCCGGCGCGCCAAACTCATCCCGGAAGGGATCGGGGCCGGTCAGGGGTTCCAGGGTGCCGGTCTTAAAGTCCGTTCCTGCTTCCACGAAGAAATCGCTGCACACCACCAGATGCCAGATTTTCCAGTCTCCGTTTTCCTTTACAAAGTCGGCAGACATGTTGTCCATGGTCCAATAGGCTTTGGCGGTGCCGTCTGCCTGCATGATCGTCTCCTGACCGGCGGAATACCACAGCCCACGGGCGGTTTTTCCGTCTCCTGCGATATAGAGCATGGGGGTTGTGACCGTATGGAATGCGGTGCAGCCCCAGCCAAGGTTTTGATTGTCAACGGTGACTGCGGGATTATTTTCGTGAATGGCAGTCAGCTCGGCATACTGCTTTTTGCTGTGCTCCAGCACATAGTAGTTTGCAATGGAGTCCATTCCTACATAGTAGCCCCAGTTGCGGCCGTAGGAGGCGCTGGAACGGTATTCCCGGGAGGATACCCACAGCTCATCCAGCTCACGGCGGCGCTGGTTGTTTGCATAGTAGAAGGCACGACGCGCCATGAGCTTTTTGATGGCTTCCTTATCCATAATGCGGACGATCAGCTCGTCGTCGGTAAACTGCTTTTCTTCGTAGTAATTCATACCGCTGCCTCCTTTCGATAGCCATAGGAATCGGTTTCACTGAGCGTCTCATAGGGAACTGGCGGCTCCGGCAGGGGAGCAAAGGGACGACCGGGATAATAGCTCTCCCGCAGCACCTCCGGCACCGTAGGCTCCGGCGCAGCAAAGGGCTTGGCGCCCGCAAACTCCGGCAGCTCCGGGAAGGGCTCGGGGGTGGGATTGCCCCAGCTTCTGCCGCCGGGCACATGGATATCCGTCAGATTCAGCATGTGGAGAATTTTCCACTGTCCTTCCTCCCGGACAAAATCACAGGCGTAGATTCCCAGCTTCCAGAAAGCCAGGGGACCCTGGGGTGTCAGATCATTATAGGTGCCCCGGGAGTACCAGATGCCCCGGGCACTTTCACCGTCGCCTGCAATCTCAATGACTGCGGTATCCATGGGCTTTACATCCATGGAGCCTGCGCCGAACTGCTCCTGTTCCGTCAGCTTTTCCATCCGATCCGGAAAGGCTTTTTTCAGAAACTCAGTTGCCTCGGCGGTGTGCCGGTAAACGGCATCATAATAGCCGCCCACAGCGTCCTGCCCCAGATACCAGCCCTGATTGATGCCCAAGCAGATATCCGCCCGGGAAGACCAGAACCGGGAGAGCATCTGATCCTCCTGCTTGAGCAGCATGGTATAGCAGACCTTTCCCATGAGGTTTTTCAGGTCCCGCTGATCTTCAAATATGCCGACCAACTGTTCACTTGTGTATGCTTTCATCACTCAGCCTCACTTTCTGCGGGGATTACCCAATACGATAAGCTTAGTGTAAAAGCCCGCAGGGAAAAAGTAAATACGATCCGGGGAGATGATCAGTTTTACAGGAAAATGAGATAAATAAAAAGCAGCCCAACCATGGGCTGCTTTTGCTTATGGTTCCCGGAGCTTCCGGTGCTTGGTTCGATACTGCCCCGGAGAAATTCCTTCCAAACGGCAGAAGGCACGGTTCATTGTGGCAAGGCTCACGTAGCCTGCATCCAGAGAAATTTCACGAATGGGCTTTTTGGTATCCAGAAGCTGCTTCTTGATATAAGCCACCCGGCGCTGGTGGATATAGTTCGGAATGGTTTCCTGAAAATAGCTCCGAAATGCCGCAGAGAGCTTTTCCTCCGTCATGCCAAAGTTCTCGGCAATGGTGGGGATCGACAGCATTGCGTCTGTCAGATTTCCGTCAATATACGCTGCCACCCGCCCCATTTGCGCTCCATGACGCAGCTGCTTCCGCTCCGCTGCATAGTCATAGATCTCGTCCAGCTTTCTGTGGAACGTATCCCGCAGCAGCGCCTCGTTGTCGGCTTCAATGACCTCCTGAAGCAGATGGAATTCCTGGACGAAGAGCCGATCAATGAGATCCGCACCCACCAGAGTCAATTCCAGAGCGTGGCAGAATCGCAGCGTCCGCATATGCACCCCGGAAATCCGCGGGAAACGATCCACCATATAATCCAGTGTTTCGTCCAGGGTTCGGTGACCGCGGCTTCGGTCATCCATTATCATAGCATTGCAGATCCGCTGGGACAGCGTGCCGAATATATCCTCGTCCCGATCCTGACGGAATGCAATGCCGTAAAGAAAGAAGTCCCTGGGCTGCACAATGACTTCAATGGGCTTTGTCAGGAATCGCTCAAACTGAAGGGCTTCCTGATTTTCGTCACAGGCTCTGCTGATGTCCGACAAGCTGCCATAACAGTTGCTGATTGCTGCGTGGGGCTTTCGCTCAGTTGGATCGCAGCATACCAGGCTGTGGAGCCCGTCATAAAGCCGCCTTGTTGCTGACTGGTTTTTGGTGGACACGATTCCCTGAATTCGACCATTCACATAATAGAACAGTCCCGTTTCTTCCACAAAGGATGGAAGAAGTCTGCGCATATCTGAGGCAAAGGCTCTGGCTCCATCCAGGAGAAACGGAATCTCTATCGGACTGGGCGTGAGACTGACCACCCGAATTGGCGGCTCCGGCAAGCGAATGCCCAGCTGTTTCAGCTCCTGAAAAAAGGGGGCGGAAACGCCATCGGAATGGGTAAACAGCTCATCTACCGCATCTCTGGCGACCACCGGGTTCGGAATCTCTGCTTCCAGTCCGCCGGTATAAAAGATACATTCAGACAGCTCCACTGCTTTTCGCCCCCATCTTTTGTTTTCCATATTATCATTATAGCCAATTGCAGGAGAAATGTAAATTCCTTTTGTACGGGCTTAGGGGGAGCGGATGACGACCACTGGACAGGAGAATGTACACTTCTCGCACCCTGTCATAATGCACATGCTAAAGAAAAATGTTCGTGACTTTTGACAGGGAATTTGTTGCGCACAAAGCTATAATGAAATTAGGCACAGGGAAACGCCTGGACAGCGTTCCCGATGCATTGTCCATTTCCGACCCTGATCTGGATTTGCTAGCGATCCCGAAAAAGGCATTCGATCACATAAAGGAGAATTACTAAGTCCTCCCGCTCCCTGAAAGAAAGAAGGTTATATGATGTCTACTTATTACTATCTCCCCACCCGCAACGTTTTTGGCGCAGGCTCCGTAGAGGAAGTTGGCGCACTGATGGACAGCCTCGGCGGAAAACGCACCATGATCGTGACCGACAGCTTCCTTGCAACCCATCCCATGACTGCGCGGATTCAGAATATTTTAAAGCAGTCCGGAATTGAATCTGCGGTATTTGGGGGTGCAGAGCCCAATCCCAAGGATACCAATGTGGAGGCTGGTCTTGTCTTCTATCAGGCACATGACTGCGACAGCATGATTTCTCTGGGCGGCGGATCCTCCCACGACTGCGCCAAGGCGATTGCGATTGTTGCCACCAACGGCGGTAAGATTCAGAATTATGAGGGCGTCAACAAGCTGCATACGGATGTTCCGCCGCTGCTTGCCATCAATACCACCGCAGGTACCGCATCGGAAATCACCCGGTTCTGCATTATCACAGATACCGCCCGGAAGGTAAAAATGTGCATCATCGACTGGCGCGTGACCCCCAAGGTGGCAGTGAACGACGCCGAGCTGCATAAGGGCATGCCTGCATCCCTCACTGCCGCCACCGGCATGGATGCACTGACCCACGCCATTGAGGCTTACGTTTCCACCGATGCAAATCCCTTGACCGATGCGGCTGCCTTGAAGGCAATGGAGATGATTGGTCATTATCTTCCCAAGGCGGTAGCCAACGGCGATTACATGAAGGCACGGGACAAGATGGCGTATGCCCAGTACCTTGCGGGCATTGCCTTTAACAATGCGTCTTTGGGCTATGTTCATGCCATGGCGCATCAGTTGGGCGGATTTTACGACCTGCCCCACGGTGTCTGCAATGCGCTGCTGCTTCCCTATGTGGAGCGGTTCAATATCATCGGCAATTATGACCGAATTGTGGAAATCGGTCAGGCAATGAACATTGACGAGCATTTCAGCACCGGACTGTATCCGGACAAGGCAATGGCGGTGATCGGCGGAATCAAGAGCTTTGCGGATTTTGTAGGCATCCCTGCAAATCTGAAGGTGCTGGGCGTCAAGCCGGAGGACTTTGAGATTATGGCAGAGAACGCCATGAAGGACGCCTGCGCTGTCACCAATCCCAGAAAGGCAAAGAAAGACCAGATTATTGAGATTTATCGGCAGGCATACGAGGGCGAACTGTAAACACGGAACAACAAAGAACACCTACCGCATCCCCACAAAAGGCGGATGCGGTAGGTGTTTTTTATGCGAGTTCTGCTTTTTGGTAAGACAGTCAATGGCAATGTATTATAATGACGCGGAAGGGCTGCGGGCTTATCGGATTGACTCAGCAGCAGGAGATGTTCGTTACTTCTGCCATTGTGCCAGTTCTGCCTGCTTTCTCCGGTATGAGCCTTTCAGCAAACTGAGGAAATGACGCTCTGCGTCGCTCATATGCTTGTCCTTGGGATAAGCAACATAGATTCTTCGCTGAAAAACATTGGGGATAATGCGTGCAGGAGGCGTTAGCTGCCTGGTATCGGCTTCCGGACGCTCATGATAAACAATGCTGGACGGAATAAACATCATGCTGTGCATCAGGTTTTTAAAGCGTCCCGCAGCCTGATGGTTATTACTGGACAGCTGAAGCGTTAAATGAATATGGTTGTCGCGACAAATGTTCTCAATTTCCTTCCAACTGAAGGAGACTTCGTTGCAAATACATGACATGCCATTGAGCTCGGATAATTGAACGGATTCTCGCTGAAACAGCGGGTTGCCTTCCGCGGCAGAGAGAAAAACCTCCTCGGTAAACAGGTGATCGCAGCAAATGCCCACATGGTCATCGGGATTTGGAATTACGGCAAAGTCGGCTTTTCCAGCAAGAAGTTCCCGAAAAGCCTGGTCGGGAGGAAGAATTTCCAGGTTCGTGCGGATGTCTGGAAAATCATGATGAAATGCCTCCACAAGGGTTAAATCCAGATCTTCAAAGCTGTAAACAATAGATAGTATGGGGCTTTCCTGGTTCGCTGCGATTCGTGCCATTTCCAGACCGCGTTCCAGATGGACAAGGGCTTCGTCCAGTTCCTTGAGGAAAACGGAGCCGGCTTTGGTTGGGAAAACGCCATCCTGCTTCCGTTCCAGCAGCGGAGTGCCAACCTCATCCTCTAACCGCTTAATGCATCGACTCATGGCAGGCTGCGTGATATATAGCTCCTCTGCTGCCTTTGAAATGCTATTCTTTTGTGCAGCTCTCCGAAAGTATTGCAGTTGCTTCAGCTCCATTTGAACCCTCTTTTCCTGTGCGCTGCTCCGTTTTCGGTGAAGGAAAGACGAATCACCCGCCATGCTATTATATCATAATTACTTTGATTTGAGAATGCTGGCGCCAACATATATTTCACTGCTTTTACGAAAACCGGAACGGGGCATATTCTCCGCTGAAGACCATGAACCAATCCATTGCCGCAGCAATTTTTGGATGGAATCCATAAATCTGCGGTGGGAACTTTGGCGAAAGCGCGTGCAGATTCCATGGATTGCACAATCCGCATTTCGGAGGTTCGGTTATTTCACGGGCTGTTTTTTCGACTTTCCTTCCATATAATCCTCTCATACAACAAAAAGGAGGAACAAGTTATGAAATGGAAATCACTACTTTCGGCAGTGCTGGCAATGGCGTGCACGCTGACGCTGCTTTCAGGCTGCGGAGGAGAAACCGTAAAATCCGAACAGGCAGCGTCTGCACCAGCGGCGGTGACAGAGACTGCCGCAGAGGCGCCGCAGCAGGAATCCGCAGCGGAGGTGCAAAGCGCGGCGGAGGAAGCCGAAAGCGTGGAGGAGACGCTCTGGGTGGTGTCCGAGGAGCCGGATGAGCTTACCATGTTTGTCTGTATTCCGGACCACATTAAGCAGTACATTAACAAGATGGAGGATTTGGACGGATTTACGGAGGCGGAGAAGCTGACCAACGTGCATGTATCCTTCAGTACCGCAAGCAATGAGACACTGGCGGATCAGTTCGGACTGATGGTGGCATCCGGGGATTATCCGGATCTGTGCAGCAATGTGACCACCAATTATGGCGGCAGTTTGAATAAGGCGCTGGCAGACGAATTCATTGTAGATCTTACAGATGAAATGACGGAAAATGCCCCCGATTATCTGAGCTTCATCTCTGAGGAGAATGAAATTCACAAATCTGTGGTCAATGACGATGGACGGTATCTGGCAATCTACCAGGTGGCATCGGGAGCAGTTGTTAGTCAGGGCTGGGTCATTCGTACAGACTATCTGGAGCAGGTGGGAATGGACATGCCCAAGACCATCGATCAGTGGGAAGCGGTGCTGACCGCATTCCGGGATCAGCTGGGGCTGAGCGATCCGATGCTGCTCCGTCCCAATCTTGAGAGTATTGCCAGCGCATGGGGCGAGGCGGATTATATGGCGGAAGCGTCCAATCCCATGAATTATGCAACCTGGCTTTACAATGAGAACGGTACGGTCAAGTCGGTATTTCTGGAGGATGGCTATCGGACCTTCCTGGAGAAGCTGGCGCAGTGGTATGATACCGGGCTGGTCAACCGGGATTTTGTGTCCAGAGGCGGCGAACGGGATAATGCTTATAAAAGCGTTTATTACAGCGGTCAGGCGGGCATTTTCTATTGCAATAACCTCTCGGATATGGACCTCCAAAACTTTGAAGGGAATCAGGTTTCTCTGAGCCCAATGCCCTATCCCGTATTAAAGGAAGGCAACGTCAACCAGTTTGGCGCAAAACGGGATCGTATCCGCAGTGCTGCTATCTCCGTAACCACCGGCTGTGAGAATGTGCCCCTGGCGTTGAGATGGCTGAACTTCTGGTTTACTGAGGACGGCGTCAAGCTTGCCAACTATGGCATTGAGGGAAAGTCCTGGGAATATGGTTCCGATGGAAAATGGACCTATACCGATTTGGTCTTGAACAATCCGGACGGTATGTCGGAGTTTGAAGCCCGCTCGCTGTTCTCCTTGGCGGACACCATGCCCACCAAGCTGGATCCCACCCGGGAAACCACAGGCTATGGAGATTGGGAGTGGGACTGCGTTGACACCTGGGCAAACAGCTCCACGGCAGCCTACCGCATTTCCTCCGCAGTGGCGCTGGATGAGGAGGAGTCCGAAACTTACAATGCCTATGCCACGGATATTGAAACCTATGCGATGGAAAATCTTCTGAAGTTTGTAACTGGAGAGCAGGATATATCTTCCCAGTATGAGGAGTTCCAGAACGTATGCAGAGAGCTGGGAACGGAAGAATGCATTGCAGCCTATCAGGGCGCAGTGACCAGATTTAACAACCGGTAAGGAGAACCATTCATGAACGCAAACTTTTCTCATTTGAATCAGCCGCTGGTACTCAAAAATGCGCTGATTAAAAATCGACTGTTTTTCCCCAATGCGCTGCCCAAAACCCAACAGGGACCGGAATGCTTTCCCGCGGACCCGATCATCAGCTTTTACAGCGGCATCGCAAAGAATGGCGCAGCGGTAATCTGCTACGCCGATATGAGCAACGACAAGCAGCGTGAGGCGTTTAATTGGGACGAGCAGCATTTTCCCATGTACGACGTCAGTAATCCCAGCGTGGAGAACTATATTTCTCAGGTGGCGGATTGCGTCCACTATTACGGCTCAAAAATTATTGTGGAAGTTTCTGCGGGAAACCGGATGGAGGACGTAGACGTGGTGGATGGCGC
>ERZ780226.1022-NODE-1022-length-23153-cov-3.550827_pt1 | contig 23153 bp, 18 predicted proteins | sample MGYA00511165_ERZ780226 | MGnify/ENA primary metagenome ERZ780226 (study PRJEB29588, sample SAMEA2152373) | human gut metagenome | biome: human gut; feature: human-associated habitat; material: faeces | place: Denmark | collected 2008/2010 ...
TTTTCGGGTATCGAACCCGTAAACAAAACCGAATCCTCTGTGATTCCGGATGCGCCGCCGATAAAGCCGTAGTCAAAGCCATTGAGACATACCCCTCCAACCTTAATCGGAATTCCGGTTAATCCGCTGACATTAAGCGTTGTTTTATAAATCCCCATATCCTCAGTTATAAATTTTTCATTACTGATTGGACATATATTGCATTTAGCATAGCCTTGTTTTATGTTTATTATCGTAAAATTATGTGTATTATAATAATCTAATATACTCTTTTCTGCGTATTTTGTGTTACAAAGAACAAAGCCCCCTACTCTTGCTATATTATATGCACAGTTTTCGGGATAGGTGCGGCCTATTTTGAAAATTCCTTTTTTAAGAACTATGTGCTCAGGCAGAACTTCTTTGTAATAATCAAATACTGTCGGTTCGCAAAAGGCAAGGCTGTCGGATACAAAATGAATCTGCATATCCGTATGAGTCGAAACCGATTTATCAGCAATATCCACAGCGGTTGACAGAAAAACATTACCGATTTTACTGAGATTATCTTTTATTTCTCTGTCCGCAGTGCAGTCTAAGATAAAATTCATAATCTTCCTCCGCCGAATCAATTTAAAAATTCAAGAGCGAATTCAGAAAATAGTATTGCCCCAATTTTAAGAGAACTTTCATCGATGTCAAATGTATTTTGGTGTATAGGGCTGACAATACCGAGTTTTTCATTCCTGCATCCCAGCTTAAACAAAAGTGAAGGCCGAACCTGAGAAAAGTATGAAAAGTCCTCTCCTGCCATTGTTGCGTTCCCTCCGAAGATACAGTTTTCCTCTCCGATAGTTCTGCAAGCAGTCTTATAAAACCGCTCTGAAAGCGCAGAATCGTTTATCAAAGGCGGAAAAAGCTCACTGAACTCATACTCGCATTTTGCACCATACGCCGAGCAAATCCCGTTTGAGATCTCACCTATACGTTTCTTCAATAAAGCCCGAACCTCGTTCGTAAGCGACCGTGCTGTTCCGGTTATTTGAACCTCATCGGGAATTATATTTGTTGCTGTTCCCGAATGAATTGAGCCGATTGAAACGACCGCCTCATCAAACGGATTGATTTCGCGGCTGACAATATTCATAAGAGCGCTGATTATCTCTGTACTTATCATAATCGGGTCTATACAGTGATGGGGTTCTGCCCCGTGACCTCCCCTTCCTATAACCTTTATATAAAAATCATCGGGCGACGCATACAGAGAACCGGGTTTAACTCTGATTTTTCCGGCTTGAATATCTGAATCCATATGCAGAGCGATGCAGGCGTCAACATTAGGATTTTTAAGAATTCCGCTGTCAATCATAGGCTTTGCCCCGCCTCGAGTTTCTTCTCCCGGCTGAAAGACCAGCTTCACCGTACCCGAAAAGTCTTCCTTGAATTCATTCAGAACCCGACAGGTTTCAAGCAGGACAGCAGTATGCGCATCGTGACCGCACGCGTGCATAATGCCGTCATTTTGTGAGGCATATTCCTTATTTGATACCTCTTGAATAGGGAGAGCGTCCATATCGGCGCGAATCAAGAGTGTTTTATGATCGTTAGACTCTTTTTCACCGTCAATCTGAACAAGAACGCCTGTCCCGGCTATCTTTGACTTATATTGAACCCCGATATTATCAAGCTGAGAACAGATATATTCCATAGTTTTGAATTCTTTAAATGAAAGCTCGGGGTTTTGATGAATATGCCGTCTGTTTTCGATAATTAGTTGTTCATCTTCATATACCTTTTTAATAATTTTATCCATTTGTATCACTTCCGTTTTTGAAATATTCATATACGTTTTTAGCCGACCGTTTATCAAGAACCGAACACAATTCGTCATAGCTTGCTTTAGATATTCTCTCTACGGTTATAAATGTGTTAAGAAGCTTTTTCCGTTTCGCCGCACCAATACCCGGAATTTTTTCAAGCATTGAATAAACAGTCGCATTTTCGTGTCGTTTTCGAAATGATGTTATCGCAAAACGGTGAACCTCCTCCTGCACCTCGGAAAGAAATCTAAACAGTAGGCTATCGGGTTCAACATCAAATTCTTCATCAATATCAGTAAGCGCCCTTGTGCGGTGTTTGTCATCCTTTACAAGCCCGTAAACGGGTATTTTCTCGCCCAGCGTATCCATCAGCATACGAACAGCGGAGACGTGACCCTTTCCTCCGTCGAGCAAAATAAGATCGGGAAGCGGAAGAAACTTTGCCTTTTCCTCTGCTAAGCTTCCGTTTGATATTTGTTCAAGCTCATCGTATGCGCGGTTTATTCGCCGCGCAATAACCTCACGCGTACTTTCATAGTCATCCGCACCGTCAACCGTTTTTATATTAAACTTTCGGTAATCCTTTTTTGATGCCTTTGCGTTCTTATACACAACGCATACACCAATACTTTGTGCGCCCGAGATATTGGAAATATCATATGATTCGATTCTGAACGGAATTGTCGGCAGTGATAAAACCTTTGAAAGCTCGGATAAAACATCATTCTGCTGCATTTCCTCACGGTTGCGCTTGAAGATATGCTGCCTGAGTGTTTCTTCGGCATTCTTATTGACCATTTTAATAAGATGTGCCTTTTCACCGCGCTGCGGAACTAAAATTTTTATTTTATGCCCTACCTTATCAGAAAGCCATTCGGACATACTTTCATCATCGGCTATATTTTCGGGAATAAGAATTTCGCCCGGAATATTGGTGGCATTATAATAATATTGCTTCATAAATCCCGACAAAATCTCATCAGGGCTTGAATTTTCATCTTTAAAGACGAAATATTCAGAACCTTGTATCTTTCCCTCACGCATATAAAAAATCTGAACACAGCTTTCAAATTCACCTTTAAACAGACCGATTATATCGCGATTGTCTTTTCCGACAGAAAGCATTTTTTGCTTTTCGCCAAGCATCTTGAGACTTTCTATTTTATCTCTGTAGCGTGCCGCCTTTTCAAATTCAAGCCTATCGGATTCTTCATACATTTTTTTCTTAAGCTCTTCTATAATGAAATCGTACTTTCCTTCAAGCACCGAAGCGATTTGTTCAAATGTATCTTTATATTCTTCCTGACTGATTTTATTGCAGCAGGGCGCAGAGCATTGGCCAATATGATAATAAAGACAGGGCCTTGCGTGTTCCAGATTAAGCGGAAGCCTTTTGTTACAGCTTCTCACTTTAAAAATTCGTTTAATGGTTTCAAGAGCGTTTCTGACCATCATAGAACTCATATAAGGCCCGAAGTATTTAGCGCCGTCTTTTTTTAGCTTTCTTGTCATATAAATTCGAGGGTAATCTTCGTTAAGAGTAAGCTTAATATACGGATACTGTTTGTCATCCTTGAGAAGAATATTATATTTAGGCAGGTATTTTTTTATAAGGTTACATTCAAGCACAAGGGCCTCAACCTCAGAATCGGTCATAATGTAATCAAAGTCCGCCACATTTTCGACCATAGCAACAGTTTTTGGAGTATGATTTTTTGAATGAATAAAATAAGAGCTGACACGGTTTTTCAGATGCTTGCTTTTTCCGACATATATCACTTTTCCGTCGGAATTCCGCATTATATATACCCCGGGACTCATCGGAAGCTCTTTAAGTTTAGCTTTTAAATCAACCATAATATAACTCTCCGTTTCGATATGTATAGGCGTATGTCAAAAGCCGATAAATCTCAATCAGCTAAAAAGAGCACGCCGCTTGTATATTTACAAACGACCTGCTCTTAACCAAGACATAAATAAAACAACTTAAAACTTAAGCAAAGTTCGAGGAAATTAATTCCGATAACTCAGCAACAGCTTCTTCTTCATCCGGGCCCTCAGCTATAATAGTAATATTCAGGCCTTTGGTTATACCGAGCGATAAAACGCCCAAAAGACTTTTAGCATTAACTCTTCTATTGTCATTTTCAACCCAAATGCTTGATTTATACTCGTTTGCCTTCTGTATAAAAAAAGTTGCCGGTCGCGCATGCAGACCTACCTGATTCTGAACTACTACTTCTTTCATATACATAAAAAACGCTCCCCTTTATTGCCATCGTAGACTGTAAGTCGTTCTGCAATTAATAGTATAACTGCTACATTCAATTCTTACTACTATCATACTAAAAAATCGCTAAGAAGTCAATAGTTTTTTTCTATTTTCGATAAAAAAATTTTAATTTTTTGTTCATATTAAACAATTTTTGTTTGTATAAACAAAAATTAATATTTATAAAACAAAATGTTTGTCATTTTTAACAATTCAGGATTCGGCAACAAGTCGAAATCTTTGGGACGTTTAAAAATTAACTACTTTGTAAAAGGAGCAAGCTCATACCGGATAAAATAGCCTTTATCATGGCTGCACACCGGACACTTGTCCGGAACGTTTGTTCCTTCGAATATATGCCCGCAGTTAAGACACATCCATTTTTCGGATACATCAGAAACAAATAACTTGTTTTCAGCAAGAAGATTAGCAAGAAGCTCAAATCTGTCGCCATGTTCCTTTTCGATTGCGGCTATATTGCGAAATGTATTTTCAATCTGTGTGAATCCCTCGTTTTTAGCCGTATCTGCAAAGTTTTTGTATACTATATCATGCTCCTGGTATTCATTATGATGCGCCGCCTTTAAAAGTTTTTCAACATTGTCATAATTATCAATCGGGTACGTTCCGTCAATTTCAATATTCTCGCCCGAAGCTTCTTTTAATAAATCATAAAAGACCTTTGCGTGTGCCCTCTCCTGGTCAGCGGTAAATTTAAACACAGCTTCAATAACATAAAGATTGTTTTTCCGCGCATATGCCGCGGCAAATGTATATCTGTTTCTCGCCTGACTCTCGCCGGCAAACGCCTTGACCAGATTAATCTTAGTTATACTTTTTGAAAATTCCATTATTCATCCTCCACATTAAATATTTTAAATTAGTATGTATGGAAATTTCAAAATAATACATAAAAATTATTCAATCTGTTATGAATGATGATGGCCGCATCCGCAATCATCATCGCAGCACTCTTTATGCGAATGCCCGGATGCTTTCACTTTTTTTGACCTGCTCGATTTATTTCCTATTATCATATCATCTATTTTTAACTCACGGTATTCCTCGTTTAAACCTATACACTTACCGCAGTTATCGCAATACTTAAACGGGTTCAGGTCACAATAATCACATTCGCCGCAATCATCACAAACCTTTTTTTCGTCTAAAACGCACTTCCTTGTTGACATTTTGTTTCCCTCCTTTAAAAGGGTAAATTAAATAAGTTAAATTTTATAATACTTTTAGTTTATTTTTCTTCCGCTATGGATTTTATCATCATAACAATACTCTCAACGTCAGATTCACTGACGATTTCACAGCCGCTTCCCATATGCGAAACCGGAAGGTATAAACCGCCTGTGACTATTCCACCTCCGCTGATAGAAAGTCTTTCCGGAATAGGTGATGACTTACCTATAAAATTTTGTACGGTAACTTTCTTTTTTTCTGCTATTTCCGACAATCTTGATATAACGCTTTCGTTTGTTATATGACATCCGTCTTTTATCAAAATGCCGCACCCCTTATCAGTTACAAAACTTTTATCGGTTTTGGCACAAATAATTGGGTATGCCTCATCGGGTTTTAACTCTGTTTGACAAATCACTGCGAAATCGCGGCAAAACGATACTGTAAAGTACAAATCGTTTACACAATCATTTAAATCAGTTAAAACATTTTTTATAATTTTTGTCGAAATTACTGGGGTTATTAAAAATCCGTAAAGTTTATCACCTTTACGTTTGACACCTGTTTCTAAAAAACAAATGTCACCTGTTTTAACCATATTATCCTCCCATAACTCTATTTTAGATACTGATTTTTCCTTATTTTCATTACGAAATATTCCTACTGATTCACCGTTGAAATAAACTTCTCTGTCACCGAACGACTCAGCGTAATCAGAATTAGCCGTCCTAAAATCTGCTTTATTTTTATCTACACTCGTAATAATTATTTGATTTAGGCTGCATATAAATGGAAATAATATTCTTCTTCCGCTTCCTGATTTGTGAATTATAATATTATCAGACCTGTCGACTTTCATTTCACATTCTGTTTCTTCACAAAACTTAGACAGCTCATTCTTTATTTTATCAAACGTTAAAATTTGGTTTAAATCACTCTTCATATTTCTTTCCCCTTTGAACTCGATAATAATATTTCGATAACTCTGTGTGCTGATTTAATATCATTTTCATTCAATATACACACATCGGTATTTGCGTTTCGGCATGGAACCAAGATTTGTATAACCGAAAAATCAGCATTAACTGACTTTAACGCATCTGCTTCTCTCGCATTGGGACAAGTTGTCACTTGAACTTTTAAGTTAAACCGCTTCGCCGCTTTTGAAATTCTATTGTATATTGTCCGTTCCGTTATTGACGCGTTATCGGGAATTCCGAGAACCGCACCGTTGCCGAGAACAATTTCTTTAGCGGTGTTCACATCAATATAATCTATTATTACCCCAAACTTAGGAGGGGCGATATTTTGTGCCGCCACCTTCATACCACGGGACAGAATTTCGTGCTGAACTGTAAAAAGCCCATAAACATCGTCACATGAGAAGGTCTTGTCTTTTAAGACCTCAGTCAAAATTGCACATCCTGCTCTTCCGTTAAGTGCCTTTCCGAATATATAATCGCTGCCAAGTCGGCCGAAGTTTATATCAAATGTACATAAATCGCCTATTGTGACATATTTTTCGGCATCTTTCTTTGATTTCGCGCCTATATCAATAAATAGCTTCGATATGTCTATCGGTTTTTCTCTTTCTTCCTTGCCTGTCAGGTGGATTGCTTTAAACGAAATCACGCCGTATATACTTCCGATTTTCACGCGTTTTGATAGAACCGCCGCCGCATCTATTTTCCCTATAGTGCTGAACTTTAAATAGCCATCATCCGTTATATCGGTTATTATAAAGCCAACCTCATCCATATGTGCGGCAATCAGTATATCGTTAGTTTTTTTGTTGTAAACGTGAAGGTTTCCGATTGAATCAAATTTTTGCGGATATTCTTTTAATTCGTTTGAAATACAATCACGAACCTCGTCCTCAAATCCGCAAATCCCGTTTAAATTTGCCAGCCTTTCAATCAATGTCCATTCCTCCCTCTAACGCCTTTATAATAAGCTCTGCTGTGGTTTCAACATCTTCAACGCTTATTACTTCAACATTTGTGTGCATATATTTGAGCGGAATCGAAATAAGCATTGACGGTATTCCGCCGCCCGACACCTGAAGCGCCCACGCCGTTGTTCCGCTGGAATTCGGTGCCACCTCGATCCTGTAGGGAACGGAATCGTTTTCGGCAAGCGCGATAAGCTTTTTTGTATATCCGTAATGCAGATTAGGCCCTCTGCAAATTACCGCACCGCAGCCAAGCGGAAATACACCGGTTTTGTCCTTTGTATCAGGAGTCATTCCGTGAGTAACATCAACAACAAACGCCGCGTCCGCCGAGGATTTTACCGCCCCGGTGAATGCACCGTGAAGCCCTAACTCTTCACCAACGGAAAATAAAACTTCAATATTATATTTCAGCTTATCTTTATCTATATCATTTAATACCTTTATAATTGACGCAACGCCCGCCCGATTATCTAAAGCACCGCTGCAAACCTCGTTATCCAAAAGTGTGGTAAATACTGAATCGATGAGGATTTTTGAGCCGATTTTAATTTTAGATTTAAGCTCATCATACTCCATACCCGTGAATATATGAAGTCCCGAATAATTCGCCTTTTCTTCTTTAAAGGTATCATTATTCATTCCCGGGAGAATAATTCCTCTTATATGCTCACCTTCATTCAGAAACTCAACCTTCGAATACGGAAGTATTCTTTCATCAATCCCCCCCGCTTCCGAAAAAAGAACCGTACCGTCCTTGCAAATCTCAGTCACGATAAGACCTATCCTGTCCATATGTGCCTCAAGCAAAATCGTTTTGGCATTGATGTTTCCGCTGTTGATAAAGCCGTAGACATTTCCCGATACATCGGCCTCGATTCTATCGCAGACCCTCGATAGTTCTTTAGAGAGAAATTGCGCAATCTCAGTCTCATTCGAACTGACGCCACCTATTTTCGTCAGCTTTTCTATATACGTTTTTGTGTTCATTTTAGCTCGCTCCTGATTCATTCGTATATAGATAAGTATATCATAAAAGATAAAAAATTACAACACGTAATATTTTAGGATAAGCCTAAATATAATTTAATATAACATCAGAAAATGGGAGGATCAACCAATGAGCATTACTTTATCGGACGAACTGAAACATCATATCCTGCAAAACAGAATTAAATATATCTCTGTGCTGGCTGCACTTTTTGTCGGGCTTTTTGCGGGAACACTATTCACTTTAAAAGGCGGATTATCGTCGGGATATGCGGATAATTTTATTTCTATGTACAAGCTTCAGGGTGTGTCACCGTCACATATTTTCGCTTACTCTCTTCTTTCGTATTTAAGGATTATAGCAGTAATCTGGGTTTCCGGAAGATATGTTTTTCTTATGCCGCTTAACCATATACAAATTGCCTCTAAGGGCTTTGGCATAGGTTGTACAATATCGTATATGGTTTCGTGTTTTGGCATAAGCGGCGCCGTTTTCAGCTTTTTATCAATGTTCTTTCAAAGCATAATCTTTATACCCGTACTCATAGTCTACTCGGTTTATCAAATAAACTTTTCGTTAGAATACAGAACTGTCAAAAATTCGCCTGCCGCTTTTAAACAAAAACGAAGGATACTTATATCGGATTTAAAAAAATTGTTGCTTATTCTGCTTGCCGTACTCTTGTGTACCTGCATAGAGGCGTATATTGTTCCGCCGCTTATAAAGCCAATTTGTACGAAATTTATGTAAAATAATAAATTTTTTTCAAAAACCCCTTGTCAAATCGCATTGTATTATGTAAAATAGTAATAGTGCTTTGAAATGGGGAAGAATTATGGAAGACTATGAATTTGATTTTATGAATTATATGCGTGACAAAAGAAAAGCGTCAATAAATACATTAAATGCGTATAAAATCGATATATCAAAGTTCAGTGAGTATATCAAGGACAATTGCGGTCTGTCTTTGACCGATGTTAATAAGACAACAATATTGAATTATCTTATGGATCTTCAGTCAAACGGAAGATCCCATGCCACGATATCCCGCACATTGGCATCAATCAGATCGTTTTATAAGTATTTAACCAACTATGGATATATAACAAATGACCCTGCCTATGAACTTCGTTCGTTTAAATCAATCAGAAAATCGCCGCAAGGTCTGAGCAGGTTTCAGATAGAGATACTTCTTTCAATGCCGGAGCTAAAAAAAATAAAGGGTTATCGCGATAAGGCGATGCTTGAGGTTATGTATGCAACGGGTATGCGCGTTTCTGATTTGATTAATCTAAAACTAAGCGATGTTAATCTTGAAGTCGGATATATACTGTCACACAGCGGAACAAAGGAGCATATTATACCGATTTATGCCCTCGCCCGCGACAGCGTTAAGGCATATCTGGATAAACGAAAGGAAATACCGAACTCAGACAAGTCGGAAATATTATTTCTCAATCTAAGCGGACAACCCCTTTCACGTCAGGGTGTTTGGAAGATGATTAAATATTATCATAAAAAATCGGGTATAGGCGTTGATATTACGCCAAATTCATTAAGAAACTCTTTTGCAATACATATGCTTGAGGGCGGTGCTGATATTAAAACCGTTCAGGATATGCTCGGTCATACCGAAATTGCCTCAACAAAGGCATATGAACAAGCATTAAAGGATAAAATGTCCGATGAATATATTAAATGCCATCCAAGGGCAAAGTATTATAGATAAGGATTTTATAAATATAAAATCCTTAAAATTTGAAAGGAATGATTTCACAAATGAAGGTATTGGTAGTAGGCAGCGGCGGCAGAGAACACGCAATAATTTGGAAGCTGAGTCAGAGCAGTAAGGTCACAAAGATATACTGCGCCCCCGGAAACGGCGGTATAGCGGAACTCGCGGAATGTGTACCTATAAAGGTTATGGAATTCGATAAACTTATCGATTTTGCTAAAGAGAATTTTGTTGATATGACGGTTGTTGCGCCCGATGACCCTCTTGCCGCGGGTGCGGTTGACGCATTTGAAGCCGAAGGGCTTCGTGCCTTCGGTCCGAATAAAGCCGCCGCAATAATCGAAGGAAGCAAGGCATTTTCCAAAGATTTGATGAAGAAATACGGTATCCCGACTGCCGCTTATGAAGTATTTGATAACAGCGGACAGGCCATAGAATATATCAAAGAACGTAATACCTTTCCCGTTGTTGTCAAGGCGGACGGTCTTGCACTCGGCAAGGGCGTAATCATCGCCGAGGACTTCACGACCGCCGAAAAGGCTGTGCACGATATTATGGATGATAAAGTTTTCGGAGCGGCCGGCGGAAAAGTAGTTATCGAGGAATTTCTCACCGGTCCGGAAATTTCGGTTCTTGCCTTCACCGACGGAAAAACGCTTAAACCTATGGTTTCCGCACAGGATCACAAGCGTGCTCTCGACAACGACAAGGGTTTAAATACCGGCGGAATGGGCACGTTTTCTCCAAGCAGAATCTATACGCCGGAGCTTGCCGACGAGTGTATGAAAAACATATTTGTTCCGACTATGAACGCAATGAAAAAGGAAGGCAGAACCTTTAAAGGTGTGCTTTATTTCGGACTTATGAAAACACCCAACGGTGTTAAGGTGATTGAATATAACTGTCGCTTCGGTGACCCCGAAACACAGGTTGTTCTTCCGAGACTCAAAAGCGATTTGTATGAAATCTTTGATGCAATCATCGATGAACGTCTGAGCGATATTGAAATCGAGTGGGCAGATAACGCCGCTGTATGCGTTGTTCTCGCTTCGGGCGGATACCCTCAGAAGTACACAACCGGTTATGAAATCGAGGGTTTAAAACAGGCCGAAAGCCTCGGTGCACTCCTCTTCCACGCAGGAACAAAGTCAGAAAACGGAAAGATCTTGACCGCCGGAGGCAGGGTTTTAGGCGTGACCGCTCTCGGCAGTAATCTTGACGATGCAATCAAAAAGGCGTATACATTCTTAAAACCGATTCATTTTACCGATATGCACTATCGAACAGATATTGGTATCAAAAAACAATAATCAAAGTATTTTATGGCTCGCTTATCCGAAACGAACCCAAAAGTTATGCTTTTGACGTTTACGGCCAATAAGCGAGCCTGCTCTTTATGATATTTTAAGTCATACGTATAAGATGTTCCTGTTAATCTCAATTTTAGTATAATTTTATAGAAAAAAGTCTTGCTATTTGTTTCATTTAATAGTATAATAAAATGATAGCAAATTGAATATAACGAATCAATGTATTCGTTTAATCATAAAATTAGATATAAAGGACTGAAATTTATATATGAGAGAAATCGATTATACAATGCCGCTTCTGCCTATGCGCGGAATCTCGGTTTTCCCCGGAATGGTTTTGCATTTTGATGTAGCAAGACCCCGCTCGATTGCCGCGGTCAAAAAAGCGATGGACACGGACAAGCTTATTTTTCTCTGTAACCAGAACGATATAAGTTCTTCCGATGCCGATCCCGATGACCTTGCTGAGGTTGGAACGATTGCTGAAATACACCAGATATTAAATCTTCCCGACGGAAATCTTCGTGTTCTTGTCGAGGGGGTTGACCGCGCTAAATTACTTAATCATAATGATGAGGGGCATTATACCTCGGCCGGAATCATTAGCTTAAACAATATTGACGAAACACCCGAGACACGGGTTCAGGTGCTTATGCGCCGAACACTTCATCTTGTCGAGGAATTTAACGATATATATGACAGAATTCCGCCTGAAATCATTACCGCGCTTCTCGCCGTTGATGACCCGGGTGAGCTCGCTGACATTGTTGCGGCTCACTTCCCTCTGAAGCCTCAGAGCAAGCAAATAATCTTAGGTGAGCTTGACGTTGCCGTTCGTCTTGAAAAGTTAAACAGAATATTGTCTGACGAGCTTGAAATTCTGACCCTTGAACATTCAATTATGGACAAGGTTCAGACAAATATGGATAAAAACCAGCGCGACTATATGCTTCACGAGAAGCTTAAAGTTATACACGAAGAACTCGGCGATATGGATGAAGCGGATGCCGATATATCGCGTATCACAAAAAAACTCGAAGGGATGAATCTTCCTTTAGAGGTTTCGGAAAAGCTGAATGAAGAATTTGAGCGTATGCGAAGAACAAGCCCTATTTCTCAGGAATACGGTATCATACTGAACTATGTCGAAACAGTGGCCTCGCTTCCGTGGAATGTTTTCACAACGGACTGTACCGATATGGACAATGCCGCCGCAGTTCTTGAAAAAGAGCATTACGGATTAAAAAAAGTTAAAGAAAGAATTCTTGAATATGTAGCGGTCAAATCACTCGGCGGCAAGCCGAAAAGTAATATAATATGCCTTGTCGGGCCTCCGGGAACGGGTAAGACATCGATTGCCGTTTCGCTTGCTAAGGCTCTCGGACGGAAATATGTCAGAATCAGTCTCGGCGGCGTAAGAAACGAGGCCGAAATCCGCGGCCACAGAAAAACGTATCTCGGCGCAATGCCCGGCAGAATAATCGACGCCTTAAAACGCTCGGGTTCAGCAAACCCTCTTATTTTGTTTGACGAAATCGACAAGATGACAAGCGACAGTCTCGGCGACCCGGCCTCGGCCTTGCTTGAGGTTCTTGACCCCGAACAAAATAAGAGCTTTCGCGACCACTTTCTTGAGCTTCCGTTTGACCTTTCACAAGCTATTTTTGTGATGACTGCGAATACTCTTGAAACGATTCCCGCGCCGCTTCTTGACAGAATGGACGTTATTGAGGTTGAGGGATATACTGTCGACGAAAAGATACAGATTGCTAAAAAATACCTGCTTCCTAAACAGAGAAAGCTTCACGGACTCAATGGAACTCAGCTTCGTCTTGCCCCATCCGCTTATTCCTCGCTGATCGATGGTTATACACGGGAATCGGGCGTGCGTGAGCTGGAGCGGAAGCTTGCCGCTATTTGCCGAAAAACCGCTGTTAAAATTGCGAGGGGTGATGACACCGCGGTGTCGGTCAAAGCCGGCAATCTCAAAGAAATATTAGGAAGAAAAATCTATATTTCGGAAAAGAATGACGATAAAGATAAGGTTGGTATAGTTACCGGGCTTGCTTGGACAAGCGTGGGCGGCGACACCCTTTCAATAGAGGTAAACACCATGCCCGGAAGCGGTAAGCTTGAGCTTACCGGAAACCTCGGCGATGTTATGAAGGAATCGGCAAAAGCCGCACTCAGCTATGTTCGTTCAAACTCACAAAAATTAGGAATAAACACCGACTTTTATAAAAACACCGATATACATATCCATATTCCCGAAGGGGCGGTGCCTAAAGACGGCCCTTCGGCGGGCATAACTATGACAACCGCCATAATTTCGGCGCTTTCCGGAAGGAAGGTTAAGCATGAGATAGCTATGACCGGTGAGGTTACTCTTCGTGGCAGAGTTCTCCCGATCGGCGGACTTAAAGAAAAGACGCTTGCAGCCTATCGTTTCGGAATAAAAAAGATTATTATTCCCTATGAAAATAAGCCGGATTATGACGAGCTTCCCGATGTGGTAAAAAATAATATCACATTTGTTTTTGCAAAGGATATGGATACCGTTGCGGACACCGCGCTTTATCCGGCACTCAGCGGAAAGAAGCCGATTATTCATACTCAGCCGAAGTATATGGAAAAAACCGATTTGGCAATACAAGAAATCCGCAGCACAAATCTGAATTAACGGAGGGCTTTGTCTATGGACTATATCGAAGCGAAATTTTTAACAACCGCTGTTAAACCCGAGCAGTATCCCGACACCTTCGTGCCGGAAATTGCTTTTGTCGGACGTTCAAATGTGGGAAAATCATCGCTTATAAACTGTCTTACCAACCGGGCTAAACTCGCCAGAACGAGCAGTTCTCCGGGTAAAACAGCGACAATTAATTTTTACGAAATAAAAAATTCGTTCCGTTTGGTCGATTTACCCGGCTATGGCTATGCAAGGGTTTCAAAAACCGAACAGGAAAGCTGGGTCAAGATGATAGACACCTATTTAAGCGACAGATATAACCTTGTTCAGGTTATTCAGCTTGTTGATGCAAGGCACAAACCGTCAAAGGATGACATAACAATGATTAACTGGATAAAAAGCTTTGGCTATAAGCCTGTTGTCGTTGCAACCAAGACGGATAAATTAAAAAAATCTCAGCTTGAACCCAATCTGACCGAAATATATAACAGCCTTGAGCTTGATGATAACAGCATCCTCTTCCCTTTCTCTGCTCAGACAAGGCAGGGGAAAGATGAGGTTCTTGAATATATAGAAGCTGTGTGCAAAAATTTTACGAATTAATTTAAAGGAGTTTTACAATATGATAAACAAACCGAGAGGAACCGAGGATATTTTACCCGAGGATAGTCCGCTTTGGCGGAAAATCGAACGGACGGCACACGAAGTCTGTGAAAACTTCGGCTTCAAAGAAATCAGAACGCCGGTGTTTGAGGATACAAATCTCTTTCAGCGCGGAGTAGGTGATACAACCGATGTTGTTCAGAAGGAAATGTATACATTCGAGGATAAGGGCGGACGAAGCATAACCCTTCGTCCCGAGGGAACCGCATCTGTTGCCAGAAGCTTCATTGAACATTCGTTGTACGCGGGTCCGCAGCCGACCAAACTGTATTACATTATCTCGTGCTATAGATACGAAAAACCCCAGTCGGGACGCCTTCGTGAATTTCATCAATTCGGTATCGAATGTCTGGGAAGTTCTTCCCCCGCTACCGATGCGGAAATTATTACTCTTGCCCTGACATTCTTCAAGAGATTGGGAATTACCGATTTAAAATTGAATTTAAACAGCATCGGCTGTCCTGAATGCAAGAAAGAATATAACGAAAAACTGAGGGAATATTTCAAGCAATACGAAAATGAGCTTTGTGACACCTGCAAGACAAGACTCGAAAGAAATCCGATGCGAATTATCGATTGTAAGTCAGAGGCATGCTCTAAAATTGCTGAAGGTGCACCGAAAATGATAGACTTCCTCTGTGACGAATGCAGAGAACACTTTGATAAAACGTGTAAGTATCTCGACTCTGTCGGCGTTGAGTATGTAATCGACCCGAACATAGTCCGTGGACTTGACTATTACACAAGAACGGTGTTTGAGATTACCTCCGACGCACTCGGAGCGCAGTCGACAGTATGCGGCGGCGGCCGTTATAACGGATTAATCGAAGAAATCGGCGGAAAGCCTACCGAAGGCATTGGATTTGCGCTCGGAATCGAACGTCTTGTAATGATTATGAAGGCACAGGGGCTCACCGGTGATGTTGCATCGGGAACAGATATATTTATTGGTTCAATCGGCGATAAGGCTGATATTGCCGCATCAGTGTTAGTCTATAACCTGCGTTTAAACGGCATAAATGCCGAACGGGATCTTCTCGGCAGGAGTGTAAAAGCACAGATGAAATATGCCAACAAAATCGGTTCTCAATTCAGTATGGTTCTCGGCGAGGATGAGGTTGATTCTATGCAGGCTAATTTAAAGAATATGGAAACAGGTGAAACGGTTTCGGTTAAGCTTAATGCCGATGAAATCGCAAAACTTTTATGATAAATTCAAGGAGGAAATATAATGCAATTTGAAACAATGAACGGTCTGAAACGTACCCATATGTGCGGTACGCTCAGCAAGGATAACAACGGCGAAGAAGTAGTTCTTTGCGGCTGGGTTGCCCGTAACAGAAAACTCGGCGGTCTTGATTTTGTTACTCTTCGTGACAGAAGCGGAATAATTCAACTTTCGTTTAATGACGAGACTGACTCTGCTGTATTTGAAAAAGCAACAGCGCTTAAAAGCGAATATGTCATCGCCATACGCGGAACTGTTGCTCTGAGGACAGAGAAGAATATAAATCCCGATATGAAAACAGGTGAAATTGAGGTTTTAGTATCTGAACTTCGCGTTTTAAACGGTTCCGAAACACCGCCGTTTTATATCGAAGAAAACATCGACACAAACGATGCTCTGCGCCTTAAATACCGTTATCTTGACATCAGACGTCCGGATATGCAGAGAAATCTTATGCTTCGCCATAAGATAGTGAAGGTTGCCAGAGACTATTTTGATGACAACGGTTTTCTTGAAATAGAAACGCCTATTCTCACAAAAAGCACACCCGAGGGCGCAAGAGACTATCTCGTTCCGAGCCGTGTTCACCCCGGAAAGTTCTATGCCCTTCCACAGTCACCTCAGCAGTATAAACAGCTTCTTATGCTCGGCGGCTATGACAGATATTTTCAGGTTGCACGTTGTTTCAGAGATGAGGATTTGCGTGCTGACAGACAGCCTGAATTCACTCAGCTCGATATGGAGCTTTCCTTTATAGATATTGATACTATTATAGAGATAAACGAGGGATTCTTAAAAAGAGTTTTCAAAGAAGTTTTAAATATTGACGTTAAAACGCCTTTTGTCCGCCTCCCCTATCGTGAAGCGATGGAGAGATTCGGCTCGGATAAACCCGACACGCGTTTCGGTATGGAATTTGTAAACATTTCGGACGAGGTTCGCGGCTGTGGGTTTAAGGTTTTCTCAGACGCAGTTGAAAACGGCGGAAGTGTTCGCTGTATTGTTGCCGAGGGCTTAGGTGAAAAGCTGACAAGAAAGACTCTTGATTCTCTCACAGAATATGTTAAAACCTATCGTGCAAAGGGAATGGCATGGATTGTTGTTGAAGACGGAAAGCTCCGTTCACAGATAACTAAATTCTTAGATGAAGATACCGTGTCTGCTATACTTAAAAAGACAGGCGCAAAGGTCGGCGACGGAATTCTTATCGTTGCTGATAAAGACAGCGTTGTCTATGACGCTCTCGGAAATCTCAGACTTGAGGTGGCGAGACGCTTTGATTTAATTGATAAAAATAAGTTCAACTTCCTTTGGGTAACCGAATTTCCGCTTCTTGAATATTCAGAGGAAGAAAACAGATATGTAGCTATGCACCATCCGTTCACTCATCCTTTTGACGAGGATATAGATAAGCTTGAAACGGCTCCAGGTGAGGTTAGAGCAAAGGCTTATGACATCATATTGAACGGAAGCGAAATCGGCGGCGGAAGCCTTCGTATCTTTAACTCAGAATTACAGGAGAAGATGTTTGCCGCACTCGGTTTCACACACGAAGAAGCATGGGAACGCTTTGGCTATCTTATGGAAGCGTTTAAGTACGGAACCCCCCCTCACGGCGGACTTGCTTACGGACTTGACCGCTTAGCTATGATTATGGCAGGCTGCGATTCAATAAGAGACGTTATCGCCTTTCCTAAGGTACAGAATGCGTCCGAGCTTATGATGCACTCACCCGATGTGGTCGACAAGCAACAGCTTGACGATTTAAGCATCGCGATTACACGTCTTGAAGAGGAATAAAAGAAAGGAATAATTCAAAATGGATAACGTATTTGATACATTAAAAGCAAGAGGTCTGATAGCACAGACAACACACGAGGACGAAATCCGCAAGCTTCTCGGAGAGAAGAAGATAACCTTTTATATCGGCTTTGACCCAACGGCCGACAGCCTTCATATCGGTCATTTTATGCAGCTTATTGTTATGAAACATATGCAAAACGCAGGCCATCGCCCGATTATTCTGTTGGGCGGCGGAACCACTATGGTCGGTGACCCAACGGGTAAAACCGATATGCGTCCTATGATTACTCAGGACATCATAAAGCACAACGCTGAAAACTTCAAAAAACAGATGTCAAAATTCATAGATTTCTCAGACGGGAAGGCTCTTATGGTCAACAATGCCGATTGGCTTCTCGACCTTAATTATGTTGACTTTCTTCGTGAGATAGGTGTACATTTTTCGGTTAACAGAATGCTGACCGCAGAGTGTTTTAAAACCAGAATGGAAAAAGGTCTCACCTTCCTCGAATTTAACTATATGCTGATGCAGGGCTATGATTTTTATAAGCTCAACAAAGATTATGACTGCCTTATGGAATTCGGCGGTGATGACCAGTGGGCAAACATCCTCGGTGGTATTGAGCTTATCAGACGTAAGGAAGGCAAACAGGCATACGGAATGACATTCACTCTTCTTACCACATCAGAGGGCAAAAAGATGGGCAAGACCGAAAAGGGTGCGCTTTGGCTTGACCCCGAAAAGGTTTCTCCTTATGACTTCTATCAATATTGGAGAAATGTTGACGATAAGGATGTAATACGTCTTTTGAAGCTTGTTACATTTATTCCTCTTGAACAGATTGCTGAATACGAAAAGCTTGAAGGTCAGGAACTCAACAAGGTTAAATGCCTTCTTGCTTATGAGGTTACCAAGATGGTTCACGGCGAAGAGGCCGCTAAACAGGCAAACGATGCCGCTATGGCAATATTCTCGGGCGGAAGCGACACCTCTAATATGCCGTCGGCTGAAATTTCCGCAAGCGACATCAAAGCAGGCATAAACGTTCTTGACCTTCTTATTACGCTTAAGCTTGTTCCCTCAAAGAGCGAAGCGCGAAGACTTGTTCAACAAAACGGTCTTGCTGTAAACGGAGAAAAGGTAAATGCCGTTGATACGATTATCAATAACGATTATTTCAAAGACGGTGAAATGATTATCAAAAAGGGTAAAAAGACGTTTTTAAAGGTAACATTGTCTTAATTTGTCATTGCAAATTCACTTTTGTGCAACATACACAAAAACAATGCTGATATTTTTGCATTTTTAACAGTATTAAGTGTTGAAAAATTCACTAAAATAGTGTATTATATATGTATACCACAATTAACTAACACTCTTTTTTTCATTTCCCCCATACAAGATATATGTCTTGTATGGAACTCTTGCCCGAGATTTATCTCGGGCATTTTTATATGGATTTATAAATTAAGCCGACTTTTAAAAGTCGGCTTAAACGCTATAAACAATCACACAATAATACTTACATAACTTCCCCCTGTTTTTTTCTTTGATACAACAATCTGTTTGTCTATTTTCTCTTTTAGTTCGGAAATATGCGATATTATTCCAACAAGACGATTACCCTCCGTAAGACTGACCAAAGCTTTTATAGCTTGCTCAAGGGATTCTTCATCAAGAGAGCCGAAGCCCTCATCCACAAACATTGTATCAAGCTTTATTCCTCCTGCTGAAGCACGTATTTCTTCAGACAGACCGAGGGCAAGCGACAGCGATGCCTTAAATGACTCGCCGCCCGAAAGAGTTTTTACACTTCTTTCGCTCCCGTTATAGTGGTCTATTACGTCAAGCTCAAGCCCGCTTTGACTTCTGTTATTTTCCGCCGTGCTTCGGCGAATCAGCTCATACTGTCCGTTTGACATAATCAAAAACCGTCTGTTTGCTCTTAATATTATTCTGTCAAAATACGTCATTTGAATATAAGTTTCAAGCATAACCTTCTCTTTTCCGCTTATATTTCCGTTTGCCGTATCAGAAAGAGCCTTAATCCAATTCCATTTCTGTTCAATTCCGTTAATTAAATCAGATTTTTCATTGATACTTGAAAGAATCCTCGTGTTATTCTCTATTCTTGCAAAAATATTTCTGTTTGCTTCGGTTAATTTACGCTTTAAATCAAGAAGTTCTTCCTTGCGAAGCTCGTCCTTTTCAGCATCAACCTCAACCTTATCAATAAGATTTGTTTTTGCGGTTTCTATTGCCTTTTTCAGGCCGGCAATATTCCTGTCGCAGCTATTATAATTCTCCGCTGCTTTTTCGATAGAGTCGGCAATTATTTTTTTTGATTTTTCAAGTTCGTTAATTTTTGATTCCGCTTCGTTCCTATCGTTAAACTTAAGTTTTTGGCTTATAGCTTTAATCTGTTTACTAACCGAATCTTGTTCAGCCGCCAGAACTGCCTTATCCTGCTTCATCTTCTCAATAAGTATGTTGTTTTCGTCAAGACTGTTCCGTAAATCCGGAATTGATTTTTCAAGTTCTTCTTTTCGATTGATTTTTTTGTTGACTGATTTAAGTTTATCCCTGACTGCTTTATCTCTTTGTGAAAGTTCATTATCTTTTTCATCAAGCCGATGTGGAATCTCGTTAAAATCATCACAGCTTAAAACTTCTTTTGAATATTTTATGATTTCGGCTTTAACGATGTCATAATTGCCTTTAATTTCGCCCGCTCTTACACTCGCATTAACGGCGGCATCCTCCGCTTTTTTCGCCGCAATTTTGCTTTTCTCAAGTTCATCCTTTGTTGGGGCGGAATCAGACTTTTCGGCGAGCCTTGGATGTATTGTCGAGCCGCAGACAGGGCAGGCATCACCTTCTTTGACGCTTTCCGCTATTATTCCTGCCTGTTCATCAAGATATGCCTTATATTTTTTGTTATAAAGAGTTGTACTTTCGAGCGATAATTCTGATTTTTCTACGTAATCCTCCTGTGCTGACGTGTACTCCTTTTCAAGATCTTCAAGTTGAGAAAGCTGAATTTTTAATTTTGTGAAGTTATTTATGTCATAATCAATTTGCTTTAGTTCAGCTTCAAGCTGAGCCTTATTTTCGCCTGCGTTTTTAATTTTATCAAGCTCGTCAAGGCTTTCTGTCAGCTTGTTATTGAGTTCTTCTGTTGTTTTTGACTGTTTAACAATGGCCTCGCTGAGTCTTTCCGCTTTGACCTTCCTTTCGGACAGATCCTCGGTTATTCTTTCGAGTTCGTCATAATCCGAAAGCTCTGCCTTGATTTCAGCGACAGAATTCGTAATTTTTTCTAATTCGGGTTCCCTCTTTTTTTCGTTTTCAAGAGCTTGTTTCAGCTCGACAGCCTTGATTTCTTCATTTTTAAGTTTTTCGGTTGTATCCGAAATTATTTTTTCTGATTTTTCATATTCCTTTGCCTTTGCAAGCCTTTCGGTAATAGCCAAAATTTCATTTTCAACTTTAGAAATTTCAGAATCTTTTTCGTTTTGTTTATCGTTTTGAATCAGCTTTTCGATAATTAAGGCAACATCGGCCGTTGTAAGCTCCCCATCCTTTGCCGCAGCAACGTCAGAAAACAAGGCATTATCCGACTCACACATTATTCCGTCTATGTACTGTTTAAGGCTCGCCGATAATGCCGAATACTCCCTTGACAGCCCTGCCGCAGCGCTCTTTAGCTTCTCTTGAAGGATAGCATAGCACTGAGTGTGAAAAAGTTTTTGAAATATCTTTTTTCTTTCTTCAGTAGAGGCAAGGAGAAGCCTTAAAAAGTCGCCTTGAGCAATCATCGCAATTTGCGAAAACTGATTCTTGTCAATGCCTATTATATTGATAACCTCTCGGTTTACATCTTTGAGTTTTGTTACAATTCTTCCATCGGGAAGGTGAAACTCGGCATCCGCCTTGTTGACGGTCATTCCCTCACCGCGTGTTTTCGGCCGTTCGTATTCCGGATTTCTCTTGATGTAGTATTCCTTATCATTATATTCAAACGTCAGCTCTACCTCTGTCGGAGTATCCGGCTTTGCATATTTAGAGCGAAGCATATTAGCGTCACGGTTGTTTCCGCTTGCTTCGCCGAATAAAGCAAATGTTATTGCATCAAAGATTGTGGTCTTTCCCGCTCCCGTATCTCCGCAAATAAGGTAAAGTCCGCCCCTTCCGAGCTTTTTCATATCGATTTCGGTTTTTTCGGCATACGGGCCGAATGCTGAAATAATAAGCTTTATCGGTCTCATCCTTCCGCCTCCCATATATCTTCGATAAGTTCACGCATATACCCACGCTGTTCCTCGCTCATCGCGGCGTTGTTCTGAAGCTTATAAAATTCTTCAAACAACTCAAGAGGTGACTTAAAATCCATCTTATCATCAAGAGTAATTATGCTGCTTTTTCTTGTGCGTGTGTTGTCATAGCTTATTCCGATAAGTCTTTTATAAATAACGCCGAGTTTCCCCGATGCGTCGATAATATCATTCTCGTCTGTCAGGGTTATATGAACATAATCGGTCCGATAACTTGTGTCATCATAAAAGCTCTTCGATGTGAGTTCAAGGTATGTGCCTTTAAGTTCAGCTAAATTGTGAAGCGGTATAAGCGGAATTGTTTTAAGATTAAGCATTCCGTTATCGCTAAGTTCAAACGAGGTAACAGACTTATTATATCCCGCTTCGGAGACAGAGTATTTAAGCGGGGTTCCGCAATATCTGATTCGTTCTGATCCCATATTCTGAGGATTATGTATATGCCCGAGGGCAACATAGTCAAACTTTTCAAACACTCTCGCGTCAACATTGTCCGTTCCGCCGACGGAAATATCCTCTGATTCAGAGCGGACTGCACCGGTTACAAACTGATGCGTTACAAGCACATTCCGTTCATTTTTATTAATGGGCATATTTTTGATTGCGACATCAACCGCGTCGGTATATGACTGAATCTCATCATCGGGGAAGAACCTTCTGACGTGAACCGGCTTGATAAACGGAAGCATATAGACGTTTACCGGGCCGAATTCGTCATATAGGGTATATGGCTTAACCTCGCCGTCATACACGTGTGAGATATGTATTCCGGAAGCATCGATAATACGTCCGGCAAATGACAAACGCTCGGCGGAGTCATGGTTTCCGCTAATGATGAATGTTTCGGCGGGCAAAGCCGAAAGCTCATATAAAAACTCGTCAAAAAGCTCGACAGCTTCCTCGGAAGGAATTGACTTGTCGTATACATCACCGGCAATAATGATTCCGCCGGGATTTTCAGCCTTTATAATATCAAGAATTTGATTTAGAATATACCGCTGATCGTCAATTAGGGAATATTCACAGAGACGCTTACCTATATGCAAGTCTGACAAATGAATAAATTTCATATTTAGACATCCTTTGTACCTTATTCATTTTGTTAAGTTAAATGAAAGTTGAGACCTTGAACTCCTTATGGTATAATAGTTTTACCACTAAAACCTATACCTCCCTGAAAATCAGA
>ERZ780226.1031-NODE-1031-length-23037-cov-3.327648_pt1 | contig 23037 bp, 17 predicted proteins | sample MGYA00511165_ERZ780226 | MGnify/ENA primary metagenome ERZ780226 (study PRJEB29588, sample SAMEA2152373) | human gut metagenome | biome: human gut; feature: human-associated habitat; material: faeces | place: Denmark | collected 2008/2010 ...
TCCGCATGGTCTAAGCCATACGGAGGATTAACTGTTTTACGGACACCCGTCTATATCGGGCGTTCTTTTTTCTCCCCGGCAGTGCAGTTCCGGCGGTGATTTTGAAATTTATCATTTATTCCAAAAAATAAGGGTTGATTTTTTCTCCGTTTGTGTGTATCATATAAAAATTCAACAGGAGCGGTCTGCGGCGCGCTTTGTCTTCCTGCGGCTGAACCTCTCCATACCAGCTATATTGAAAGGAGCGTTGTCCCTTGCTGACTCCATTTTACGAAAAGCTGCACATTACGGATACCGTCTCCGTGATTATCGTTTCCATCGCGCTCATGCTGATCTGCGGCTTCGCGGCTACCCGTGTCACCAAGCGGCTGCGGCTGCCCAATGTCACGGCGTACATCGTGGCGGGCATCCTCATCGGCCCCTACTGCCTGAATCTGGTGCCGGGAAACGTGATCGACGGCATGGATTTCATCGCCGATATCGCGCTGGCCTTTATCGCGTTCAGCACCGGCGAATTCTTCAAATTCGACACGCTGAAAAAAAGCGGCGCAAAGGTCATGGTCATCACGGTTTTTGAGGCGATCCTCGCCTCGGTGCTGGTGTTTATCATCACCTTCTTCGTGCTGGGACTGGAGCTGAATTTCTCCATCGTCCTTGCCGCCCTGGCTTCGGCCACCGCACCGGCCTCCACCGTTATGACCATCCGCCAGACCCACGCCAAGGGGGACTTTGTGGACACCCTTTTGCAGGTGGTGGCGCTGGACGATGTGGTGGGGTTGGTTGCCTACAGCATCGCCATTTCCGTAGCGCTGGCTTCGGCCACCGGCGCGTTCCATGCCGGCGCTATCTTCAAGCCTCTGGCCATCAACGCGCTGGTGCTTCTGCTGGGCGGGGGCTTCGGCTTCTTCCTGAAGCTGCTGCTCCACAAGCGCTCTACGGATAACCGGCTCATCGTCTCCATCGCCCTGCTGTTCGCCTTCTGCGGCATCTGCGCCATGCTGGACGTTTCCCCGCTGCTGGGGTGCATGTCCATGGGCATGGTCTACATAAACCTCACCGACGACAAGCGGCTGTTCCAGCAGCTCAACTATTTCAGCCCCCCCATTCTGCTGCTGTTCTTCGTGCGTTCCGGTCTGAACTTTGACCTGGATGCCCTGGTGGACAACTCCGAGAGCATCGGCACAACGCCGCTGGTGGTGGTCGGTATCCTCTATTTTCTGGTGCGTATCGTGGGCAAGTATGCCGGTGCGTTCCTCGGCTGCCTTGTGACGAAGAAGGACAAAAAGGTTCGCAATTTCCTGGGGCTTGCCCTGATTCCCCAGGCGGGCGTGGCCATCGGTCTGGCGGCCACCGGCGCGCGGACGCTGGGCGGCGAGGTGGGCAACGCGCTGGAGACCATCATTCTGGCATCCAGCGTGCTTTACGAGCTGATCGGCCCCGCCTGCGCCAAGCTGTCGCTGTACCTGTCCGGCTCCTACTCCAACAAGCTGGAGGATCTGGCACCCATTCCGGCTACGGAGCCGGGGCAGCCGCCAAAGTCTGAGGTGGAGCTGCTGATTGAGCGGATTCAGGCCATTCAGCAGGAGCTGCCCAAGCACAACAACCCCTATTACGAGGACGAACAGGCATTCACCGAAGCCGCGGCGGAGCATTCCGCCCAGATGGAGGCGTTCTTCGGGACGCCGGGGAAAGCCAACACCGCCATGCCGGGGAGGAAACGGAAATGAAGGAACTACTGTCCATAGAGGATCCCATTGCGGGTCTGCTTGGTGCCTGGAGCGCGGGACTGAATCTCGGCTCGGCACTCCTGCGCATCGCGCTGATCGTGGCGCTGGCGGCCTCCATCGGCTGTGAGCGCTCCAGCAAGCGGCACAGCGCCGGCCTGCGCACCTTCGTGCTTGCGGCCTTCTCCGCCACCGTGTCCATGCTGCTGGATCAATACGTATACGTGCTTCTGGGCTGCAAGCTGCCGCTGCTGTCGGCGGCGACGCTGCTGGCCGTCACCTCCGTCAGCGCCAATTCCATTCTCTATTCCTCCCGGGGGCAGATCAAGGGACTGACCACCTCGGCGGGACTGGTGAGCTGCTGCATTCTGGGCTTCGCCACCGGCGCGGGGCTGTATGCCCTGACGCTGATTGTGTACGTTTTCCTGCTCTGTATCCTCGCGGGTTTCCCTGCCTTTGAAGCGTACCTGAAAAACCGCTCCAACCATTTTGAAGTCCACATGGAGCTGAAAAGCAGCTCGTATCTGCGGGATTTCGTCACGGTGAGCCGCCGTCTGGGCCTGCGCATCGACGACATCGAAGCCAATCAGGCTTACGCCGGTTCCGGGCTGAGTGTGTATTCCGTTTCGTTGACCATCTGCTCGCAGGAACTCAAGAAATACAAGACCCACGTGGAGATCATCGAGGCGCTGTCCTCGCTGGATTACATCTACCATATCGAAGAGATGCACTAAATGAAACACGGTGCAGCCCCTTTTACCGGGACTGCACCGTGTCTTTTATTGCTCTCCCGTCTCCCGGCACAGCGCGATGAAGCGCTGCATACTTTCGGAGAGGTATTTCCGCTTGTGGTAGACAATATTCAGAGTTCGCCGCAGCGGCTCTTTCAGCGTAAGCGGCACCACATTGCCGCTGGCAACGTCCTGCTGGATTAGGAGTTTCGGCAGTACCGCCACGCCCAGCCCTTCCACAACGGCCTTGATCAGCGCCTGGGTGCTGACGCTTTCCCAGGCGGGCTGCACCGAGAGCCGGTGCAGCGCGAGATACCCGTCCAGCGCCTTTCTTCCGGCACTCCCCGGCTCCCGCATCAGAAAGGGAAACTGCGCCAGCTCCTGAATGGTCACTTTCCCCCGCCCCGCGAGCGGGGAGTCCGGCGGCACGATGGCCTGCAATTCGTCCCGGGAAAAGGGGACGGCTACCAGCTCTTCGTGCTCCGGCTGGGTCTCGATCAGCCCCAGATCGATGCGGTTGTCCAGAACCAGCTGCTCCACCTGACTGGCGCGGCATACCTGCACGTCTACGTGCAGCGCCGGGAATTCCGCCTGATACTGCCGCACCAGCTCCGGCAGAAGATAGGTGCCGATGGTGACCGTCGCCCCGATGCGGACGGTGCCGATGGCGTCCCAGTTGCGCATCCGGGTTTCCAGCTCATCCATCAGCGACACCACATGGACGGCGTAGCCGTAAAATTCCCGGCCGCACTCCGTGGGGGATATCCGGCGCCCCACCCGCTCGAACAGCGTCACGCCGTAGTAATCCTCCAATTCCCGCAGCGCCAGACTCACCGAGGGCTGGGACAGATGCAGCGCCTGCGCCGCCTTCGTCACGCTGTTCTGGCGGTAGACCTCCACCAGAATTTTCATATGCCGCAGCGTCATAGCTGTCCCCCATTCATATCGTTTTTTATATGCATTTCATATAATAATTCTATTTTACAAATAAGTCAAGTGCTGGTAAACTGGTCGCAGGAGGAGGTAGAAGTATGACTGACAAAAAGAAAATTCTGGCGAAACTGTTTCTTTCCACGCTGTACTTAAGCGCGTTTACCTTCGGCGGCGGCTATGTTATCGTCACGCTGATGAAGCAGAAATTTGTGGATGAGCTGCACTGGATTCAGGAGGATGAGATGCTGGATCTCATTGCCATTGCTCAGTCCGCCCCCGGAGCCATCGCCGTCAACGGGGCGATCGTGGTGGGCTTCAAGCTGGCGGGTGTCCTCGGCGCTGTTACCGCCATTGTTGCGACCATCATCCCGCCGTTTCTCATTATTACGGTGATCTCCTATTTTTACGAGCTTTTCCGGGACAACTATATTGTCAGCAGCGTCCTTTCGGGTATGCAGGCCGGTGTGGGCGCGGTCATCGCGTCCGTGGTGCTGGACATGGGCGGCGGCGTCCTGAAGCAGAAATCCGTCCTCTCTGCGGTTGTTATGTTAACCGCATTCATAGCGACCTACGTTTACAAGGTCAACGCGGTGTATATCATTCTGGCCTGTATCGCCATCGGCATCGTCCGAACGGTCGTCCAGCAGAGGAGGAACGCCCAATGATCTATTTACAGCTGTTCCTCAGCTTCCTGCAAATCGGCGCGATGGTCTGCACCGACGGTCGCTACGACCAGACCTTCCTTGCCAATTACCTCGACATCAACGTGATTCCGCAAATCAAGCGTATCGAGGGTGTGGGTGATGTAATGGAGCTGGGCGATACTTACAGTATGCGTATCTGGCTGAAACCGGAACGGATGGCGCAGTATGGACTGGTTCCCTCGGATGTGACTGCCGTATTGGGCGAGCAGAACATCGAAGCGCCCACCGGTTCGCTGGGCGAAAATTCAAAGAACGTATTCCAGTTTACGATGAAATATCGCGGACGCCTGAAGAGTGTGGAGGAATTCCAGAACACGGTGGTCCGTTCGCAGAGCGACGGTTCCGTGCTCCGTCTGAAGGACGTGGCGGATGTGGCGTTGGGCACGCTGACTTACAGTTTCCGCAGTGAGATGGACAGCAAGCCGGCTGTACTTTTCATGATGTTCCAGACGGCAGGCTCCAACGCAACCGCCGTCAACAAGCAGATTACCGCACAGATAGACGAGATGAGGAAGAGCTTGCCCGAAGGGACGGAGTTTGTGACGATGATGAGCTCCAACGACTTCCTCTTCGCTTCCATACACAATGTGGTGGAGACGCTGATTATTGCCATCATTCTGGTCATCCTCGTGGTATACTTCTTCTTGCAGGACCTGAAGAGTACACTCATCCCGTCTATCTCCATCATCGTGTCACTGGTAGGTACGTTTGCCTGTCTGGTAGCTGCGGGATTCAGTCTGAACATCCTGACCCTGTTTGCCCTGGTGCTTGCCATCGGTACGGTGGTGGATGATGCCATTGTAGTAGTAGAAGCGGTGCAGTCCAAGTTTGATGCCGGATACAAGTCGCCCTACCTTGCCACCAAAGATGCGATGGGCGACGTGACGATGGCTATCGTCTCCTGTACCTGTGTCTTCATGGCCGTATTTATCCCCGTCACCTTCATGGGAGGTACTTCGGGCGTGTTCTATACCCAATTCGGTATCACAATGGCAACTGCCGTAGGTATCTCCATGATCTCGGCTCTGACCCTGTGTCCAGCCCTGTGCGCCATCATGATGCGTCCGTCGGACGGAACCAAGAGCGCCAAGAGTATCAACGGACGGGTACGCGCAGCTTACAACGCTTCGTTCAATGCCGTGCTGGGCAAGTATAAGAAAGGGGTGATGTACTTCATCCGCCATCGCTGGATGGTATGGACTTCACTGGCTGCTACCATCGTCCTGCTGGTTTATCTGATGAGCACGACCAAGACGGGACTCGTGCCGCAGGAAGACCAGGGCGTTATCATGGTGAATGTCAGCATCTCACCGGGAAGCACGCTGGAAGAGACGACGAAAGTAATGGACCGGCTGGAAAACATTCTGAAAGATACGCCCGAAATAGAACACTACGCCCGCGTAGCAGGATACGGTCTGATCTCCGGTCAGGGAACTTCTTACGGTACGATCATTGTCCGCCTGAAAGACTGGAGCGAACGAAAAGGAAAGGAACACGGTTCGGATGCCGTAGCTTCCCGCCTCAACGCACAATTCCAGTCCATCAAGGAAGCGCAGATATTCAGTTTCCAGCCCGCCATGATTCCGGGATACGGTATGGGTAACTCCCTCGAACTGAACCTTCAGGATATGACAGGCGGTGATCTTGCTACGTTCTATGACGCGTCCACACAGTTCCTCAATGCCTTGAACCAGCGCCCGGAAGTGGCTATGGCTTATACATCCTACGCCATCAACTTCCCGCAGCTCTCGGTAGAAGTGGATGCCGCCAAATGTAAGCGTGCAGGAATTTCGCCAAGCGCGGTACTCGATGCGGTAGGCAGTTATTGCGGTGGAGCATATATCTCCAACTACAACCAATACGGTAAGGTATATCGTGTAATGATGCAGGCATCGCCCGAATATCGTCTGGACGAGCAGGCATTGAACAATATGTTTGTGCGCAACGGTACGGAAATGGCTCCGGTGAGCCAGTTCGTTACACTGAAGCAGGTACTGGGACCGGAAACGGCCAACCGTTTCAATCTCTACAGCACCATCACAGCCAATGTGAATCCTGCCGACGGTTACTCTTCGGGTGAAGTGCAGAAAGTGATTGAAGAAGTGGCCGCAGAATCGCTTCCGATAGGCTACGGATACGAATATGGCGGTATGGCACGCGAAGAAGCAAGCAGCGGTGGTGCGCAGACGGTTTTCATCTACGCCATCTGCATCTTCCTGATCTATCTGATTCTGGCTTGTCTCTACGAAAGTTTCCTCGTACCGTTTGCCGTTATCTTCTCCGTACCGTTCGGATTGATGGGCTCGTTCCTGTTCGCCAAGATACTCGGACTGGAGAATAACATCTATTTGCAGACGGGTGTGATCATGCTGATCGGCTTGCTGGCCAAGACGGCTATTCTGATTACGGAGTACGCCATCGAACGCCGCCGCAAAGGGATGGGCATCGTAGAATCGGCCTACTCTGCCGCACAAGTCCGCCTGCGTCCTATCCTGATGACGGTGCTGACAATGATCTTCGGTATGCTTCTGCTGATGTTCTCTTCCGGTGCGGGTGCTAATGGCAACAGTTCGCTGGGTACGGGTGTCGTAGGCGGTATGGCTGTCGGAACGGTGGCATTGCTCTTTGTCGTTCCGGTCTTCTACATCATCTTTGAGTACTTGCAGGAGAAAATCCGCAAACCGATGGAAGAAGAAGCAGATGTACAAGTGCTTTTAGAAAAAGAGAAAAGTGAAGCTGAACGTGAACGTTAATAAATAAAAGAAAGAATGAAGAAAAATATCATCCTGTTAGTTGCCATGAGTCTGACGCTGAGCGGTTGTGGCATCTATACCAAATACGAACCCGCCACTGTCGTTCCCGACGATCTTTACGGCGGGGAAGTGGTGACGGAAGACACTGCCGGTCTGGGGAATATGGACTGGCGGGAACTCTTCACCGACCCTCATCTGCAGTCCCTCATCGAGACAGGGTTGCGGACCAATACCGACTACCAGTCCGCCCAGCTTTGTGTAGAAGAAGCTCAGGCAGTGCTGATGTCCGCCAAACTTGCTTTCCTGCCCGCCTTTGCGCTTTCCCCGCAGGGGACAGTGAGCAGCTTCGATACGAACAAAGCTACGCAGGGTTATTCGCTACCCGTTACCGCCAGTTGGGAACTGGACGTATTCGGCCGTATGCGCAACTCCAAGAAGCAGGCGAAAGCGCTGTATGCACAAAGTGAAGATTACCGTCAAGCAGTCCGCACGCAGCTGATAGCCGGTATAGCCAATACTTATTACACGCTGCTGATGCTGGACGAACAGCTCATCATCTCCCGACAGACGGAGGAGGCATGGAAAGAAACCGTAGCCTCTACCCGTTCCCTGATGAACGCCGGACTGGCGAACGAATCGGCTGTATCGCAGATGGAAGCGACTTATTATCAGGTACAGGGTTCTGTGCTCGATTTGCAGCAGCAGATCAATCAGGTGGAGAACAGTCTTGCTTTATTATTGGCAGAGACGCCCCGCAACTACGAACGCGGAACGTTGGCAGACCAACAGTTTCCTACGGACTTTGCCGTAGGAATCCCTGTCCGGATGCTTGCCGCCCGCCCCGATGTCCGCTCGGCCGAGCGGACACTGGAAGCAGCGTTCTATGGCACCAATGCGGCACGTTCGGCTTTCTATCCTTCCATTACTTTAAGCGGAAGTGCCGGATGGACGAACTCCATCGGGTCTATGATTCTCAATCCGGGCAAGTTCCTGGCATCGGCAGTAGGTTCGCTCACGCAGCCGCTCTTTAATAAAGGGCAGGTGGTGGCTCAGTATCGTATCGCCCGTGCGCAGCAGGAAGAAGCGGCTCTCGGCTTTCAGCAAACATTGCTCAACGCCGGCAGCGAAGTGAATGATGCGCTGACTGCCTATCAGACCAGTCAGGGGAAAAGGCTGTTGCTGGACAAGCAGGTCACTTCCCTGCAAACGGCCCTGCGAAGTACTTCCCTGCTGATGGAACATACGAATACAACCTATCTGGAAGTACTTACCGCCCGACAGTCATTGCTCAGCGCACAACTGTCACAAACGGCCAATCATTTTACCGAGATACAAAGTTTAATTAACCTATACCGTGCTTTAGGGGGAGGTCAGGAATAAAGAATATCATACTTCCTCTGTTTTTTTGATCCTAATGAAGAAGGGCTGCCGGAGAAGTGATTCTCTGACAGCCCGTTTTTCGTTAGAGGCATGCCCGATTTGAATCAATAACAGACCAGAAACGGAAAATACATCCCTAATGTGCATTATAGCCTGTATGTTATTCATAAACAGAAAACATATTGCAAACCGAATTGGCCAAATGCCGCAACCCTTCTCCGCCGGGCAACTGAAATAAAGTCATACACCAATTATCGTTTCCTTCCAACATATAAGGACCGGTTTCGGTTATCGCAACATCCCATCCGATACTTCTCACTTTCGGAATTCTCATAGCAGCTTGTTTGGCTAATGCTATTGCCTGATCGTAATATGGGATTATGCAACCTGTTATTTTTTCACCACTGACAGGATGTATATGAAACCGTTCTCCTGACGGATGTTTTATTATAGCAGGTTGACAGACGACACCCCGATGATCAACAAGGGCGGCAATTCCTCCTGTAGCAAAGTTGTCTGTGCAAGCCTTTATTCCTATACGTAAAACAACACTCCACACATCGACCTTATTTATACTTTCATCATAATATGTCACAATTCTCAATGTGTTGAGACTTGACGGATTCAGTTTATTCAGGGCGCTATGTTGGATAATACGTTCTTCGTACAAATATTCATCCGGCTTTTTTACAGTAGAAATAACATAGTCATGTAGTTGTCGCAATGATGTAAAGTTTTGCATCGGAAAAATAATCCCTTGACCGGCTTGTCCTTTTATGGGTTTAATGACGACCTCATTTATGGATATGGAGTAAGGATCATGCATTTGCCTTTTTATCTCATCAAACGTCATTACCCGGCGCCCTAGAATATCCTCAAAAACTTCGGCAAAACGCACTTTATCTTTTAACACTAACGCTTCACAGGGATCGTTTACTTGACGTGTCAATTCATGACGTAACGAAGAAGTGAGATACTGCCGACATTCTGTTCTGCTTTTCTTAAAGAACTGCAACTCGTAGTAGTTTTCGAATGATGCACCGTACATCCAACTATGTGACAATAGCTCAAGGAACATCAGTTTCCTTTTTCCGAATACGTAATGATTATATTCTCTCAGCTTTCGAAAATCTGCAATTCGTATATGGTACAATAAATTTCTTATCTTTGACTTTAACTTGAAAGCATTATTACTGTTTTTTGTAATTGAACGGGCAGGAACTCCGGCAACAGTAGTATGGCTGTCGATATTTCGCGTCACTACAGCGCCTGCACCTATTTTGCAGTCAGCACCGACAATGACATCAGGAAGTATTACCGCATTAGCACCTATCTCCGTCCTGTCACCGATAATGGCACGTCCCAAGATTTTTGCACCGGGAGATACTTCACAATATCGTCCAATACGGACGTCATGACTGATAACAGTACTTTTATTGATAAATGTCCCCTGCCCTATACTTACATTACAAGTAATAGTTGCTCCCGAAAGAATCACAACACCTGGTTCGATAGTATTGTCATACCCACCCACAAGGGCTTTTTGGGAGATAAAAGTGGTCAATACTCCTCCAAGACAGGCAATCTTTCGTGCCAATACCTCTCTACGCTGTCCACCTCCGACACCAATAATAACCTTACTGTCTGTTTTCAGATGTTGCTCCAGTTCATTCCAGGATTTAATAATGGGAAAGTCATAATATGCATCGCTAATATCTGTATTTATATTGTCAAACAAAGATACAGTTTCTTCTACATTATCCCACTTGAGTGCTGTCAAAATCTCCTTAGCACATCCTTTACTCCCGATTATTACCATTTTACACCTTTCTATTTTCGACGATATTCAGCCAAGACCATGCCAATTTGATTAATTTCATCATCTTTTAAACCCACATACATCGGCAGACAAAGCATCTTCTCAGCATTCATCCCTATTTTGTAATAGAGCGGCTTTCTAAAAATGACATTACAAAATAAAACCATTTATAGCGAATAAACACTATCAAAAAGTACGATAATATCCTCCTTTCATACAGCACTGATATTTCTTTTTAGAAATTTCATATCTCAGCTTGATAGCGGTCTATTAATTGCTTTGGAGCACATTGGAATTGTTACTGCCTAACAAACCGACTGATATGACAATATACGAATAGTTCATAATAACAGAATTATGGAGGTTTGTATGTTATATGCGGATAAAGTGAAATGTTTTTCTATAAGGTAAAAGCGATGAATGCGGAAAAATGGGGCAAAAGCAGAAAAGGTTCACCCTATATTACTTTATATATCGGCACTTATGATAGTAAAATAAACCAATAATAAAAACAATAATAGTGGGAAGTGTATGTGATTAACAATGCTTCTTAGATCTCGTTTCAAGCATTATTAGATGTCACAACAAGCATTGTTAACCAGCTTCTCAAGTATTAATACCTAACTTCTCAGATATTAATACCTATCATATCAAATGTTAATACCTGACTACTCATGTGTTAACACCTGAGCGCAGCTATGATTCTTTCGCAAGCCTGTCCGTCACCGTAAGGGTTATGCGTTTCGGACATCCGCTTATACATTTCTTTATCAAGGAGCAGGGCAGTGACATTACTGACAATCGCCTCCGCATCCGTGCCGACCAGCTTCACCGTACCCGCCTCAACAGCTTCCGGACGCTCGGTCGTATCCCGCATCACCAGCACGGGTTTGCCCAATGAAGGGGCTTCTTCCTGCACACCGCCGCTATCCGTCAGCAGCAGAGTAGAATGTTGCATGGCATAAATAAAAGGCAGATAATCCAAAGGAGAGATCAGGTAGACATTGCTCAGACCGGAAAGCAGTTCATACACTGGCTTCTGCACATTAGGATTCAGATGAACGGGATAGACTATGTCCATCTCCGGGTGAAGAGCCGCCAGTTCTTTGATCGCTTTGCAGATATGCAGGAAACCATCTCCGAAGTTCTCACGACGATGTCCGGTGACGAGGATATACTCACGATCACCTACCGTGTAGCCTTTCTCCTGAAGTTCCTTCGCCATCTTTTCTTTCACACCGGCGGCGGTGGAAATGATATCGACTGCCATCAGCAGGGCATCAATCACCGTATTTCCTGTAATAAAGATTTTCTTCGCGTCTATATTCTCTTGCAGCAGATTTGCCCTTGACTGTTCCGTCGGTGCAAAGTAGTAAGTACAGATACGGTCTGTCACCTGGCGGTTCATTTCTTCCGGCCAGGGAGACAACATATTATAGGTACGCAATCCGGCTTCCACGTGTCCCACAGGTATCTGCATATAAAATGCCGCAAGGGATGCTGCCATCGAGGTAGTCGTATCTCCATGCACCAATACGGTGTCGGGACGGAAGTCCTTCAGCACTTCGCGCAGTCCGAGCAGTACTTTAGCGGTAATGTCATACAAGTCCTGATTGGGAGCCATGATATTCAGGTCATATTCGGGAACAATCCCGAATGTTTTTAAAACCTGATCCAACATCTGCCGGTGCTGTGCCGTAACGCAGACACGTGTCTCAAAATGTTCCGTATCTTTCTGGAGCGCCTTTACAAGCGGAGCCATCTTTATCGCTTCGGGACGGGTACCGAAAACGAGCAATATCTTTTTCATCTGCTTTATTTAATAGAGTCTATACAACCTCTTCGCAATTAAACTACATTTTATCGTCTCACGCCGCAGAAGTCCAGTTCTATCTTTCCTTCTTCTCTGGGCAATGCAAGGAAGACATCGTGACGAACCAGCCAGACGATAATATCCGCTTTCTCGTATGCTTCCCGATAATCTGTCAGATGGAAGCTCTTATGAGTGCTTATATTAGGCTCGATAATCAGCACGTCCGCTCTCGATTCGGAGATGATGCGGGAAGCGATATATTTGGCGGGAGATTCCCGTAAGTCATCGATATTCGGTTTGAAAGCCAGTCCCATGCAGGCAACGACCGGTTCGTGCTCGTTCTGTTCCACAAACTTCTGACAGGTTTCCAATACTTTGTTCGCACACCAGTCCGCTTTGTAATCGTTCGTTTCACGGGCACGCTTGATGAGCTGCGCCTGTTCCGGATAGTCGGATACGATGAACCAAGGGTCTACCGCAATGCAGTGACCACCTACTCCGCAACCCGGTTGAAGGATATTCACACGCGGATGCTTGTTGGCAAGTTCGATCAGTTCCCATACATTGATTCCGGCTTTGTCGCAGATCATGGAGAGTTCGTTGGCAAAGGCGATCTGTGAGTCGCGGGAGGAGTTCTCCGTCAGTTTGCACATCTCTGCCGTGCGGGCATTGGTGCCGTGCAGTTTGCCTTGTACGAAAGCGGAATAAAACTCAATGGCTTTTTCGGTGGATGCCGGATCGATACCGCCTATCACGCGGTCGTTGTGCACCAGTTCGTATAATGTATTTCCCGGCAATACGCGTTCGGGACAATAAGCGATATGTATCTTCCCTTTCAGTTCGGGACGTTCTTTATAGATCACTTCCGCCATACGTTCGGTGGTATATACCGGAGAAGTGGATTCAATGACAAACAGGTTACCCTCCTGCAGATAAGGGATCACGGAACGGGTGGCCGCTTCCACATAGGTGATGTCCGCCCGATGGTTCTGCTTGAACGGGGTAGGCACTACGATAAAGAAAGCATCCGCCGCTTCCGGCTTGCATACAGCACGCAACTTTCCACTCTGCACTACGTCCCTGACTACCTGACCCAGTTCAGGTTCTACAATATGTATCTTTCCCTGGTTGATCGTTTCCACCACAGAAGGATTGACATCTACTCCTATGACTTCGAAACCGTGAGCGGCAGCAACGGCCTGCCGTAGGAAGGCCGATATACCCTAATCCTAAAAACACAACCTTTTTCATGTTCAATATCTCCTTATTAATAAGTGTGGCAAAAGTACAAATAATATGTGACTTTGTACGGATTTTCACTGAAAACCACTACTTTTGTGCAAACATTTTGAAAGCATGAGGGTACTAATCATCAATACTTCCGAACGAATAGGTGGTGCGGCTGTCGCTGCCGGACGACTGATGGAATCGCTTAAGAACAACGGCATCAAGGCGAAAATGTTGGTACGTGACAAACAGACAGACCAAATCAGCGTCGTCGGCCTAAAGCGCAGTTGGCTGCACGTATGGAAATTCATGTGGGAACGCATCGTCATCTGGAAAGCCAACCGTTTCAAGAAGAATGATCTCTTCGCCGTAGATATCGCCAATACTGGTACGGACATCACTTCGCTTCCCGAATTTCAGCAGGCAGATGTCATCCATCTGCACTGGATCAACCAAGGGATGCTGTCACTCAACACCATCCGCAAGATTCTGACTTCCGGCAAACCTGTAGTATGGACCATGCACGATATGTGGCCCTGCACCGGCATCTGCCATTATGCACGCGAATGCAGAAACTACGAACAGGAATGCCACCACTGCCCTTACATCTACGGAGGAGGAGGCAAGAAGGACTTATCTACCCGAATCTTCCGGAAGAAGAAAGAAATTTATAGTCAGGCATCCATCACGTTTGTAGGCTGTAGCCGCTGGCTGGCGGAGAAGGCCAAAGTCAGCGGACTGCTCACCGGACAAACGGTTATCAGTATCCCGAACGCCATCAACACGAATCTGTTCAAGCCTCACAATAAGCAGGAAGCCCGCAGAAAATGCAGGCTGCCGCAGGAAGGGAAGCTCATTCTTTTCGGTTCTGTCAAGATCACAGACAAGCGAAAGGGTATCGACTATCTGATTGAAGCCTGCAAACTGCTGGCAGAGAAACATCCGGAATGGAAAGACTCATTGGGCGTGGTTGTTTTCGGCAACCAGTCGCAGCAGTTGCAAGACCTGATTCCTTTCCGCGTCTATCCGCTTCCTTATATTAAGAATGAGCATGAGTTGGTGGATATATACAATGCCGTAGACCTCTTCGCCATCCCTTCTCTCGAAGAGAATCTGCCGAATATGGTGATGGAAGCAATGTCCTGCGGTGTGCCCTGCGTCGGTTTCAACACCGGAGGCATACCGGAAATGATCGATCATCTGCACAACGGATACGTAGCTCAGCGCAAGTCTTCCGAAGATCTGGCCAACGGCATCCATTGGGTACTGACGGAACCCGAATATGCGGAACTCTCCGCACAAGCCTGCCGCAAGGCCATAGGCAACTATTCGGAAAGTATCATAGCGAAGAAGTACACGGACGTTTACAACAAAATAACAGGGAAATATGCATAGTGTCCATCCTACTCCCAAGTTCTCGATTATCACGGTGACCTACAATGCCGAGAAAGTACTGGAAGATACCATCCAAAGTGTTATCTCGCAGACTTACCACCACGTAGAATACATCATCGTGGACGGGGCCTCCAAAGACGGTACTCTCTCTATCATCGACAGATACCGTCCACGGATAACTACCGTCGTCAGCGAACCGGACAAAGGATTGTACGATGCCATGAACAAGGCGATTTCCCTTGCCAGCGGCGACTATCTCTGTTTTCTGAATGCGGGCGACTGCTTTCACGAAGACGATACTTTGCAGCAAATGGTGCACAGCATTCATGGGAGCGTTCTCCCCGACGTCATCTACGGGGAAACTGCGATTGTTGACAAAGACAGGCACTTTCTGCATATGCGCCGCCTTTCCACGCCCAAAAAGCTGGACTGGAAGAGTTTCAAACAAGGAATGTTAGTCTGCCATCAGGCTTTCTTTGCCAGACATACGCTGATGGAACCTTATGACTTAAACTACCGGTACTCCGCTGATTTCGACTGGTGCATCCGCATCATGAAAAAGGCGCGTACCCTGCACAATACGCACCTGACAATCATCGACTATCTGGATGAAGGAATGACTACGCAGAACCGGAAGGCTTCTCTTAAAGAACGGTTCCGCATTATGGCAAAACATTATGGATGGATAAGTACCGCAGCACATCACGCTTGGTTTGTACTGCGGTTGATTATCAAGCCGGGACAATAAACAGTGTATTTCAGACTGACTGACCCAGCCAGTCTGAAACTATAAAATATAGAATTATATCTAATTCACCTCATAAAGCATTACCTGATCCAGTATCACTCCCTCATCCAATGCCTTGATGACCAATTGATGTGATTTCCTGCCCAGAACGGGAAGTACGATTTTCCGGATTGCCTGATTACGAAGCACGTTCTCTTTCCATTCCTCGCTGCGCCCCTTCGTTTCGTACGCTATCACTTCAGGCTCGGCACCATCCAGAGAAACCGAGAAACGCAACTTATCGCCATGCACCGGATGATTGGGAAGTAACCGGATATCCACCTCTACCGAGTCCGTTTTCAGATTACCGAAAGAGAAAGTCAGCGCATCGCCTTTTCTTATCTCTGCGGCTTTGCCTTCATATCCCAAACCTTCGCAGACAATAGCGTTGCCCTTCTTTGCCTCCGCCCCATTCCATTGACAGGCTGCTTTACGGTCCGCTGTCATCGGAGCAGTAGCCGCATTTCTTTCCACACGGTTGAATACAGGGAGCTTGCGGGGTTTGAAGTCCATCATGCGATTCCATTTCCCATTCTCCAATGAGTTATAATGTTGAGTCAGTGCAGCAATGCTGTCGTAAGCGGCATCACTCTTTTCCCAGTCTTCCTTATCGTGGCGTGCCAATTGGGCGTATAACAGTTTGCGATTCATTTGTGTCGCAGCCTGTACGGGATATTTCACCAGTTCGAAGTAAGCGCTCTGTCTGTCGGCGGGTACTTTAGAAGCAGCTTTCTCTACTGTTTCCGAAAGTTCGCTGTAAGCATTCAGACGTTCGTTTATCTCTCTTTCGCTCCACGGTAAGTCTTTGACTACCCGATAGACCGGATTCTTTTCTTCCTCCCGTGTATTTCCCATAAATTCGGGTTTGCGGATATGTGCCAAGCGATAATGTTCCTGCATAACGGGGAGGATGGTCTTTGCACAGGAGGTTCCCAGTTCCCGTTCCAGCCAATGTTTCAGATGTGCGGTTACTCCTTCGGAAGATACCTTATCCAGATTCCATGCCATATCCATGAACAGTTCTATCTGATACTCGGCAGGTTTGATGTCTCCGACGTTCAGTATCCACATCTTCTGTATGCCTCGATCGTAAGCCAGCTTCATTTGTTGGAAAATCAGATACGGGCTCATGGTGCTCAACCATAAATGATCGTGCGGGCGTCCCCAGTAGGAAACATGATAATAGACTCCGTTGCCGCCTTTACGGGCACGCTCTTCGGCAGTGGGGAAATGACGGATATAGCCGTAGTTATCATCACACCACATCAAGGTCACGTCTTCGGGCACTTGCAGTCCCGCATGATAAATATCGAGCACTTCCTTATAAGGAATAAAGACCTGCGGCACTTGTGTTACGTCTTTATTCACGTACTTTTCGAGCAAGCCGCGCTGGTCAACAAATACCCGGTTCAGGACGGCTTTCTGTTCTTCTACCGTCTTGGCTCCCTGCATCTTTCCATCGTGAACGCCACGCATACCCAGCGTGTAAAGTATCTCTTGTCCGGCAACTTCTTTCACACGATTTTCCCAAAACTGATAAACGGCCGGACTGTTATTCACGTAATCGTATGCTCCTTTTCCACGTATTTTCCATTCTCCGGCAGCATTGCACGCCATTGGTTCGCAGTGGGAAGCTCCCATAAAGATGCCATACTTTTTCGCTGCTTCCCGATTGCCCTTCGTCAGAAAGAAAGGCAAGGTACACTCATGCATAGCAGGCCAGTAGGTATTGGCCCGCAAACGAAGCAGCAACTCAAAAATACGTTCGTTGGTACGCGGCCCGATTTCTCCTTTCACATCCGACGGTTCGTAAGTCTTGTTACTCCAAGGCATCAGTCCCCAATCTTCATCATTAATAAAGATGCCCCGATACTCCACAGAAGGAGACTGCAACTCTCTAAACTTGCCCGAAAGGCGGAATGTCTCTTTTTTCTCCGGAGTCACATCCGCCCACCATTCCCAAGGGGAAACGCCCAGCAAACGGGATATTTCAAGTATGCCGTAGGCTGTACCGTGACTGTCGCTGCCGGCTACTACCAGCTTCCCATCTTCTGAGACGGTGAGCAGGAAAGCCTGCTTTTTGTTTTTTAATGCGGAAATATCGATACCTGCCTGCTCAATCAGCTTGCTCTGTCCGATCGTTCCTACTATGATGTTTCCGGTGTTTGTGTCTACATGGGCAGTTGCCGACAATACAGTCTGAAGGTCACGGGACAACAAGTCCAGCGAAGTACGCACCACCGGTGCTTCCGAACCGCTGCAAGCTATCGCAACCGGCTGACCGGACTGCAAAACAAAATCTTTTTGTTTACCCTGAACGGACACGATCACTGCTACCCAAGCAAGGAAAGAAAATAAAATTCTATTTCTCATAAATATTACAGTTTTACAATATCAGTAATGGTCACAAAGCAATCGTCGCTGCCATAGATTCTCTTCGTTTTATCAGTCCATGTGGGGCTGATGCCCGTAACTTCAATCACCAGCGTATATTCCCCTTCAGCCAATTGGGGAGTCTTAAAACGCGTTGCATGATCATTCGCCTTACTATAGAAATCGACCAGTGAAGAATATATTTTCTCCCCTTTCTTATCAAGGATATTCATACGCGCATATCCGCTATGACAGTTCGTTTCGCCCATAACAGCCACACAAGAGCCAGTGAAAGGAATGCTCAGCGTACTTCCTTTTACATTGGAAGATATTCTTCCTTCCTCCACTTTCCAGTCAGCTTCTTTACTGAACGTTATCTTCTTTAAATCGACGGTTTTTCCTTTGCGCAGAGGATTTACGGGTTTCAACTTATCAACGTCCCAGGAAGGCCAGTATTCCGGAATAGAAAGCTTTGTTCCATCCACCTGCATAGGCATCCACACATAGGTGGCAGCCGAAGCCTGATGCGGATAAGACCAGCGATCGCCCATAAACATAGGAATCGTATCTTCACCACACTTTAAAGGAAACACAAAAGTGGTCTGTGAATTATAGGTCAGGCTTCCTTCGGGAGCAAACAAACCTTGTCTGGTCCACGGCCCTTTGACGGAAGGGGCTTCCGTATATCGGAGTTGTGGAAGGTGTAGAATAAGGAGGAGTTATAAGCCTTGGAGAACAAGAAGAAATACGTGCCGTCCTTTTTAAACATTGCCGGAGACTCTCCGTGAGAACCACCTACTCCCGATACCACTTTTTCCTCTGCCGTACGGTAGTCCTTACTCAAACGATAGACAATTCCTCCGTGCAACAGCAGATATCCAGTACCGTCCGCGTCCTGATAAGTCCCCATATCCCAGCGGCGAATAGGCTTACCTTCATACAACAGAGGTCCGTGAAGTTTATATTCACCTGCTATAGTGCTACAGGTAGCATAACCGATATGGGGATCTTTATAGTTCATATCGTCTGCATGCATATACATCACATACTCGCCGGTAGAAGGGCATTTCATGACTTTCACACGCTCGCCTACACGATCAGGGCCAAGAATTCCGCTTGACTGCATCGGCAGTACAACACGTTCGAACTTCCAGTTCACCAAGTCATCAGATGAATAACAACTGAAACCCGGAAAAGCATTGCTCTTGTCCGACTTATATTCCCCGAAAAGATAATATCTGCCATTCTCTTCCACAATGCAGGCACCGTGGGCATTGACAATCTCTCCCCTGTCGTCAAACCAGGGAATTCCGTTATTTACTATTTTTTCGGTTTTCCGGGCCATGCCCGTTCCGTAAGATACCCACAAAAAGGCAAACAATAACATCCAGTATTTCATGATATTCTTCTATAAATTCTTATAAAAAATATAAGGCACAATCAAATTACAAATTTACGCTTAACTATCTATATTCCTATAGAGAATAGTACAACAAGCATGGAATATTGTACTATTTTTCTTCAAAACAACATCCCGCAGAACAGCCACACACTTTCCATCTCCGCCGTGCATATCATGCAGCATCTTTCATCATTGAAAAGAATAAGAATATTTAATGCACAAAATAAGGAGAAGAACGCAATGAGACGGGAGGTAAATCGGGCAGATATAGGGGGCAAATCGGGCAATAAAGTAAAAGATTGTCATGTTACGATAATTCGCAGTCTGCTAAGTCAAATAAAAGAAAACTCTCTACGGGTTCTTCTGACATATAGAAAACTTTTTACCATCAATACTAAAATCGCAGTTGAGTTTATAATAAATAGTTGCATCGTTTATTATAAACGGTCTCCCCATTTATTATAAACTCCAGTACACCTTTTAAGCACGTATTTCTTGATTTTATGCAACAAAAAAGGCTGCAAACCGTATAAAAGGTTGCAGCCTCAAGCTTATCACCGGTTCACATAGATGCTGATTTGCATATGATCCCCTTTGTATTTTGTTATAATGTTACACTATTTTTTTCGGTTCGGTTAAGATGATTGATAAGGTGCATTTCGTTTCATTTTTTAATGGGTTGTTACTTTATTGCCTGTATGACTCCTGCAAATATACAACAAAAAAATGCCTTTGTCAAGTCCTGCGGATATTTGAATAATTAAAAAGCGACAGGCAGTGCAAGTAACTGATACATCAAAGTGCGTGCCATACGCTCCTGCCCTTTGGTGTCGGGATGCAAACGGTCATAGCCGGCATCATAGAAATAAATAAGCTGTTCTTCAACCATCGGATTCATACCTGTCACTGCATTAAAGTCTATGACAGGTATTCCCCATATATTTCCTGCCTCCTTAATAGCCTGCACATAAGCATCTATATATTCTCCGCAACCATTCTGATAGCTTTCATCCGGCTGGACATTCTTATCGCCGAAGTTAGCCAACGAACGATGCAAAGGAGTCAGCAGAACGATCTGCTTATCCGGGAAAAGTGTCTTCAGTTGAGTGATTCCTATATTAATACGCCCTCTGTAAGTGTCTTGAGTCATGACAAGCGTACGCTTTTTCCGCGTCACCATCTTCTTCATCTCACCGTGAGCAGACAGCACTTGCTCTTCTTGTTCCGTAAACCACTCACCGATAGGTACACTACTATTATAATCGTTTGTCCCCATAAAAACCAGGATAGCATCGACTTCTCCGCCATGTTCTTTCTTCAGCTTTTCCGCCTGACGGGGTACATCATCCCACTGCCTTCCACTAATGCCGTAAACAAAAGGAGTGATCCCCAGCCATTCTTTCAGAAAGTCCCAGTACTTCTTTATATTATCACCGTAGCAATTCGGGTCTGTGATGGAATCTCCGATGTATCCTACTTTCTTGCCTTGCCAGGGATGCTGAATACAACCTTGTTTATTTTCAGAAAAGTTTTTTGTTGCAGATGCTTGCTCTTGTCCATACACCAGACAAGAGGAGAGAAACAAAACTGTGCATATGATCAGAAACCTGTTTTTCATTGTTTTATTCTATTAATAATGAGGTACTCGTATTCAAGTATGGAAATGCAGCCTCAAAAATAGACAGTTTAAGCGAAAGTAGCAAGAATAAAAACAAGAAGATAAAGATAGTATCTTCTTCCCCCGTTTGCAGGGCAACTATAATCTGATTGCAGGACATATATAGCCAATGTGCAGGGTAACTATCTCCTGCACGTTGGACATATATGTCCTGCACGCTGGGCATATATGCCCTATAAATACTTCATATATCTAATACACAGACTTATTTTGTGTACATCTTCAATCGGATATATCCTTCTTTCGACTGATTCTTCAATGCAATCCCGATACGTGTATATGCAGGAGAGTTCACTTCAATCGTTTCGGAAGTAAACGCCACTTTACCGGATGCATCAATAGCTACAATCATCTGTTCGGAATCTGTAGCCAGCAGAAGATGTGTATCGTCCAGGACTTTCCAGTCGGCTCGTGTCGTTATGGCTGTTTCGAATCGGATCGGTGTTTTCGCTGTAAATTCATCGCCGACCGTAAAGTTGCCTTTGCCCTGGCGGTCGTAAACGAAAGTACGAATGAGCTTATCCAAATTGGGGGTGGAATAGGCAGAGGTATAGTCAATACTGAATACATCTTTTTCGTTCGTAAATTCTTTCTGTAGCACAACGCCTTTCGCTTTGCCACCCGAGGACTGTGTTCGTCCGTCTACTACAGGAACCGGATGACCGAATGATCCTTTTATCTTATATTTCTGAGGAGCGTCTCCGTTAAAATAATCACCGGGATAGGAGTTCGGACCACCCTGATCGCCAACCATCGTTTCACTTCCCAAAGCTACGGCATAAGAACCGACATCATTGTGGTTATGATTCTCCGCATTGGTTCCGCCCTTGGCTGATATGGCCAGACGACAGGAAGTTCCACCGGCAGGACGAGCAATCAAAATACCTGCCTGCTCATAATAAGCGCGCAAAGCATCCGACTCTTCCTGCAATACCTGACGGATTCCGTCTGTCATTCCAACCTTTGCAACCTGACTTGTGAAAAGTTCGAGAAGGTGAAGGGACAAGTTGTTTCCTTTGGGTAAAACAGGCTGTTCTTCGGCAGAAGTAATACCCAGCGCCCGGTCGCAGTAACTGAGAATAAACTTGTCCGGCGACAACCCGATGCGACAATCCGAATAGGCGGGGCACACTCCTTCATTCATCTGTATCTTCTTCCCATACCGGGCGATACGGACAAACTTGGGAGTCTGAAAGAAATCTATCTTTCCCTGCGTTGCCCGGTATACTTCTTCACGCAACAGAATGTAGGCACGGAAACCATAATTATAATAACCTACCCCTTCACTACAGTAGCCGTCGTCAGCGTAACCCTTCATTCCATACACATTATACTTCTCGGCTGCCGCAACAAAGTAAGCACGTTCCTCCTTATCGGGCAACAAGGCAAGAGCCGCACCGGTAACACCCGCCAGACACACAGAATTCCAGTTATTGGTAGCGGTGAACCACCAAAATGGTTTTGTCTCTTCCAGGCAACGGTAGACCGGACGGAAAACCTTCTCACGGAAAGCACACTGCACCCGCGCCCTTACCTCCGGAGACAAACGGTCGTCCAACATGGTAACACACTGAGCAATACCGTTTCCGGCAGTAGCAACCACCAAGTCTACATAATAATCCGTTCCTTTGTAATTCTTCAGACTGCGGTCGTGGGCAGGAATAGACCAAGGCTTCTGACTGCAAAGAGCCACCAGAGCTTTTTCGATGGCAGGGACATAACGCCTCTTATTTTCAAGGCATTCAGCCAAAGTCAGCCTGTACAGATATTGATAACGGGCATTCATCATATTCTCTCCGGGCAAACGAACATTCGTCTTATTCAGATGCAAGTACAATGAATCGACAAAAGGGGGCATCCCCTGCTTCAACAAAGCAGGAGCTTCCTTTTCCAGAAGTTGTTTAGCGTCGTCACTCTCTTTTATCTTATTCCAGAAAGTTCGGTCTTTATAAGACCTTCCTATCCCCTGCGGTCGATCGGGAAGCATAGCTGCAATTTCCTGAATACGGTTCTGCGGGATAGTAGCATTCTGCTTCGGAGCATCCTTTGCCATACGATACATTTCCGTTCCGGCAAGCAGGAAAGCACCCGGTCCGTATACTTCTGTCATATTGCGGGTCACTTTCTTTGGGTCGGCACCGATAGGTTGTACATATCCTAGTTTACCGTCTTCTTCTACCGCAGAAAGCAGTGCTTTCCATCCTTTCTCTACTACAGGCAGGAACTTTTCCTTTGGTAAAAGTCCCTCGTTCAGTCCATAGGCAAGGGCATATACGAAGAAACCGCTACAGCTTGTTTCGGGTGATGGATAAGCGTCC
>ERZ780226.1033-NODE-1033-length-22985-cov-3.473092_pt1 | contig 22985 bp, 10 predicted proteins | sample MGYA00511165_ERZ780226 | MGnify/ENA primary metagenome ERZ780226 (study PRJEB29588, sample SAMEA2152373) | human gut metagenome | biome: human gut; feature: human-associated habitat; material: faeces | place: Denmark | collected 2008/2010 ...
GTTAGTGATGAGCGGTAAGCATCTTTATGATACTAACCGCTAACCGCTCACCACTCACCACTATTTTGTCATTGTTTTGTACGATTTTGCCTGTCGGTTTGCCGGGAATGTCGTTTCTTCGTGACCGAATGAAGACGACATTGCAACAACCTTAAATAAACCAACAGAATATGACGCATTTCAACAAATGGACCCGCGGCGCGGCTGCGCTTCTGGGACTTTTTCTGGCCCCTCAGGCAGAGGCACAGGTCGTGAAGAACGAGCGCCTGCTCTCCTTTGAAGAGGGAGCCGTGCCGGCCTACGTGGCGACGGACGACGGTTCCCGCCTGACCATCAACGACGAACATTACAAGGACGGCCTCCACAGCCTCGGCTGGGAGTATGGGCCGGGTGCCGTGCTCCGCGTGAAGAAAGACCTGATGTTCGAGCCGAAGGACCCTACGGGCAAAGATACCTATCTGTCGGCCTTCATCGTGTGGGTGTACAACGAGCAGGCACAGGACAAGCAGATTCGTTTTGAATTCCTGAAGGACGGCAAGCTCTGCACCTCCTTCCCCTTCGGCATCAACTTCACGGGCTGGCGTGCCGCGTGGGTGTGCTACGAACGCGACATGCAGGGCGTGCCCGAAGAAGGCATGAACGAACTGCGCATCGTGGCCCCCGACGTCCGGGGCAAGCTCTGCTTCGACCACATCGTCACGGCCAGCAAGGTGGATGCCCGCCAGCAGACGGCCGACGTGCAGGTGCCCTTCGTCAACAAGGGCACGACGAACCACTGGCTCGTCATCTACGAGCACTCCCTCTGGAAGCCCGAAATCGCCCTGACACCTCTCGACGACCGGCAGACGGCCGACATCAAGCGGATGGAAACCCGCTTCCGCGACATGCTCTACACGCCCGGCAAGCTGACCGACAAGGAGATGCAGGCCATCCGCCAGGCGTATGACTTCTATCAGATTACCTACAAGAATGGCAAGGTGAGCGGTCTGCCCATCTTCATGGTGCGCCAGGCCGAGGCCTACGAACGTATGATACCCGGCTGGGACAAGGATATGTTCACCAAACTGGGCATGGAGATGAACAATTATTTCAACCTGATGAAGCGCATCGCCACTGCCTATCTGAACGCCAAGGACGACACGCTGCGCGACGAGTTGCGGCAGAAGTTCCTGGCCATGTACGACCATATCACCGACCAGGGCGTGGCTTACGGCAGCTGCTGGGGCAACATCCACCACTACGGTTACAGCATGCGCGGCCTCTACGTGGCCTACTTCCTGATGAAGGACGTGCTGCGCGAGGCGGGCAAGCTGTCCGAGGCCGAACGTACGCTGCGCTGGTATGCCATCACCAACGAAGTTTACCCCATGCCTAAAGTGAACGGCATCGACATCGACTCCTTCAACACCCAGACGCAGGGCCGCATGGCCAGCATCCTCATCATGGAAGACTCGCCCGAGAAGGTGCAGTACCTGCGTTCCTTCTCCCGCTGGCTCGATTACGGCTGCCGTCCGGCCGAGGGCTTGATGGGTTCCTTCAAGAGTGACGGCGCCTGTTTCCACCATTGCAATAACTATCCGGCCTATGCTGTGGGCGGGCTGGATGGTGCCACAAACATGATTTACCTGCTGAGCGGTACGCAGTTCCGGGTGTCCGAACTGGCTCACCAGACGGTGAAGAAGGCCCTGCTCACCATGCGCTTCTATTGCAACACCCGCCAGTGGTCGCTCTCCATGTCGGGCCGCCACCCCAACGGCAAAGGGCAGCTCATCCCCGTACAGTATGCCACGATGGCTCTTGCCGGTACCCCCGACGGCCGGCAGCCCTACGACGCCGACATGGCTGCCGCCTACCTCCGCCTGATGGAATATACCGGCCGGGTGAACGAAAACGATCCCGACTACCTGCCCCGCACATCGAGCAAAAAGGAACAGCGGCTGAAACAGGAACTGGAAGCGCAGGGCTTCCGCCCCGAAGCCGATCCGCAGGGCAACCTGGCCTTGGGCTACGGATGCGTCAGCATGCAGCGCCGCGACAACTGGGCGGCCGTGGTACGCGGTCATTCGCGCTACCTCTGGGCGGCCGAACACTACCTGGACGCCAACTTCTACGGCCGCTACCTGGCCCACGGCAGCATGCAGATTCTGACGGGAAAGCCCGATGAAATGGTAACTTTCACCACCAGCGGCTGGCAGGAAGCCGGCTTCGACTGGAACCGCATACCGGGTGTCACCAGCATCCACCTGCCTTTCGACCAGTTGCGTGCCAACGTCCTGAACGTAGATATCTATTCGGGCATGGAAGAGATGCTCTATTCCGACGAAGCCTTTGCCGGAGGACTCTCGCAGAGCGGTGAAAACGGCAATTTCGGCATGAAGCTGCACGAGCACGACAAATACAACGGCTCCCTGCGTGCTCGTAAGTCCTACCACTTCCTGGACGGCACCATCGTCTGCCTCGGCTCGGACATCGAGAACACGAACGCCGACTATCCGACAGAAACCACCGTCTTCCAGCTGGCGGCCACTACGCCCCAGTTCCACAGCTATTGGGAAGCTTATCAGGATAACGGTACTACCTATCTCGATCCCAACGGCGTGGGGTATTATCTGCCGAAGACTACGATGAAATCGGCCAAATTTGAAAGAAACTTCCCGCAAACCGCCGTCGGTGAACGCAGCGTGAAGCCTACGACGGGCGACTGGGTATCGCTCACCTTGCAGCACGGCAAGGCTCCGAAAGCCGCCTCCTACGAATATGCCGTTCTGCCCCGTACCGATGCTGTTACCCTGAAGCAGTTTGCCCGCAAGCCCTACTATAAAGTACTTCAACAGGACCGTAACGCCCATATCGTGCGTACAGCCGACGGCAAGCTGACCTCTTATGTACTTTTTGAAACGCCGCAATCCCTGCCCAAACATGGATTGGTACAGGCTGCCGACACTTCCTGCCTCGTGATGGTACGGGAGGAAGGCGATAAGGTTTGTCTTACTGTAGCTCAGCCTGACCTGGCCCTTTACAGCGGTCCCAGCGATGAGGCTTTCGACGAGCAGGGCAAGCGCAAGGAACGCAGTATCTATTCCCGTCCGTGGATTGGCAACAAGAGTCAGGAAATGCCTTTGACCCTGACTTTGAAAGGTCGTTGGCAGGTGAAGGAGACGCCTTTCTGTAAAGTTGTTTCGGTTGACAAGAAATACACCGTACTTCGCTTTGCCTGCAAGGATGCCGCCAGCTTCGAGGTAGAACTGGAACGTTGATTCTACTATTGATTTCATCATAAAAGCCTGCATGATATTTCGTTTGGGAAGGTAATCATGCAGGCTTTTCATGTTTGTTCTCATCCTTTTTCTTGGTTGCTTTTCGACCATATTAGGGAGTAATTCTGGATAAAAATTGTCTGAAACAAGTCTCAATATTTTGTTCTCCGCTTACCTTTTCCTATATTTGTCGGAAATAATGTTTAACCCGAAGTCTTATGAAGATTAAATCATTTCTTTTGGTGTGTCTGTTGGGACTGTTTTTCTCTTGTGGTCAGACCCGGCAAGACGCAGAAGTGTTTGTAAAGCATGTACAGTTTCCTGAACATGCGACGTTGGAGCAAAAAGTATCGATGGCTGCCCGTCTGGTTCCTTCTCCCCAGCAGTTGGAGTGGCAGCAGATGGAGCTGACGGCCTTTTTGCATTTTGGTATCAATACCTTTACCGACAGGGAATGGGGTGATGGCAAGGAAGATCCTGCATTGTTCAACCCCACCAATCTGGATGCCGAACAGTGGGTTCGCGAGCTGAAGGAAGCCGGTTTCAAGATGGTATTGCTGACGGCCAAACATCACGACGGTTTCTGCCTGTGGCCTACCAAGACCACAAAACATTCGGTTGCTTCTTCTCCCTGGAAGGATGGAAAGGGTGATGTGGTGAAGGAACTGCGTGACGCCTGTACGAAGTATGGCATGAAGTTTGGCGTGTATCTTTCTCCCTGGGACCGTAATGCTGAATGTTACGGTGACTCTCCCCGCTACAACGAATTCTTTATCGAACAGCTGACAGAGCTGTTGACCAACTATGGCGAAGTACATGAAGTGTGGTTCGACGGTGCCAATGGTGAAGGTCCCAACGGCAAGAAACAGGTATACGATTGGGATGCCTTCTATAAGACCATCCAGCGCCTGCAACCCAAGGCTGTGATGGCCATCATGGGCGATGACGTCCGCTGGGTGGGCAACGAACGGGGACTCGGCCGTGAGACAGAGTGGAGTGCTACCGTGCTGACTCCAGGTATTTATGCCCGTTCGGCAGAAAATAACAGCCGGCTGGATATCAATAGTCAGGCAAAGGATTTGGGAAGCCGCGAGATGTTGGAGAATGCGACTGAACTGTTCTGGTATCCTTCGGAAGTCGATGTTTCCATCCGTCCGGGGTGGTTCTGGCACGAGAATGAAAATGGTAAGGTGAAGAGCCTGAAACACCTGGCCGACATCTATTTCCAGTCGGTTGGTTATAACTCGGTGCTGTTGCTGAACATTCCGCCCGATCGTCGCGGTCATATTAATGAAGCCGACGTGGCCCGTCTGAAGGAGTTTGCGGCTTATCGCCGGCAGGTATTTGCCGACAATCGTGTCCAGAAGGGACAGAAGATGTGGGATGCCGTTTCAGGCGACCAGCGGGAATATGAACTGAAATCTTCGTCGAAAATCAATGTAGTCCTTCTGCAGGAAGACATTGCCCGCGGACAACGTGTGGAGAGCTTCCGTGTGGAAGCCCGTGTGGGAGAACAGTGGCAACTGCTGGGCGAAGGTACGACGATAGGCTACAAGCGCATGCTCCGCTTCCCCACGATAGAAGCCGAAGCCTTGCGGATCACCATTGGAAGCGCCCGTCTTGAGGCACACATCAGCAACGTGGCTGCCTACTATGCTCCCGATGTAGAAGAACAGCAGGCAGCCTCCAAGTGGAACGACCTGCCCCGCGATTCCTGGAAGAAAGTTTCTGCCCAGCCGCTTGTCATTGACTTGGGCAAGGAAGTGAACCTGAAAGGCTTTACCTATGCTCCTCTCAACGAGCAGGCCAAGCCGACCATGGCCTACCGCTATACCTTCTATGTCAGCCCGGACGGAAAAGAATGGACCAAGGTGCCTGCCAACGGTGAGTTCAGCAACATCATGCACAATCCGTTGCCGCAGACCGTCAAGTTTGCCCAGCCTCAGAAGGCCCGTTTCATCAAGCTTGATGCTACAACTCCCGATGCTTCGGCAGCTGTAGTAGAGATGGAAGAAATCGGTGTGTCCTTAAATTAATTGATAATAGACAGTATATAAGTACGATGAAAAAAATCTTAGTAAGTTTAGCATGTATCTTCGTATGGGCCGTCAGTGTGGCCTGTGCGCAGGTCAACTTTGCCAAGGACAAGCTATACAACATAGCGCCGGCCGGGCAGAAAGGGAAAGTGATCGGTTACAAGGCGGGTGGCGGAGAGGCTCTGCTGGTGAAGCAGGATGCAGCCGACCAGCTGCAGCAATGGGCCCTCAGCAATCTGTCGGGCAGTTTCCGCATCCTCAACCCCTTCGAGAACAAGGCTATCCACAACAAGGCCGGTCAGGCGGTGGGTATCACGGAAAACAATGGTTCGGACGAGTCGCAGTTGTGGATTGTCCGCGAGAACGGGAAATATGTACAGATATTCCCCTCCAACAGCCCCGACCTGATTATGGTTTGCAACAAGTCCGGCCAGCTGGCTCTGGTAGCCAAGGACGGATTGAAGGACGAGAAGGAAACACTCTTCTCCATCGAAGTCAGCCCGATGCCGATGCCCGAAGGCATGGCCGAGCAGGGAGTGCAGCGTTCGCGTACCTATTGGGAAGACGAAACCCGCTTTGAAGAGAACAAGGAAGTGGGTCACGCCACCTACCTGCCCTACGCCAGCGAGGCCGAAATGACGGCCGATGCCGAATATTACCGCACGCCGTGGGTCGACAGCCACAGTTCGCGCTACCTGTTGCTGAACGGCGACTGGTCTTTCAACTTTGTACCCGAACCCTCGCAACGCCCGTTGAACTTCTACAAGGAAGACTTCGACGTGTCGGGCTGGGAAACCATCCCCGTGCCTTCCAACTGGGAGATGCAGGGCTACGACCGCCCCATCTATGCCAATGTGGAATATCCGCACGCCAATACGCCTCCCTACATCGACGCCCGCAAGGGATTCAACGACGGCGGCAAGAACTACGGCATCAATCCCGTGGGTTCCTACGTGCGCTTCTTCGACCTGCCGAAGGGTTGGGAAAGCCGTCGCACCTTCATCCACTTCGGAGGTATCTACAGCGCCGCGCTGGTTTATCTGAACGGTAAATACGTGGGCTATACACAGGGGGCCAACAACGTGGCCGAATTCGACCTGACTCCATACCTGCGTACGGGCCGCAACCGTCTGGCCGTACAGGTGTTCCGCTGGAGCGACGGCTCCTATCTGGAGTGTCAGGACATGTTCCGCATGAGCGGTATCTTCCGCGACGTCTGTCTGTACAGCACTCCGAAGGTCAGCGTACGCGACCATTACATCACCTCCCGCCTCGATGCGCAGGCCGGATATAAGGCCGGTGAGCTCTCTGTTGCCCTGAAACTCGACAATCGCGACGGACTGAACGGCAAGAAAGACATAGCCCTCCGCCTGCTGGCTCCCGACGGCTCATTGGTAGCTGAAAAGGAACTCACCGTTTCGTTCACTGAAAAAGACCGCGAAGTGGAGGCGAAAGCACTGTTTTCTTCGTTGAAGGACTTGCAGCTTTGGACGGCCGAGACGCCGAACCTCTACACACTGCACGTCATCCAGCGTGAGGGAGGCAAGGATGAGATGGCTTTCTCTACGAAATATGGCTTCAGAGACATCGAAGTGCGTGGCCCACTGGTGTACATCAACGGACAACGTGTGTTCTTCAAGGGAGTGAACCGTCACGATACGCACCCCCTCTACGGCCGTGCCGTACCTGTAGAGTCGATGTTACGCGACGTACTGCTGATGAAGCAGAACAACATCAATACCATCCGTACGTCCCACTATCCGAACGCGGCCAAGATGTACGCCATGTTCGACTACTTCGGACTCTATACCATGGATGAGGCCGACCTTGAGAATCATGCCAACCAGTCCATCAGCGACATGCCGTCGTGGATTCCCTCCTTTGTGGACCGCATTGACCGCATGGTGCTGCGCGACCGCAACCATCCGTCTGTCATCTTCTGGAGCTTGGGTAACGAGGCCGGAGGCGGCAGCAATTTCCAGGCCTGCTACGATGCAGCCCGCCGTCTGGACAATCGTCCCATCCACTACGAAGGAACGCGCGACGGAAAGGATTTCGGTGGCAACCGTTTCAGCGACCTCTATTCGAAAATGTATCCGGGCATGCGGTGGATGGACAAGTATGTCAACTCCTTCGACAAGCCGATGTTCATCTGCGAATATGCCCACGCCATGGGTAATGCCATCGGTAACTTGAAGGAATACTGGCAGAGCATCGAAAGCAGTTCGTCCACCATCGGCGGTGCCATTTGGGATTGGGTGGACCAGGCCATCTACGAGCCTCACGAAATGAAGAAGGGCATCTACCGCCTGCACACGGGTTATGACTTCCCCGGCCCCCATCAGGGCAACTTCTGCTCCAACGGCATCATCCCCGCCACGCGCGACGAGTCGCCGAAGCTGAAGGAGGTGAAGGCAGCGTACCAGTACGTGCACTTCGGCCTCCTGAAAGTGGATGTACCGAAGGATGAAGTCAGCGTGCTGCTGAAGAACACCTACGACTTCCTGCCGCTCGACGGCTTCTACCTGCGCTGGCAGGCCGTGAAGGACGGCGTGGCACTGACGGCCGACAGCATGATGCTGGACCGCGTGATGCCCGACGACTCGCTGGCCGTCACGCTGAAGCTGAACACCCTCAAGCTGCGCCAGGTACAGAAGGCGGGCGAGGAAGTGATGCTCAACCTCCAGGTATGCAAGAAGGAAGCCGTTTCCTGGGCACCGGCAGGTCATGTAGTGGCACAGCAGCAATACACGTTGCTGGAGCGCGGTCCGCTGCCCGAACTCTCGACCAAGGGCGGCCGCAAGCTGGCCTTGCAGGTGGAAGAGACGGAAAGCACCGTCCGCGTAAAGAACGCCAACGTGGAGGCTGTCTTCAATCGCAAGAACGGTCAGATGACGTCGCTGGTGATGAACGGCCAAGCCGTTGTCAGCGAAGGTCAGGGCTTTGTCTACGACAACCATCGCTGGATAGAGAACGACAAGTTTACCCGCACGGAGAACGGGCTTGAGGCCGAAGGCGAATGCACGGTGACGAAGGACGGTGCGAAAGTCGTGGTGAAGACCGTCCGCAAGGGTTCGCTCTGCGACACGCAGATTACCTACACCTTTGCCCCCGACGGTACGATGGATCTGGACGCCGTGTTCCAGCCCCATACGGCCGATCTGCGCCGTTGCGGTCTGGTGTGCGGCATCAACCCTTCGCTGAGCCAGGTGGACTACTACGCCTACGGTCCGTGGGAGAACTACAACGACCGCAAGGACGGCTGCATGGTGGGCCGCTATACGACGACCGTGGACGATATGGCCGAGAAGTATGTCAAGCCGCAGTCCATGGGCAACCGTGAAGGCCTGCGCGAACTGAAGCTGACCGACGCTTCGGGCAAGGGTGTCTGCATCCGCACGGAAGGCAACGTTTCCTTCTCGGCTCTGCGCTATACCGACGAGGACCTGATGAAGGGACAGCACATGTGGGAACTGACAGTCCGTCCGTACATCGTGCTCCATCTGGATGCCGCCCTGCGGGGTGTGGGCAACGCCAGCTGTGGCAGCGATGTCGACACGCTCCCCATCTATCGCGTATCTCAGGAGGAACACTCCTACAAGCTGAGATTCACTCCTTGTCTGTAAAGACATAAAAAAAGTTCAGGCACGGACTGCACAGCCTCAAGAGGGCGTGCACTCCGTGCCTGAATGTTATATACAACCTGTGTTCAGAACTTCAACAAGTTGTTTACGGCTTGTTGATAGGCTTCCAGACGCGTCGCCTTGTGGATGGCTTTGCGGGCCTTGCGGTCGGCGTCGGGCAGCAGATATTCCCAGAAACTCTTCATCTTCATCAGCAGTTGCTGGTCCCAGCCGGTCGGCGTAGCGACAGAACACGTCGGTGTGCATCTGCCTGATCCGTTCCCTTTTCTCTTCTTCCGCCAGGGGCTTCCCCTGCGCATATTCCAGTGCCAGCGCCGGATTGGCCAGCAGTCCGCGGCCGATGACTACGCCTGCCAGCCGCGGAAACTCGTGGCGGATGCGGTCGATGTCGTCCGTCGTCAGCAAGTCGCCGTTGTAGAAGAGCGGCTTCTCACAGCCTTCGTAGAACGTTCTGAATCCCTTCATATCCACCATACCCTTGTATTGCTGCTTGCCCAGGCGGGGATGCAGGATGATGTCTGCCAGCGGCAGACGGTTGAGCAGCGGAAGCAGAGCCAGACATTCGTCGGGCCGTTCCCAACCCAGGCGCAGCTTGACGGACAGACGCATCTGCGGAAACTTTTCGCAGAGGGTTGTCAGCAGCTGTTCCACCTCGTCGGGATGGGGCAGCATGCCCGCTCCGTTGTGCCGTTTGGCCAGTACGGGGAAGGGACAGCCCAGGTTGACGTCGGCTTCCTGCCAGCCCTTGTCGGCAAAGAGCGACAGGATGCGTTCCCCTTTTTCTGTGTCGGAGGCAATGAGCTGGGGGACGAGCCGCAGGCCCCGGTTGTTGTCGGGCTCCACGTCGCGCACGTCCTTCCGTCGGATTTCACCGTGCTCCACCCGCACAAAGGGGGAGTAGTAGCATTCCACGCCGCCGAAGCAGCGTGCGTGTGCCTGGCGGTAGACGTCGTCGGTATACCCCTGCAAGGGGGAGAAACGGAGGTTGAAAGAGTCTTGCATACGTTCTTGTTTTCTGCAAATGTAGGGATATTCCCGGGGTTTTGCAAGCCGGGTGGTGGCGGCGTTGCCGCTTCCCGATATTCCGTCGTCCGTTTGCCCGGCTTAAAGCGATTGTCCAAGCTGGGCAAAGCGACGGTTTAAGCTGGGTAAACCGTCCGTTTAAGCTGGGCAAACGGATGCTTTGACCTGGGCAAATCGGAAGCCGGGAATGTACCCCTGAAAAGGCGGGCATGTTTTCGCCAGAAAAAAGCGATGTTTTGCTGTGGAAGAAGCAATGCTTTCGAGGAAAGAAAGCAATGGTTTGCGGGGGAAGGAGCGGCGTGAAGAAAAAAACGGGAGGAGCTTCATGAGGCTCCTCCCGTTGGGATAAGTTAGGTGCGAATACGTTTTTATGTCAATGTCTTGAGGTTAGAAGTCTTGTGTCATAGAGATTCTTTTATTCCGTAACCTTGACGGTGAATTCGCGTGTGATTCGCTTCTGCTGGTCGTAGTTGCCGTTTGTTGCGACAAACGTAGCCGTGTAGGTACCAGCCTCCGTGTAGGTGTAGGTATAGCTGTCGAGGCTCTGTGAGATGTTCTTCAGCGGCGTACCGGCATCGGGGGTGCAGGCGTTGACCATGAAGAGGTTGGACGTCAGCCAGCTGTACTTCAGCGGAGACCCGCCGCCCGAGCTGTGGATGAAGAAGCTGCTCATGTTGGACATGTTCCAGATGCCGCTCGTGTTGTTGCTGACGGTACCGTAGGGGCGGTTGGACGTCATGGACTTCTGGTCGCTCAGGTTATGCTTGTACATCATGTTCAGCGGGGTGAAGCCCAGGGAGGAAGCGGCCAGTGAGGACGATGTGCCGTCGGTCATCTGGTTGACAATCTGGAGGTTCTGGATGTAGACCTTGGGCTGGATTTGTGAGTTGTCCACGCCTTTGTAGACGAAGGCCAGCGCGACGCGCTCTCCCAGATAGGGGAGCATGTCCAGTTCGTAGCTCTTGGTGCTGGTCGGGTTGGGCAGGTCTTCGGTAGACAGGAGGGTCTGCCATCCGTCGTGCTGTTCCACCAGGATAGAGTCGGCTTCGAAGTTACTCTTGTTCAGTCCTTCGAAGGTCTTCGAGATGAGTACCTTGAAGTCTATCATGTCCAGTTTGCCGTATTCGGTCTTGATGTCCATTGTCAGCTTGGAGCTTTCAATCTGGTCGGTCGCCACCTGCGCGCGGTCTTTGTATTCATACTTGCTTCCGGCTTCCCCGCTGAAGAACGTGAGGAAGTCGTTTTCGCCGCCCAGCTGGAACGTGATGGGCGTTCCTTTCTGTACGGTGATGGTCTGTCCGTCGTAGTTTACGCCGTCGCCTGTAGCCACGACGTCGAGTTCGGGGTCCTGCTTCATCTCGTTCTCGCACGACGTGAAGGCCAGGCCCGTTATGGCAGTCAATATGAGGAGTTTATTCAGTTTCATAATCTTTTATGCGTTTAATGGTTTGTCGGATGATGTGATTACCAGCCGGGATTCTGCGTGATCTTCTTGTTGACGGAGATTTCGCTATCGGGGATGGGGAAGTAGTTGTATGCGTCGCTGATCTGGAAGTAGGTCCAGACACTGTACTTGTCGCCGCCGTTCCAGTTGCTTCCGTCGCCCTGCTGGGCCAGCGGAGCCAGTTCGTTCATATCCTTGATGTATTCTCCCCAGCGGATCAGGTCGAAGCGGCGGGTGTATTCGAAGCAGAGCTCCATGGCGCGTTCGTCCTTGACGGCCTGGCGGAAGGCATCCTTGCTCAGCGAACCTTCAGCATAGGCATCGACACCGGCGCGGGTTCTGACTGCGTTCAGGCATTGGTAGGCCAGCGTGGTGGGGGCGTCGTTCACTTCGTTCTCCGATTCGGCAACCATCAGCAGGACGTCCGAATAGCGCAGCAAGGGGAAGTTGATGGACGTATAGTTCTTGTTCTTCTTCTCGTTCTGGCACTCGTATTCCCGGCGGAACTTGCCGCAGGCGCGCGACTTGTTGAGCTTCGTTCCGTCTTCGTAGTCGCCGGTCTTGTTGGCTACATCGCCTTCTCCGTACGTGTACGACTTGTCCCACCAGCCCTGGGCACGTGCGTTCTCCAGTTCGTCTTTCTCGAACTTGCGTCCCGTCACGCCTTTGCCTTTGGTCTTCTCGACGTATTCGAACGGAGCCAGGTTCCAGTAGAAGCGTTCCTGGTCGTTGTTGTTCACATACAGGTCATAGAGCTTCGGAGTGGACCAATAGTAGGCGTAGCCGTAGCCGGGGTCCTGCTTTCCGATGATGGACTGTTCGTTGGACACGTCCGGGCATTTGATGCCGAGCAGGTTGCCGATACGGCCTTCTGCACGTACCTCGTCGGTATAGTTACCGGCAAATTCCACTTCCCAGATGCTTTCGTTGGCGGTCGTGTTGTAGTTGTTGGAGCACATGTCGATGAATACGTCCCAGTAGTTGACGGCCAGTGCATGTCCTTCGTTCATGACCTTCTGGGCATAGACGCCTGCCTGCTTGAAGTATTCCTTGATCTGTTCGGCGTTTCCGCTTTCGTTGTCGCGGTAGTGTTCACCGGCACGGAACAGGTATACGCGGGCCAGGATGCCCCAGGCTGCGGAGCGGGAGATGCGTCCGGGCTTGTATCCCAGTTCGGCAGCTGTCTTCAGATTGCCGGCACATTCGGACATCTCTGTCACGATGAAGTCGTAGATGGTCTCCTTGTCGGTGCGTTCGATGTCGAGGCCTGCGACGCTGTTGGTCGACGTGGTCCGGAAGGGAACGTCTCCCCAGCACTCTACCAGCGTGAAGTAGTAGAAGGCACGCAGGAAGCGGGCTTCGGAGCGGTATTGCTCGCGGGTGGCGTCACTGATTTCGGGTGTCTGGTCGATGTGCTCCAGGAAGGTGCAGGCACGGTCGATGCCCGAATACAGGGTGATCCACAGACGGCTGAAGTAAGGGGAACTGGAGTTGGCGTTGTTGCAGGCGATGGCACCGCTGGTCGACGGGTTGCGTCCGCCGCCGAAGTGGGAAAGGTCGTCGCCGGCTACCAGATCCATGTAGGAGTTTCCGTAATAGTTCTGCGATGCCAGAGGGGCATAGATGGAAGTCAGGAACGAGGTGGCTTCCGACTCGTTGTTGAAGTAGACCTCGGGGGTCAGTTTGGTAGGTTCCTTGTCCAGAAAATCACAGGAACCCATGGCCAATGTCGTAAGGAGGAATAATATGGTTGTTTTAATCGCTTTCATATAGAATAATATTTATGATATTAGAAACCTAAGTTAAGACCGAAGCTGACGGACATGGCTCTCGGGTAGGAAGAGAAGTCCAGACCCGGAGTCAGGGCTCCTTCACGGATGGAAACTTCGGGGTCGTAGCCGGAGTAGCCGGTCAGTGTCCACAAGTTGGATGCAGCCACATAGATGCGTGCATTGTCAATCTTGTACTTGCTCAGGAATGTCTTCGGAAGGGTATAGCCCAGCGTCACGGTCTTCAGACGCAGGAACGAACCGTCTTCGATGACACGGGACGAAATGACGAGGTTGGAGCTGGAGTTGGTGGCAGCAGGAATATTGCTTTCAGGGTTCTCCGGTGTCCAGCGGTCGGCATAGCTGGCATATTGGTTCAAGTCTTTCTTCTTCTGGAAGCCGCTTTCGAAGAACAGGCGGTTGGCGTTCAGGATGTCGTTGCCGTAGGACCATTGGAAGAATACGCTCAGGTCGAAGTCCTTGTAGCGGAAGTTGTTGGTGAAACCTCCCGTGTGGATGGGCAGGCCGCGTCCGATCATGGTACGGTCGTTCGTGTCGATGACACCGTCGCCGTTCAGGTCGGCATACTTGGGCATACCGGGCTGTGTGTTGCTCTCGCTGGTGTAGTGCGGGATGTTGCTCTTCAGTGTATAAGTGCTTCCCGACTTGTCGAAGTCTTCGTACTTGTAGGTTCCTTCATAGATGTAGCCGTACATCATGCCCATCGGGTAGCCCACCTTGGCGATGTAGTTGGGCTGGCTGTTGAAGTTCTGGTCGAAGGTGGCCGTGCTCAGCAGGCTGGTCTGGCCTTCAGTCAGTTCCAGTACTTCGTTCTTGTTGAATGCGATGTTGAAGTTGGTGGTCCATTCGAAGTTCTTATTGCGGATGTTGACGGTGTTCAGCGTCAGCTCGATACCGTCGTTGCGCACCTTACCGATGTTTTTCATCGCACTGGGATAGCCGGACGAGTAGGGCAGGGTGGCATCCAGCAGCAGGTCGCGGGTCGTCTTGCGGTACAGGTCGACGGTCAATCCGACGCGTTCGTCAAAGAAGCCCAAGTCGACACCCAGGTTCCATTGTTCGGTCGTCTCCCATTTCAGGTCTTCGTTGGGGAGGGAAATCGGGGCCACACCCACGTTGCTGTTGTTGCCGTCGAAGGGATATACGGTATTGGGGATGTCTTCGATGGATACGTGCGATTTGATCATGTCCAGCAGGGCGAAACGGTCGTATTCACCGATACGGTTGTTACCGGTCAGACCCCAGCTCAAACGCAGTTTACCGCTGGACAGCACCGGCTTGATGTTCTGGAGGAATTCCTCTTCGGAGAAGCTCCAGGCCAGTGATCCGGAAGGGAAGTAACCGTAGCGGTTCTTCTTGCTGAACTTGGAGGAACCGTCGGCACGGAAGGAGGCCGTTGCGTAATACTTGGACATGTAGTTGTAGTTGACACGTGCCAGATAGGAGAGCATGGCCCAGGAGGACTTGAGCGAAGAGGATTTGTCGAAGGTACCCTGGCTCATACCTGCCATACCCAAGGATTCGTTGGGAATCTGCTTGGTGCGGAGCGAATAGTATTCGTAGTCGGAGTTCTGCAGTGTCACACCGGCCATCGCATTCAGAAAGTGCTTGTTCTTGAAGTTGGTCTGGTAGGTGAGGATGTTTTCGTTCAGCCACGTGAGGCGTTGCTGGCGGATGATTTCGGCGTTCACCTTGTCGGTCGATGTCGGGCCGCCGTAGCGTGTCTGGGAGTTGTAAGGTATCGCTGTGACGGCTGTCGTAGGTGTAGCCGCCGGATACTTTCAGCTTCAGTCCCTTGATGAATTCATATTCGGCATAACCGTTGATCTGCAGGTTGTCCGTGTAATACTTCTTGTAAGCGTTCTTCAGGTCCAGGATGGGGTTGAAACGGTAGTCGTTGGAGGCATCCAGGTCATCGTCCATCAGGTTGTTGAGCAGGTCGTCCAGCGTGCCGTCCGGATAGTTGACGGGACGGTAACCCCATACACTGTAGAAGAGGTTGTTCATACCGGAGTAGGATGTTTCGGAAGGAGAGCTTCCGCTCTTGATGGAGCGCGAATAGTTGGTGTTGAAGTTGACGGTCAGCTTGCCCCGTTTGATCAAAGTGTTCATACGTGCCTGCAGACGTTCGTAGTCGGAGTTGAGCAGGATACCTTCCTGGTCGTAGTAGGATACGGATGCGTTGTAGCGGACCGTTTCGGAACCTCCGTTCACGCGGACGTTGTGGCTCTGTTGCCAGGCAGTGCGGAATATTTCGTCCTGATAGTTGTTCTGCGGAACGTTCCGGTAGTCTTCCAGCGAATACTTCTTGCCGTTGTAGTTCATGAAGTAAGTGCTTTCGATGCCGGTCGGATCAATTTCGGCCTGCAGTTTCACGAAGTCGTAAGCATCCATCATGTCCAGGGTCTTTGTCACCTGGGAGATACCGAAGCTGCCGTCGTAGGAAATCTGTGTCTTGCCGATTTTTCCTTGTTTGGTGGTAATGATGACAACGCCGTTCGCACCACGTGCACCATAGATGGCTGTGGCCGAGGCATCCTTCAGGATGTCAATGGACTCGATATCCGAGGGGTTGATGGTGCTTCCTGCTTCAGCATCTTCTACGGGGAAGCCGTCGATGACGTAAAGCGGAGAGTTGTCCTGCGTCAGAGAGTTGTTACCACGGATGGTGATGTTCATGGTAGCACCGGGCTGGCCTTCACCTGAGCTTACGTTGACACCGGCGATACGTCCGCCCAGCGCCTGGTCGAATGTAGCGACTGGAGTGGACAGAATGTCTTTCATGTTGGCCTTGGCGACAGAACCCGTCAGGTCTTTTTTGCGTACTTCCTGGTAACCTACAACGACCACTTCATCCAATGTCTCGGAATCCTCTTCCATCGTTACGTTGAATGTCTTTTGGTTACCAACTTTGATTTCTTGAGTTTTGTAGCCGATGAAGGAGAATTGCAAGACGTCGTCGGGCTTCACACCGCTCAACTTGAATACACCGTTGAGGTCGGTACTGATACCGTTAGTCGTTCCTTTCACAACGACGCTCACACCGGGAAGTTCACCCATTGCGTCGACTACTTTACCTGTAATCTCACCTCCTGTCTGTGCCTTCAGATTCTGGAAGCAGCATAGGAGGCCTGCAAGTAACATCAAAATGAGTTTTCGTCTCATCATAAATATTAAATTAGTTAGTTAATAATAAAGGTTGTTTCGCGGCACATATTGCTATGCGGTACAAGATTGCCGCAAAAATATGGATTGCGGGAAAATACCTATTTAATGAATAGTTCACAAATAGTGTAATTTCGTACATAATGTATCTTAGGACACCTGTTGTACAGGCTTTATCGGGCCTTTCCCTTCACACTTTCCAGCAACCGGGCCAGTTTTTCGGCTGTTTCGGGATTTGCTTCGAAAACATTCTTTTTTTCGGAAGGGTCTTCCGCCAGGTTGTACAGCTGGGGTTGGGGGGCGTTGCCCAGTTCCATTTTTGTCCAGTATTCGATGGCCGGCTGGTCGCTTGGTTCGATGTATTTCCAGTTTCCTTGGATGATGGAAAGGGTGTTGTTCAGGTTTTGCTGGACGACGTATTCACAACCGGTGGTATCTTTGCCCAGAAAGGTCGCAAGCTGGTCGCGGCTGTCGGGAGCGGCTCCGGCAGGCAGCTGGTGGTTCAGTAGACTGGCCAGCGAGGCGTAGACATCGATCATGGAGAACAGGGCCTGTTGTTTGCCGGGCTGGATGACGGCCGGCCAGCGCACGATGAACGGTATGCGCGTTCCGGCCTCGTAGGCGCTGTATTTGCCGCCGCGGTAGTGCTTCATCGGTGTATGTCCGTTCAGCAGTTCGCGGGCCTGGTCCTGATAGCCATCGTCGATGACGGGTCCGTTGTCGCTGCAGAACACGAAGAGGGTGTTGTCGGCAATGCCCAGGCTGTCGAGGGTATGCATGATTTCGCCTACGGTCCAGTCCAGCTGGAGAATGACATCGCCGCGGGTACCCAGCCCGCTCTTTCCGGCGAAGCGCGGATGAGGAACACGAGGCACGTGGATGTCTTGTGTACCCATATAGAGGAAGAAGGGGCGGTCCTTGTGCGCGATGATGAAGTCCTTGGCCTTGCCGGTGATGACGTCGGCAATGTCTTCGTCTACCCACAGAGCCGACTTTCCCCCAGTCATCCATCCGATGCGGGGGATACCGTTGATGATGGTATTGTTATGTCCCTGGCTGGGTTTCAGTTTCACCAGTTCGGGATTTTCCTCGCCCGTAGGCCAGTTGCCTACCTTGTGCTCATAGCTCACGGTGATGGGGTCGTTGGGATCAAGTCCGTCCACACGGCCGTTTCCCACAAAGACGCAGGGCACACGGTCTACGGTAGCCGGGATGATGTATTCGTATCCGAAGCCGATGTCCTGGGTGTTGGGCTTGATGAGGCCGTTGAAGTTGGTTCCGCCTTTTGGACCGAGTCCCAGGTGCCATTTGCCGATGGCGGCGGTGGCATATCCTTCCTGTTGGAACATGTCGGCCATGGTGACGCAGGCCGTGTCGATGATGAGTTCCGAATTGCCGGGAGCGATGCCTGTATTCTGCTGCCTCCAGGGATACATGCCGGTCAGCAGTCCGAAGCGGGAAGGTGTGCTGGTCGACGAGGTGGCGTAGGCATTGGTGAATTGCAGTCCCTGTCCGGCAAGGCGGTCGAGGTTGGGCGTACTGATTTTGGTAGCTCCGTAGCAACTCAGGTCACCGATGCCCAGATCGTCGGAAATGAGGTAGATGATGTTGGGCTTCTTGGAGTCCTGTGTATCTTTGGAATGTTTGGACGTACTGCCGCATGCCGTCAGTAGGGCGGCTCCGACAGGAAGCATGATTTGAAAGGTGGCTGAGGTCCTCATAGCTCTTGACTTTTAAAGTTTCGGGAGCAAAAGTAGGACCTTTGGGATGAAAGTATTGTGGGAAACCGTCCAAAGAATGGTGAAAAACGTACATATTCCACCCCTTTCTGGTGATATCTTACGTTTCGTCTTCTTTTTCTGATTCTCCTTCCGTGTCGTTTCCGGCATCTGTTTCCTTCCGGTAGGCCAGTGGGCTGATGTGGTAGACGTCTTTGAAGCACTTGGCGAAATAGCGGGGCGAACTGAAACCGATGCGGTCGGATATTTCGGTGATGTTCAGTTCTGGATTGTTTCGGAGCAGGTAGGCACCCTTCTTGAGGCGGATGGTCAGGATGAATTCGTTCGGTGTCTGGCCGGTGATACCTTTCAACTTGGTGAACAGGTTGGTGCGGGCCATGGCCATTTCACGGGCGAAGGTGTTGACATTGAAGTCGGCATCGTCCAGGTGTTTCTCGATGACGGCCATCGCGCGGTCCAGAATGTCTTTGTCTATGGGGTTGGTGGCCAGTTGCTGGACGGTGGTTTGCGGCTGTTTGCTGAATTTCTCCTGCAGCAGGATGCGCGAATTGACCAGGTTGTTGCATCGTGAGATGAGCAAGCTGGTGTTGAAGGGTTTGGTAATGTAGTCGTCGGCACCGATGCGGAGGCCTTCGATGTTTTGCTCGATGGCTGTGCGGGCGGTGAGCAGCACGACGGGGATGTGGCAGGTGTTGAAGTCCGACTTGATACGTTTGCACAGTTCGGTTCCCGACATGCGGGGCATGACGACGTCGCTCACGACAATGTTGGGTTGTTCCTTGCCAATCTGTTCCCATGCCTCTTCACCGTCGGCGGCTGTTGTCACCTGGTAAAAGGGAGCGAAAATTTCGGCCAGCATCTGACGGATGGATTCATTGTCTTCCACTACCAGCATTTTGTTGGAACCGGACTGGGGTTTGGAGGGTTGGTCGGCATCCATTTCACTTTTCAACAGGATGTCCATTTCCGGTTTGTCGATGTCGATTTGCTGGATCACATGGTCCCGGCGGTCTATTTCTTCCTCCTTGAACTGACTGTTTCCCAGCGGGAGGGTGACGATGAAGCAGGTTCCCTTGCCCAAGGTACTTTCCACCCGGATGGTTCCGTGATGCAGTTCTACAATGCCTTTGGTCAGGGCCAGGCCGATGCCGGTACCCGTTGATTGTCGGGTGTCGTCCGAGGAGATGGAGTCCACCTGGTAGAAACGTTCGAATATTTTGTCCAGCTCTTTGGCGTCCATGCCTTCGCCCGTATCACTGACGCGGATGACGGCATTTCCGTTTTCATTGTCGACAGACAAGGTGATGGTGTCGGCCGGACGGGTATGCTTGAGGGCGTTGGACAACAGGTTGTTGACCACCTTCTGCATCTGTTTCTGGTCGTACCATACCTCCAGGCTATCGGTTCCTTTCTGGAAAATCAGGTTTACCTGCCGGGTGTGGGCATACTCCAGGAACAGCAGATAGTTCTCATACAGAAAGTCTATGAGGTTGTGACGGCTGACCTTGATTTTCATGTGTCCTTGTTCTTGTTTGCGGAAGTCGAGCAGTTCGTTGATCAGTTCGCGTAGCTGGATGCTGTTCTTGTACATGCTCAATACCTTATTGTACAGGGCGGGGGTGAAGTTCTGAACTTGAAGCAGCGTCTCAATCTGTGAGATGATGATGGTGAGCGGTGTGCGGAACTCATGGGAGATGTTGGTAAAGAAACGGAGTTTCGACTGGTTGAGCAATTCAATGTCCTGGGCATGTTTCTTCTCGTATTTGAGCGATTCTCTCAGCTTGATGCGCATCTTGTAGGTGCGTATGAGATACCATGACAGGCTACCAATGGCCAGTATGTAGAAAAGGTAGGCCCATATGGTCTTATAGAACGGGGGAAGAATGTGGATGGTTAGCTGGACGGGAGGGCAGATTTCTGCCGGTTGCGTTTGGGGCTTGATGACCAGGGTGTAGGTTCCCGCATTGAGGTTCGTATAGGTGATGGCGTTGTTGAGGGCATCGGTCCATTTGTCGGAGAACCCTTTCAGCTGATAGATGATTCGGTCCTTGTTGGCAGGCACATAGTTTGAGGTAGCGAATTCGATGGTGAACATCGACTGGTCGGCTTTAAGCGTAATTTCAGGCGTATAGCAGAGTGATTGGGGCAGAATGCCGCTTTCGTCTCCGGTTTCTATTTCTTTCCCGTTGACATAAAGTTTTGACAGGGTGATGTTGTAAGGCTTGGGAGGGAGATTCAGTTCCATTTCATGAAAGGAAATCATCCCTTGGGTGCTGCCCAGAAAGATTTCGCCGTCGCTGGTGACGCACAGGGCATTTTCGTTGATGGTCGAGAAAGGGAAGCCGTTGCTTCGGTTGTAGTTTTTAGCTTGGTGCGTGTGGCGGTTGAAGATGGAGAACCCCTGGTTGGTGATGAGCAGCAGGTTGCCGCTGACGGGCGATTCCTGGGCTTCGTAGATGCAGTCGCTCACCAGACCGTTGTGCGCCTTGTCAAAATTCTCGAAGCTGTCGCTTTGAGGGTGGTAGAGGTCGAGTCCGCTGCCCGATGTCGAAAACCAAAGACGGCCTTGCTTGTCACACAGAATGCTGTAAACATTGTTGTTGCTCAGCGTATTGGCTACGTCGTGCTGGTGACGGTAGCTTTTGAGTCGGTGTGTCTGGAAGCTATATCGGAATACTCCTTCTCCGGTGGCGGCTATCCATAAGTCGCCATTTTTGTCGAACTCGATGTCGGCTACCATCTTGATGCTGCGTCCTTCTTTGGTGTCCTGGAAAAGTCGTCGGCATTTACCGCTTGCCTTGTCTATCATGCAGACACCGTTTTGTGTGGCTACAATCAGACTGTCCTTTCCGTAGGGCTCAAGGTCGCGGATGATGTTGGAGGGAAGGCTATTCGGATTGCCTTCCTCCATGCGGTGATGGTTGAAGTGGAGATTATGCAGGTTCAGCCGGTCGAGACCGCCCATGTGGGTGCCAATCCAGATTTCCTGATGCTCTTTGTCATAATATAGAGCCTTGACATTGTCGTGGGCAATGCTGTTGGGATTGTTCTTGTCGGTGCGGTACCAGCGGAATTCGTTTTTGCGTCGGTCGAGGAAATTCAGTCCTCCTCCTTCGGTGGCAATCCATAGGTTACCGTCCTTGTCTTCCACGATACGCCCCACTACCGGATTGCTCAGTCCCTTTTTTTCTACAGATGAATAATGGTAGGCTGTGTAGATGTTATATTCGGGATTGAAGTAGTTGACTCCGCCGAAATATGTTCCCAGCCAGAGGGTGCCTTGGCGGTCCTTGACGATGCACCAGATGGAAGAATGGGTCAGTCCGTCGCCCTTGGCGTCGTTGGTCGTATGGTTTTGGAAGAGACCGTTGCTCTTGTCGTATCGGTTCAGTCCGTTGAAAGTTCCTATCCAGATGTTGCCCAGGTTGTCTTCACAGCAGGCTCTGGCAAAATTGGAAGAGATGCTGTGGGGATTGTTGGCATCGTGACGGAAGTTGACAATCGTACCGTCGGTCTTGACACGATACAAGCCGTCTTCCCAGCTGCCTATCCACAGCTCTTTTTCACTGTCTTCGTAAATGCTGGTGATGTTGCCTGTTTCGATGGGGTGGGTCAGTTCCTGGTTGTCCAGTTTCAGGCGGTATCCCCCTTCGCTGGTGGTGCCTATCCACAGATAGCGGCCGTCGGAGTGGAGGCAGTAGATTTCAGGATTCTTTCCCGGTAGTTGGTAGCAGAGATCAAAGTTCCCGGTCTTTTCATTGTAAAGGTATATTTCGTTTTTCTTGGCAATGTAGAGGCCGCCGTGGTAATAGATGCTTTGAATGTGGTCTACCAGAAGCGTCTTGAATTGGAGGGTGCGGAGGTCCAGTTGGGCCACTCCGTCGTTGCAGAGCAGATAAATATGTCCGTTCTGGTCGCCGGTGATGCGCGTGACGGTGTTGCTGAAAAGACTGTACGGGTTGTCTTTCTCCAGTTTATAGGTCTGTATATCCGTTCCGTTGTATCGGTTCAGACCTTCCCGGGTGCCGATCCAAAGCATACCGTTTTCGTCTATGTAAAGGCTGTTGACCGAGAACTGTGACAGGCCGTCTTCGGTAGTCAGATTACCGAAGGTGACATTTTGTGCCTGCAGTTGCACGGCAAATATGCAAATGATTCCCAAAAGTAATGAACGGACAGTCATTTTCCTTTACGCCAAAATAGTGTTTTTTGAAGATTCGATGACAAATATAGAAAGTTTTTATACAATCTAACATGTTTTTCTTCCTGTTTTTTTCGTTTATGTCTGTCTAAATGCCTATTTTTGGCCATTCATATCGAATCACTAATTTAAAATTTCAATCATGAAAGACCTTTTATCTATTGTATCTCATTTTCAATTGGCGGATACAGTTCGTGAAATCAATCCGTTAGGTTCGGGACTGATCAATGATACCTACAAGGTAGTAACGACGAACAGCAATCCGGATTATGTACTGCAACGCATCAATCATGCCATTTTTCAGAATGTGGATATGCTGCAGTCCAACATCGAAGCCGTGACCCGGCACATCCGTAAAAAATTGGAAGAAAAAGGCGAAAAGGAGATTGACCGCAAAGTACTCCACTTTCTCCCGGCCGATAATGGCAAGACTTATTGGTTCGACGGCGAGAATTATTGGCGTATCATGGTGTTCATTCCCCGTGCGAAGACCTATGAAACGGTCAACCCGGAGTATTCGGGTTATGCGGGACAGGCATTCGGTAATTTCCAGGCGATGCTGGCCGATATACCTGATCAACTGGGTGAAACCATTCCCGATTTCCACAACATGGAGTTCCGTCTCAAACAACTACGTGAAGCCGTTGCGAAGGATGCTGCCGGACGGGTAGCAGAAGTGAAGTACT
>ERZ780226.1034-NODE-1034-length-22979-cov-3.117126_pt1 | contig 22979 bp, 18 predicted proteins | sample MGYA00511165_ERZ780226 | MGnify/ENA primary metagenome ERZ780226 (study PRJEB29588, sample SAMEA2152373) | human gut metagenome | biome: human gut; feature: human-associated habitat; material: faeces | place: Denmark | collected 2008/2010 ...
CACCGAGGCCGCAGCCGAGACAACTGCCGAAGCTTCCGTAAAGGAAGAGGCCGCCGGTTCCACCGCTGAGGCTGCTCCCACCGACTTCACCACCGTAGAGGACGGCAAGCTCCACATGGCAACCAACGCTGCCTTCCCTCCCTATGAGATGGTTGCCGACGACGGCTCCTTTGAGGGCATCGACGTTGAGGTTGCAGGCAAGATCGCTGAAAAGCTGGGTCTTGAGTTGGTGGTTGACGACATGGACTTCGGCTCCGTCATCACCTCCGTTCAGTCCGGCAAGTCTGATATCGCAATGGCTGGTCTGACCGTCACCGAGGACCGCAAGCAGAACGTTGATTTCTCCGACACCTATGCCACCGGCGTACAGGTGGTTATCGTTCCCGAGGATTCCGACATCAAGACCATTGATGATCTCCAGGGCAAGCTGATCGGCTGCCAGGAATCCACCACCGGCTACATCTACTGCTCCGATGACTACGGCGAGGATATGGTCACCGCATTCCCCAACGGCGCAAACGCTGTTCAGGCTCTGCTCAGCGGCAAGGTTGACGCAGTGGTCATCGACAGCCAGCCCGCAAAGGAGTTTGTGGCACAGAACGAGGGCCTGAAGATTCTGGACACCGAGTATGTCACCGAGGACTACGCAATCGGCGTCAGCAAGGACAACACCGCTCTCCGGGATGCTGTCAACAACGCCCTGAAGGAGCTCATCGACGATGGCACCGTACAGTCCATCCTGGACAAGTACATCAAGGCGGAATAACATGTATCTTTTAGAATGGGGCGGGCAACCGCCCCATTTTTACTAAGGCAACACCGCACAATTGCGTCTGCGGGCTTTGGCGGTCCTTTTCCCCCACAGATTCGTTGCGAAACCCCCAATACACAAAGTATTCCTGCATTTTCGCAACAAATTTGTGATGCAAAATTCCTCGCCAAATCTCCTTGCCGAATTATGCAGTATTGCCCTAAATTCTCCCCGTAGGGATATCAACTACAAGAGAGGAGCAACACAATGGCGGAATTTTTCTCCGGCGTGAAAGACGACTTTATCCAGAGCTTTGTGGAAGGCAACCGCTGGCTTTTGTACTTAAAGGGCATCGGAGTTACGCTCCAGGTGGCTGCCATAGCGCTGGTGCTGGGCATCATTCTGGGCGTCCTGGTGGCAGTGGTCCGTACCAGCCACGATCAGCAGCGTCCCGGTCGCAAGAATCCGATTCTGGGCGTGCTCAATGTCATCTGCCAGATTTACACCACCGTAATCCGCGGCACCCCCATTATGGTTCAGCTGCTGATTATGTATTTCGTTATTTTTGCCAGCACTCGGAATCAGATCGGCGTTGCCATGCTGACCTTTGGAGTCAACTCCGGCGCTTATGTATCCGAGATTATCCGCGGCGGCATTATGTCCATCGATAAGGGGCAGATGGAGGCAGGTCGTTCCCTGGGTCTTCCCTATGCCACCACCATGCGCTTTGTGGTCATCCCCCAGGCAATTAAGAACATTCTTCCTGCCCTGGGCAACGAGCTCATCACCCTGCTGAAGGACACCTCCATTGTCACCGTCATCGGTCTGCGCGACCTGACCAAGGCTGCACAGCTGGTGCAGGGCAAGACCTATCAGGCGTTTATGCCCTATGTCGGTATCGCCATCATCTATCTTGCCATGGTAATGATTCTGTCCGCTTTGATGGGCATGCTGGAAAGGAGGATGCGCGCCAGTGATTGAGATCAAGGACCTGCACAAGAGCTTTGGCTCTTTGAATGTGCTAAACGGCATCAACGAGCATATCTCCAAGGGAGAAAAGGTGGTTGTCATCGGTCCCTCCGGCTCCGGTAAATCCACGTTTTTAAGATGCCTGAACATGCTGGAAACACCCACCTCCGGCGAGATTCTGTTCGACGGCGTTTCTATGACCGATCCCAAAACCAACATCAATGAGATGCGCCGGAAAATGGGCATGGTCTTCCAGCATTTTAATCTGTTTAACAATCTGAGCATTCTGGACAATATGACCCTGGCTCCCGTTCGTCTGAAGCTGAAAAGCAAAGCCGAAGCCCGGGAAGACGCCATGGCACTGCTCAAGCGCGTGGGTCTGGAGGATAAGGCAGCGTCCTATCCCTCCCAGCTCTCCGGCGGGCAGAAGCAGCGTATTGCCATTGTCCGCGCCCTTGCCATGCATCCGGAAGTGATGCTGTTTGACGAGCCCACCTCTGCACTGGACCCCGAAATGGTTGGCGAGGTATTGGAGGTCATGAAGCAGCTGGCACAGGAGGGCATGACCATGGTGGTGGTTACCCACGAGATGGGCTTTGCCCGTGAGGTTGCCAACCGGGTACTGTTCATGGACGGCGGCATTGTCCAGGAGTCCGGCACCCCCGATGAGATTTTCAACCATCCCCAGAATCCCAGAACCCAGTCCTTCCTTTCCAAGGTACTCTAAAAAATACCCCCTGCGTACTCCGAATTTGGAATACGCAGGGGGTTTCTGTCTTATTATGCGTCCATCTGCACGTCCAGTCCCTCAAACTGCATATTGAAGTACCGGGCATAGATGCCGTCCAGCTCCATGAGCTCATGATGGTTGCCCTGTTCCTTTACGCCACCCTCATCAATGACAATGATCTTTTCCGCAGAGCGAATGGTAGACAGCCGATGGGCAATGACCACGGTGGTGCGTCCCACGCTCAGCCGATCCAGCGCCTCCTGAATGTGTTTCTCCGACTCGTTATCCAATGCCGAGGTTGCTTCATCCAGAATCAGAATCGGCGGATTTTTCAGGAACACCCGGGCAATGGCAATGCGCTGCTTCTGCCCACCGGAAAGCCGGGTGCCGCGTTCGCCCACATAGGTGTCATAGCCGTTCTCCAGCCCCATAATAAAGTCGTGGATGTTGGCATTCTTCGCCGCTTCCTCAATCTCCTGCTGGGTAGCATTCTTTTTGCCATAGGCAATATTCTCCCGGACGGTTCCCGCAAAGATATACACATCCTGCTGGACAATTCCGATTGCCTCCCGGAGACTTTTGAGCTTCAGCTGCCGGACGTCGTGGCCGTCCACCATAACGCTGCCGCCGGTAACGTCATAAAATCTGGGCAGCAGGGAGCAAATGGTGGTTTTACCGCCGCCGGAGGGTCCCACCAGCGCGCAGGTTTTTCCCGCCGGAATCTGAATGTTCAGATGGCGCAGCACCTGCTCCTTGTCCGTATACTGGAAGGACACATCCTTATACTGAATGTCGCCGGTAACATGCTCCAGCGCCACCGCATCGGGCGCTTCCTGAATCTCCGGCTCCGTCTCCATAATCTGTGCAAACCGCTTGAAGCCTGCATAGCCCTTCTGGAGCATCTCCGTAAAGTCCATCAGCTGACCGATGGGGGTGATGAAAATGCCGATATACAGAGCATAAACCGCCAGGTCGTTATAGCTCAGGCTCCCCCGGGCAATGAAGAAGCCGCCGGACACCAGCGTCACCACATACAGCATGCCCTGAAGGAAGTTGCTGCCGCCGTGGAAAATGCCCATCGCCATATAGCTTTTTTCCTTGGACTGACGATAGCGCCCGTTGGACGCCCGGAAATTGTCCATTTCCCCCTGCTCCACCGCAAAGGTCTTCACCACCCGAATGCCAGCCAGGGAGTTCTGCACTCCGGCATTGACATCCGCGATCCGCTCCCGGTTTTCCGTAAAAATCCGCTGCATCTTCAGCTGACGGAATACCGTAAAGATCACCAGAATCGCCGTCACCGCCAGAAGCAGCATGGTCATGGGCACATTCACCCACAGCAGTAGAATGAAGCTGCCGATGATCTTAATGGAGCACATCAAAAGATTTTCCGGACCATGATGGGCAAGCTCGGAAATATCAAACAGATCGCTGACCAGCCGGGACATCATCTCGCCGGTGTTGTTCCGGTCATAATAAGAATAGGACAGGGACATGTATTTGTCAAACAGATCCTGCCGCATATCCGTCTCCATCCGGGTGCCCATCACATGACCAAAGGACGTGACATAAAACTGGCACAGTGCCCGCAGCAGATACCAGATCAGCAGCACCGGAAACAGCCACCGCAGCGCCGAGAAAATGGACGCCGCACTGCCGGAAAACAGTCCCTCCGGCAGCCACCTGAGTATCTGCGGAAAGCTCAGATCAATGATGCACAGCACCGTTGCACAAACGCAGTCCATGTAAAACAGGTGCCGGTATGGCTTGTAGTAGGATACAAACCGCTTTAGAATCGACATGGTTTTTCCTTTCTTCTCTCACATGTTAAACTCCGATTTTTTGCTCTCCCAATGCTTTGACTCCCGCAATGACCCCTGCCGGTGACAGCTCCGGAATCTCCAGCTGCCGTTTGGCATCGGCAATGGCAATGAGATCATGGGCATCGGAATTGGACAAAAATCCCCCGGTAAACTGGTACTGCGCCATCAGTGCCTGCCGGTCACAGCCGGGGGTCGTTTCATAAACCGTAAAGCCCATCTCCGGGTCCACCAGACCCATCACGCCAATCAGGGAATAGCTGGCACGGTCAATATGTGCCGGAATTGCCAGCCCGCCAAACCCCTCCAGCAGCGACTTTGCTTCATAGATGCCGATGGAAGAGCCGAAGGACAACAGCTGAGGCTCCTCCTCCAAAATCTCGTCCTTTTCGTTCATCACATACTGGTGACCAAAGACTTTGGGACGATTCTTGCGCTGGGGCAGTCTGGGATAGACATATTGCCTGAGTTCCTCCGCCGTCTCCACACTGGGCAGCAGGCAAAGTACGTGGATATCCTCCTTGGTGGTCAGCTCCATGGCAGGCACCACCAGCACCCCGCATTCCTTTCCCACTGCCACCGCCGCCGGAACATTCCGGGTGGTGTTATGGTCTGACAGCGCAATGACCTGCAGTCCTGCCAGCGCCGCCATATGCACCAGATTGTTGGGGGTCATATCTTCTGCGCCGCAGGGGGACAGACAGGAGTGCATATGGAGATCGTAATATACCTTCATCCCAGCAGCGCTTTCATCCGCCAGCAGAGCTGATATTCGTCCAGCTCGCTGCCCAGCAGCGTAACGCCCTGCTTTTCCGCCCGCTCCAGCAGCTCAGCGTCCGGCTGAACGTTTTCCGACAAAATGATGCACGCCGTATCACACAGCACCGCCACTGCCGCTACGTTCTGATTGGACATAATGGTGATCCATGCCGCATCTGCCGGGCATTTTCCCATGACCCAGCTTAAAAGATCGCCGCAGTAGACCCCTTCGATCTCCCGGTCTTCCTCTTCTACATAAAAGGCTTTGAGATTCAGCGCCTCGGTCAGTTCCTTTACTGTCATAAAACTGCTCCTTTCGTTCCGATTTCTCCGATGCTATCGGAGCGGCCTTCGATAGGGCGGCGGCACAAACTCGTCAGATTCATCCTCGTGACTGCGCCCCTCCCGCATCGCCTTGATGATATTAAAGATACAATCGCCCTCGTCGGCAAAGCCCTCTGCCACGTCTCGTGAAAAAGCCCGGCAGGTAGGCGCGCCGCAGTTACCGCAGTCAAACTTCGGCAGGGTTTTCAGCAGCCGTTCGGCTGCCGCTTCAATTTGCAGCGCCTGGGCAATGGTGTCGGCAATCTCCGTGTCGATTTCCTCCAGCTCAAAGTCCCAGTCCAGCCGATCCTCCAGCCACTCCGGGATTTCCATGCGCTGGTTCGGAATCGGATCGGTAATACAGCGCATCCGGAGCTTTGCGGTGTAGGGATTCTCCACCATCATGCAGCCCCCAAAACAGCTCTGGGTGCACATGCCCAGCTCCACATATTCCGCTTCGCTGACCTTGTCATCCTCCAGCTCACTTAATATGTTGGCAACGCTTTTGGTACCGTCCACCGCCAGGGTATCCCGATCGGTAAACAGTCCGCTCTGACCGCCGGTCCTGCCCCAGCTCAGTCCCAGCTTGCCGCACCGCAGGAAATCTCTGGGCTGCTCCACGGACTTCATGGGCGTCAGCAGCTTTAAATACACCTCGTTCACCGGCAGCACATAGTCCACCACCGGCTTCTCCAGTCCCAGGGGATGATACGCCCGGGTGTTCTTTGCCGGGCAGGGAGAGATCAGACAAATACCGATTTCCTCTGGCTTAAGTCCGGTTTTTTCTGCCGCTTCCTTCCGCGCCAGAATCGCCGTGACCTCAAAGCTGCACAGCTTTTCCACCACATTGGGGATCAGATCCTGAAACTCCATGGCAATGAGCCGTACCGTTGCCGGGCATTCGGAGTTGATTCTGGGCAGCTCCTCGGACAGGAATTCGTCCTGATGCTTTTTATAGTAGTCCGACAGCAGCTCCGCGCCGATGGCGCAGGGATAGACGTCCTGAAAGCCCAGCATCAGCAGCCCTTCGTGGACCAGATTGATGTCGTAGAGGTTTTTAAACTGCCCATACAGCGCCGTATCGGGCATGGCAATATTGTATTTGTAATCCTTGAGCTTATCAAAGCTGTCGGATTTCACGGAATAGGCATGGTGGGGGCAAACGCCCACACAGCGCCCGCAGTCGATACACCGCTGATTGAAAATGACAGCCTTACTGCGCACCACCCGGATTGCCTCTGTGGGGCAGACCTTGACGCAGGCGGTACATCCGGCGCATTTGTCGAGATTCAGCTCGATAGAATGGCTCACTTTCCTTCACCGCCGATGTAGATCACCATGGTTACGGTTGTGCCCACACCAATGGTCGTCTCGATGTCCATTTTGTCGGCATTGCGCTTCATATTGGGCAGACCCATACCTGCGCCAAAGCCCCGTGCCCGGACAGTGGGGGATGCGGTAGACCAGCCCTCTTCCATTGCCTTGTCGATATCGGGAATACCGGGTCCCCGGTCCTTCAGGACAATGACGATTTTCTCCTCGTCTACCTCCAGCTCTGCCACGCCGCCGTCGGCATGGATGACCATGTTGATCTCGCCCTCATACATGCACACCACAGCCCGGCGCACAATCTGAGCAGGCAACCGCAGCTTTTTCAGCACACGCTTGACCGCAGTGGAAGCGTCGCCTGCGGCGTTGAAATTATCTCCGTCAATCTCGTAAGTCAGTTTTACGGTTTCCATAATATCCTCCTTAACGGCAGCCCAAACCGGCTGCATACAGCCGCCCGCAGGCGCTGAACATCCGACAGGCGGTTACCAGCACCACCATGTCCCTCTGCCGTGCCATTTCTACTACGTCCTCCGGCGGACATTTCCCCCGGACAAAAACAATCAGTTCAATGTCCATCATATCCGCCGTGCGAATGACCTGGCTGTTTATCAATCCCGTAAGCATACACTGAATCTCATCGGGACATGCCAAGACATCGCTCATCATATCGCTGGCAAATACCGTGGAAACGTCCTCCTCCAGCCGATCCTCTCCGCAGAGCACCGATGCCTCCAGCAAGTCCCGCAGGTATGAAATCTGCATATCGTGTTCCTCCCCGGCAGCCGTTCCAAAAACAGCCGCCCTAAAAATCTCCCGCAGAGCCGTCTCTGGGTGGATTTTCTCAAGAATCTTGAAAAACCAAACAATTTCGGTTTTCATTATATCACTAAATTATCATCGGTTTCAACCTTATCTTTGGGTATTTCCCCAGCCTGCATTACATTGACAAAGTATTACTTCTTTATTATAATAAAGGATACCACCGCATTTTGCCACTGGCATATATGCGGCGAATACACATTATTAGGAGTGACCAATCTATGGCAGCTTACGATCGTATCTACAACTTTTCTGCCGGCCCCAGTATGCTTCCCCTTCCCGCTTTGGAGCGCGCTTCACGGGAAATGATGAACTATGGCGGCAGCGGAATGTCAGTCATGGAAATGAGTCACCGTTCTAAGGCTTTTCAGAAGATCTTCGACGATACCCAGGCAAAGTTCCGCCGTCTGATGAATGTCCCCGAGGGCTATAAAATTCTGTTCCTCCAGGGCGGCGCATCCTCCCAGTTCTCCATGGTTCCCCTGAACCTCATTGGGAAGACCGGTAAGGCAGATTACGCCGTCACCGGCAACTTTGCAAATATCGCCTATAAGGAGGCCAAAAAGTACGGCGACATCCATGTTGCCGCTTCCTCTGAGGATCAGGATTTTACCTATATCCCCACCCAGGACCAGCTGCAACTGCGCCCTGACGCATCCTATTTCTACTACTGCGCCAACAACACCATCTACGGCACCGAGTGGCAGTATGTCCCCGAAACCGGCAATGTGCCCCTGGTTTGCGATATGTCCTCGGACATTCTCTCCCGCCAGGTAGATGTCAGCAAATACGGCATCATTTTTGCCGGTGCCCAGAAGAACATGGCTCCCGCAGGTCTGACCGTTGCCATTGTCAAGGAGGACCTGGCAGGTCATGAGCTGCCCTATACCCCCCTGATGATGAACTACAAGACCATGATCGACAAGGACTCCATGTACAACACCCCTCCCTGCTGGTGCATCTATATGCTGGGTCTGGTACTGGATTGGCTGGACGAGCAGGGCGGCATCCCCGGCATGGAGAAGATCAAGCACGGCAAGGCACAGATGCTCTATGACGTCATCGACAGCTCCAAGCTGTTCACTGCCGCCGCAAAGCCCGGCTCCCGTTCCGACATGAACGTCACCTTCCGCACCGGAAGCGCCGATCTGGATGCCAAGTTCGTGGCAGAATCCATCGAGGCAGGCTTCTCTAACCTGAAGGGTCACCGGAAGGTGGGCGGCATGCGTGCCTCCATCTACAACGCCATGCCGGTAGAGGGCGTGGAAAAGCTCTGCGATTTCATCAAGAAGTTCGACAAAGAGAACGCTTAATAAGGGGATATCAATATTATGTATACCATTCAAACGTTAAATAAAATCAGCCCGCTGGGACTGAACCAGTTGGACGAAAAGGAATTCACCGTTACCGATACCTGTGAAAATCCCGACGGCATTCTGGTTCGTTCCGCCGATATGCACGAGATGGCATTCGGCTCCAACCTCCGCGCCATTGCCCGTGCCGGTGCTGGCACCAACAACATTCCGCTGGACAAGTGCGCAGAAGCAGGCATTGTGGTGTTCAACACCCCCGGCGCCAACGCCAACGCCGTAAAGGAGCTGGTGATCTGCGCCCTGATGCTGGCATCCCGCAATGTGGTCGGCGGCATTGAGTGGGTTTCCGGACTCACCGAAGCCGACGGCGATGTAGAAAAGCTGGTGGAAAAGGGCAAGAGCAAGTTCGTGGGTCCTGAAATCATGGGCAAGAATCTGGGCGTCATCGGTCTGGGTGCCGTGGGCGTGAAGGTCGCCAATGCTGCCGTAAAGCTGGGCATGAATGTCTATGGCTATGACCCCTATCTGTCCGTGCAGAACGCGCTGGTGCTGGATTCCTCCGTAAAGGTTGTGGATCTCAAAACCATTTATGAAATGAGCGACTACATCACCGTCCATTCTCCCCTGCTGCCCTCCACCAAGGGCATGATTAACGAAGCTTCCATCTCCTCCATGCGCTATGGCGTCCGGATTATCAACCTGGCGCGCGGCGGTCTGGTGGACGATGAGGATATCCTTGCCGCGCTGGAAAGCGGTAAGGTCGCCCGCTATGTCACCGACTTCCCCAACAACAATCTGGTGGGCAAGCCCGGCGTGGTCACCATCCCCCATCTGGGTGCTTCTACCCCCGAAAGCGAGGAAAACTGCGCCATTATGGCAGCGCAGGAGCTGCGGGAATACCTGAACACCGGCAACATCCGCAATTCCGTCAACATGCCCAATGTGGAAATGCCCCGCACCGGCGCCGCTCGGCTTGGTATCATCCATCGGAATATCCCCAAGATGATCTCCAACATCTCCACGCTGCTGTCCGCCGAGGGTGCCAACATTGAGAACATGACCAACAAATCCCGTGGCGATTATGCCTATACCCTCATCGATCTGGGTCAGGAAATCTCTGAGGAAACCCTGACGCATGTTCGCAGCCTGGAGGGCGTTCTGCGGCTTCGGATCATCAAGTAATGTAGTTTCATTCTCTGCGCTGAACCGGATTCGGTTCTGGCGCTCAGCGCGTCAAAAAAGTCTTTTTGCCCCGCTGAGCTGCGGATTTTTGAACTCAAAAAGTTCAAAAATCCGTTTGATTGAACGCGAAGGGCGGGTCTTACCCCCCTTTCACTCTTCCCCCTGCTGCTCAGTCACATAACATTTTGCATAGTTCTTTAACATTCTTTGCGCCAGAACCGGATTCGGTTCTGGCGCTCTTTTATAACCGGAAGTTATAGTCTCCCGTAAAACCGGTATTGGAAACCGCCGGATTCTGCGGTATAATATAAATTGAAATTATATGCACTGAAATGAGGAATCCCAATGGCAAAAGACATGACCACCGGAAAGGAATGGAAGCTGATTCTTTCCTTTACCCTGCCGCTGATCGGCGGCAATTTACTACAGCAGATTTACTCTTTGGCAGACAGCCTGATTGTGGGCAACTTTGCCGGACAGACGGCGCTGGCATCCGTCGGCACCAGCTTTCCCATCACCTTTCTGCTGCTGGCGCTGGCAACGGGTCTTACCAACGGCATCGGCGTAATGGCGTCCCAGTTCTTTGGGGCAAAAAATGCCGATGCCTTCCGCAGGAATTTGTCCACTGCCTGCTTTACGCTGCTGGGCGCAGGGATACTGATTACGTTTCTGGGCATCCTCACCAGCCGCCCGCTGCTGGCAGGGCTTTTGCAGGCAGACGCTTCGATTCTGGACGACGCGCTGCTGTATCTGCGGATTTACTGCATAGGTCTGGTGTTCCAGTTTGCCTATAACACCTTTGCCGCCATTCTCCGCTCCATTGGTGACAGCCGCTCTACCATGTATTTTCTGCTGATTGCCACGGTGGTCAACATTGTGCTGGATCTGATTTTTGTGCAGTTCTGGCAGGTTGCCGGTGTGGCATGGGCGACGGTGATTGCACAGGCGGTATCCGCCATCACCGCGGGCATCTATCTGTTCCGGAAGGTGGAGCTGGCAAGATTCCAAAGGGGGCAGTTCCGGTTCCACAAGGAGATGTTCACCATGAGCCTGCGGCTGGGCGTTCCCACCTCCATTCAGCAGTGCTCCGTGGGTTTGGGTATGGTGCTGATGCAGCGGCTCATTAACTCCTTCGGCGTGGACACCATTTCCGCCATTACCGCCGCCATGAAGCTGGAGAGCTTTGCCATGGTGCCCATTATGATGTTTTACATGGGTCTTTCCAACTTTACCGGTCAGAACATGGGCGCCGGAAAGCTGGACCGAATCAAACGGGGCTACCATCAGACCATGGTCATGGCGATGATTACCTGTGCGGGCATCATTCTGCTTTTGATCTTTGCCGGTCCCTATGCCATCGGGCTGTTCCATATGAACGAGGCTGCCACTGCCATCGGCAGCGAATATCTCCGGACGCTGGCATGGTTCTTCCTGATTTTCTGCGTGATGTATATCACCAACGGCGTACTCCAGGGCAGCGGCGACGTGGCTTATCCCACCGCCGGCTCCATGACCAGCCTGATTGTCCGGGTAATTGTGGCAAACATTATGGCGACCTTCCCTGCCATTGGCTATCGCAGCATTTTCTATTCCATCCCCATTGGCTGGGCCTGCGGCACTGCCATTGTGTTCATTCGGTATCTCACCGGAAAGTGGAAAACAAAGGGTGTTGTCCGCTCCAATGCACAAAACACAAAGGAGGAAGCCGTCCATGGCTGATATCATCGCCGCCATTTCCACAGCCCTTGCCCCCTCAGGCATCGGTGTGATTCGGCTTTCCGGCGACGGCTGCGCCCAAGCCGCCGGTAAAATTCTCACGCCGGTTCATGGGAAGCCCTTACCGGAGTCGGTACCCAGAAAGCTCTGTCTTTATGATCTCCATGACCGCCAGAACCGCATCATTGACCGGATTCTGGCAGTCTATACTCCAGGTCCCCACAGCTATACCGGCGAGGATACCGTTGAGCTCCAATGCCACGGTTCCCCTGCCGTACTGACCGAAGCCCTTTCCGCTCTGTTTCAGCATGGCGCTCGGCAGGCAGGTCCCGGCGAGTTTACCAAGCGCGCGTTTTTGAACGGTCAAATGGACCTTACCGCCGCAGAAGCCGTGATTGACCTGATTGAAGCGGAAACCGCCGATGCTGCCGCCAACGCAGCCGGTCAGGTGGGCGGCGCGCTGCTTCGAAGGCTGGATCCCATCTATGAAGCGCTGGTGTCCGTTATGAGCCATTTTCATGCGGTGCTGGACTATCCCGACGAGGATATCGATGATTTCTCCCTTCGGAATTACGCCGCGCTGCTGGACAAGCAGATTGACGCGCTGGAGCAGCTGCTTTCCACCTGCCAGCGGGGGCAAATTGTACGAAACGGCGTCAAGTCGGTCATTCTTGGGCGTCCCAACGCCGGAAAATCCAGTCTGCTCAACGCCCTGGCAGGCTATGAGCGGGTGATTGTCACCGATATTCCCGGCACCACCCGGGATACCGTAGAGGAAAAGATTCGTCTGGGCGGGCTTGTATTGCGGCTCATTGACACTGCCGGTATCCGCGACACCAGGGACGCCGTGGAGCAAATCGGCGTGACTCGAGCACTGGAGGCAGTAGAAAGCGCTGATTTGGCGCTGCTGGTGCTGGACGGTTCTCAGCCCCTGACGCCGGAGGATTTCCGCGCCATGGACGCCGCCCAAAGTGCCCGGCATACCATCTGCATTCTGGGCAAAGCGGACCTCCCCCAGGTGGTAGATCCCGATCAGCTGCATTTTGACCAGATTCTCACCCTCAGTGCAAAAACCGGTCAGGGCATCGACGCATTGGAGCCTGCGGTTGCCAAGCTGTTCTCCTCTGATGCACCCTGCGACGGCAGCCTGCTTACCAACGCCCGTCACATTTCCGCCATCACCCGCGCCAGAGACAGTCTGAAGCAGGCACGGATTTCCCTGTCCTGCGGCGAAACCCCGGATGCCGTACTGATGGATGTGGAGGACGCGCTGAGCGCCATTGGCGAAGTCACCGGACGCGCCATGCGGGAGGACATCACCGCAGATATCTTCTCCCGGTTTTGCGTCGGGAAATAACATTCCACAAAAGCAATCACGCCACGGAGCAATCCATGGCGTGATTTTTGTTATTCAGAGTCGATTACTTGACGCAGCCGGCGGATAATCTCCTGATTATAGGTATGAAGATCATCCTTTTCCTTCTCCGTTTTCTGAAGATGCAGCAGCGTGTCATAAATATCATCGGTGCCGGTCAGGGACATATTGTATTTCTCCAGGCGCTTGGGGAAAATCAATGGCAGCCCCAGCGCCTTTGCCTCCCACAGCACCATGCCCTGTCCTTCATAGCGGGATTCCAGATAAAACGCATCCAGCCGATTGAGGTAGGGATAGGGATTCGGCTGATAGCCCATAAAGTGGACCACATCCTCCAGCCCATTCTGTTTTGCCTGCTCTACCAGAGCCGCATGCTCCTTGCCGTCGCCGAAAATATAGAGTGAAAGGTCCTTTCGTCTCTGGCATACCGGCTTCAGCTGGTCCAACATAATATCATAGCCCTTTTGATGGTTCAAATGCCCCATGGACGCAATGTTGACCTTTTTCGGATCCACTTCAAAATCAATCGGCATTTCACACTTTTCAAAAATCTCCGCGGTATTGATCAGATTGGGGATCGCAGTTACCTTTGCATCCCGCATCCCGGTCTTATTTCGGAAGGGCTGAATGATTCCTTCCGATACCGCCACGAACTCATCAAAACGGTGGAATTTATTTTTGAAGAATACCCAGAGCACCCGGTATCTCCATTCCTCCCGATATTTGATCTCCATATCGTTGTGAATCCACATCACCCGCTTCTTTGCCGGAACCGTCAGCGCACCAAATGCGCAGTCCTGCTGGTAGTTGCTGAAATCAATGGCAACGTCATAGGGCTTCTCCGAGGCAAAATGGAACCGCGGCATACAGTGATAAATCAGCGCAAAGGGAACCACCCGGAACAGGTAGGGGAATGGCTTTAAATGGTGCAGCCGAATATGAGGTCGAATCTCCGACATGTCGAAGAATACCTTTTGATCGAACAGGTATACGTCCACCTCATAATTGTCCATCATCTCCTGGCTCATCAGATTCACCAGAGATTTCTGAATTCCGCCCACATGAAGATCGCTTTGGAAAATCGCAATCCGCTTTTTCGGCGTTCCTTCTGAAGGTTCCCTCGGCAGCAATTCTGTCAAAATTCTGTCATTCTCTTTTTCTTGCTCTCGCAGCGCCTGGGCTGCCGCCTTAATTTTCTGCCGGTACGTCTCCGGCTGTGCGGCAAACTCTGCCACAAGCGCTCTTCCTTGCTGGACGTCCAGCTCCTGCACCGCGCCCAAAGAGGGCATATTCAGCTTCCGCAGCAGACTATTGACTTTGGGATCATAGTCAAAGCCCATTACCGGCGTTCCAACGGTTGCAGCAAAAATCAGGGTATGGAGCCGCATGCTGATTACCAGCTCCATATGCTCCAAGGCGCTCATCATTTCCCGGGCGCCCAGCTGTCCGGGCAGCAGATATGCCTTGGTTTGCATCAGCTTCATAACGCCTTCCGCTCCCTGCATATCCTCCGCAGCCTGCATGCACAGGAACACCGGTACATAGCCCGTATCCTGGCAGATGCCGTCAAACAGCTTTGCCAGCCGCTCTGCTGCATTCTGGCTGTGTGTCCGCAGGGAAATACCAAGCACCTTTGCATCCTGAGGAACGCCCATCTGATCCCAAAGCTGCTTTGCCAGCCCAGGCTCTGTAGTGTGCATCGAAAACACCGGATCTGCCGTCACCAGAATATCCTGGCGGCTCAGCCCCATATTTTGCAGCTCCCGCAGCGAGTCCTCATCCCGCAGCGTAATGGCGGCTGTCTTTTGAAGAACTCGCACCACCAGCCTTCGGTTCCATTTTCCCCGCACCGGTCCAATGCCATTGGCATATACCATCACCGGCTTTTTCAGCCGCTGCGCCATATGCATCACGGAAAGATAGTACAGCAGGGACCGTGTTGACGTCCGGTCCTGGAGCAGACTGCCGCCGCCGCTGATGAGCATGCTGCTTTTCCGGATTGCCCGATGCACCTTAAGCACATTGAATCTAGAAATGGCAGTCACTCCAAACTTTCGCTCCGTCTGATGGGGCTGCTTGGAGAGCACAACCAAATCATACTGCTCCCGATAGCGGCTGCAAATGGTGCCCAGGATCGTTTCATCACCCAGATTCTCATAGCCATAATAGCCCGACACGACCACCTGCCGTTTCGGATGCATCGCCAGCTCATACGCATGCTCGCAGTCACGCGCCATGGTATCCAGTGAGAAGTCCCGCTCCACAATCCGCCGACCCGCTTTACCGATCTCCCTGCGCTGCTGCGCCGTCATTGCCAGCAGCTTCTGAATGTCCTCGGTCAATGTCTCTGCCGTCGCAGCCTGATTCCCACGGCAGCAGTAGTTGGATGTCAGGTTTTCCGCCGCCGTCTCCTCCCGTGCCAGTCCGCCATAGCCCTCATTGCCGCAGAGCAGCACCGGCTTTTCGCTGCTCATTGCCTCCAATGCAGCCCGGCTGACTCCCACAAACACATCGCAGGCTGCCACCAGCTGCGGCACATCCGTTCGACCGCCGGTCAAAATCACACAGGGGTAGCCCAGCCGCTGATTGACTGCATTGGCTTGCCGGGTCAGCCAGCTTAAGCGCTCGCCATCCCCTACAACGAGAATGCGGAGCCCGGGATTGGTCGCTGCCAGCTTCGGGGCACAGTGAACCAGCAGCGTTGCAGACAACGCCCGGCTCTCATGCAATCTGGTTACACAGGTTACCACCGGCACATCCGCAGGAATCCCAAATTCCTGACGGCTTGCTTTCCCCGATACCTCCGGAGAAAACAGCGCTGTATCAATACCGTTTATCGTGGTGTGGATTTGGCTTGCGGGAAGATCATAGCAGCGAATCAGATACTCCCGAATATCCTCGCTTACCGCTATGGTCTGCTGCCCCCAATCGGTAATCAGCCGTAAAATCGGATTGACCCGGAACACCCAATGCGCCGTTGTGACAAAGGGGAAACCCATCTTTCGGTGCAAAAGTCCGCACAGAAATGCCGGAATTCGCGCATGGGCATGTACCACATCCGGCTTTTCCCGGCGAATCACCTGCTCCAACGCCAGATATGCCCTGCGCATCATCCTCGGCTCCCTGGTATGCGCAGGAACGAGGAAATGCCGGATTCCATGCTCCTCCAGGACCTTTTCATAGACGCCGCCATTGGACGCCACCAGCACCTCCCATCCCCTGCTTTGCAGCGTCAGGGACAGCTCCACCACGTGGGTTTCCGCGCCGCCAGTCTCCAGTCCCATCAGAACCATGAGTATCTTTTTCATCGTTTACTCCTCTTCCACCTGGGTGATATATCCGTCAAAGTCAATGAATCTGCTGATAAAATGGCAAGGATTATCCTGCGGCAATGCATAGGTTCCCCGGCTCTGTTTGCTCAGCCGCAGTCCTGCCCCCTTTACCGTAAGCGTAATATCCACCTGGTCCTCCGCACCGGATGCCGCAGGCTTCTTTTCTATCGAGGAAACTGTACCCGCCGGTGTTTGCTCGTCCAAATACAGGCCCATCTTTTCAAAATACATATCCGCCATTTCGGAATCCACATTGGGAACCAAAACAGTGTATACCATGTTGTATTGGTAAGCGAGCTCCGTTCGCCGGTCCTTTAAAACCGTTTGCTTATATACGCCACCGGCAAGCACCAAAAGCAGCAATACAACACTAACAGTCAGAAAGCGATTTTTCTTCATGCTGCGCCTCCTAATGGCTGATCCAGGTAATCACACCTGTTCCGATATACGTGCCATCCTCCCGGCGTATGGACACCTCTCCGCCTGTTTTCAGATAAACGCCTGCCGGGATCGAAACAATATAGGTTTTGTAAAACTTTGAATACACGCTGATGGTAAGCTCCGCCCACGTCACGCCGTCTTTCTCCGAAAATGACGCAGATTTCAGTTCTCCCATCTGCGCATCGTTATACATACTGTAGATCGTATCCCCCAGCGCTGCACGCTGACTCAGCTGCTCCTCGTCCAGGTCCTTGATGCGAACGACATAGGATATATTATATTCTTCCGTCTCTTCCATTGTGTCCTGGTCCGTATACCGGTATGCACTCCGCCGAATGTCTCCCAGCAGCACCTCCGCGCTCTCGGGCTGCGAAACTGTGGTATGATGGAGCTGCCAGTATGTGATTCCGCCCACCAGAAGCACCAGAAGCAGCAGCACCAGATCAAACAGGCTAATTTTATACCGCTTCACTGCCGCGCCTCCTTTCCCAGCGCACGATCATAGGCGCGCAGGACCCCTGCGGCAAATGCCTGCGCAGTAAAATGCTTTTGATAGGATTCCAGTGCGTGCGCAGAAAGCCTTCTGCGCAATTCCTGGTCATCCATGAGCTTTTCCACACAGTCTGCCAGTTCCTCTGCGTTTCCGGGTGCAAACAGCAGCCCATCCTGTCCGTCGTCAATCAAATAAGGATTGCCGCCATAGCTGCTGGCAACCGTAGGAAGCCCCAGGCTCATGCCCTCAATCAGCGCCAGCGAAGACGTCTCCGTTCCGGTGGAAGCATTCAGCTGTACATCCAGTATGGAAAGCAGCGGCGCAACGTTGCTGACAAATCCGCACATAATGGCAGTATCCTGGAGTCCCAGCTCCTTAATCCGGTTTCTGAGCGTTTCCTCCATGGGGCCTGCACCGCAAATTAAAACTTTCAGAGTGTGCCCCCGGTCCTTCAGCAGCTTTGCAGCCTCCAGCACCGTGGTTTGTCCCTTATACTCCTCCAGCCGGGCAAAGATTCCGGTGGTGAAAACGCCCTCCGTCAGTCCATATTGCCGGTGCAGCGCATCTCTTTCCTCCGGCGTTGCCGGCTGTAAGGGCTCTGCACCGTTCATCATAGTAACAATGCGGTCCTTTTTTGCCCCTAGCTCCAACAGATTCTCCTCTGCCGCCGGACTGACCGCCAGACACAGATCCGCATAGTGCCTGGTCAGATAGCGACTGAGCCAATGCCCCGGTCCGGACTTGAGCCGATGGGAAACCGGGAATGCGCTGTGCCGGGTATAGATAATCCTTGCGTCGCAGGCACGGGCGGCAACTCTTCCGCTCAGAGAGCCATGGGTCTGCACCAAATCCGGACGAAGCAGCAGGCAAACCTCCCGCAGCCGAAGCATCCCCCGGAAATCCGCAGACCGCTCACCGTCCATATTTACCTCAATCACAGGGACCCCCAACGCCTGCGCCTGCTGGGTGAGAACTGCGCCCTTGGGAACCGCCAGAACCATATCGTACTGCTCCCGATCCCAGACGGAAAACAGATTCAGGAGATAACGTCCTGCTCCGCCCAGATTCGTATCAGACAGAATTTGAAGCACCAGCGGACGCTCCCGTTCTTTCAGCATCTCCTGTCCGAGACTTCCACGGGCAAGGATCTGCGCTTCCTCCTGCCGAAGGCACATGCACAGCCCCGCCAGCAGGAAGAACAGCAGCATCACCCGATAGTTATAGAAGGGATAATCCGTAAAGCCCTGAAGCAGGACTCCGGAAAATGCCGAAATCCCAGCCATGGCATATATTTTCGTTTCTTTTCTGCGGCTGCGGCGCAGCGTGGTCATCAGTCCCCGAAGCAGGCTTCCCATAAAGCCCAGCAGAGCCAGCAGACCCGGCAGCCCCGCGTCACACAGCAGCTGCATATATAGATTGTGAGAATGGGGGGTATCAATGGCGTTGAGACTATACAGGGGGTAAACCGTATTGAACGCATCCTCCCCCGGTCCCACACCGCAGAACCAGAAATCCTTCAGCATTCTTGCGGTGCCGATCCAGATATTCACCCGGTAGTTGGTGGAGGTGTCACCCAGGTTTCCGATGGACAATAGCCGCTGCCAAATACTATCCGGCACATAAAGCGGTGAAAGCACTGCCAACACGCCAACCAAAATCAAAAAGCGCCGGTCCAGCAGCACCAGAAAAATCACCATACCAAACAGCAGTCCCAAATAGCAGCCTCGGGAATAGGTCAGCAGCAGGCACAGGCACATGGCCCCGGCTGCCGCAATCCACAGGATTTTCTTTCTGCGATTGGGCGCCGTCAGTCCCAGCGCAAAGGCAAAGGGAATCACCAGCAGGAAATATTCCCCCAGAACATTGGGATTGGCAAAGGTGGAGTACACCCGAAAGCGAATGGACGAAAACATATCCTTGTCCACCCAGCCCGTCTGATAAGCCCCCGGGTTAAGCCGCTGCCAGAATCCATAGAGGCTCACCAGCACACCGCCCAGCGCAATCGCCGCCAATATCCGCCGAATATCCCCATATTTCCGTACACTCAGGAATACCGCCGGCGCAAACAGCACAAATGCCGCCATTAGCAGTCCTGGATACAGGCTTCTTCCGGGCGCCACAGACGTTAGGATGCTCAGGAGATACACCAGCGCCAGCAGGACCGCCCACCGAAGCGTTGGGCTATAGCCGGAAATTCTGTCCTGTCCCATTCCATAGGACAGGCAAAGGGAAAGCCCCACCGCCAGCACCAATGCCAGCAGCGCCATGGTGGGCATAAACGGAATCAGTGCCGCTGACAGCAGGCAAAACAGCCCCGGATGCAGAAATACACTTCCTTCCATCAGTCTTTTTATATGCAGCTTTTCTATCATTCCCTGTAAGCCGCAGGATACGCCGCCCGCAGCCTTAGAAAGCAGATCTTGTTCCGGCATGCCATTGGGCTGCCCGGTAAGCCACTGTGCCAGCCGCGTATTGCCCGGGCGACTGGCAGACTTACTCTTTGATCTTTTATCCTTCATATATTTGCCCCCAATCGGGTGTTGTCAGATAGTGTATTGTATCATATCCCCCACATAAAGTCAAAACGGCGCCCTGTTCGCTGCGTTGACTTCCCCGCGTTTCCTATGCTATAATGGAGGGACGTTTCATTTTGACTTAAGGCAATACCGCACAAATGCGTCTGCGGACTCTGACGGACCTTTTCCGCCAGAAATTCGTTAGTAAAACCTTGAAATACACAAAGTATTCCTGCGGTTTTCCACCTTCTCTGACGAAAAATCTCTCGTCAGACGCTCTTGCCGATTTGTACGGTATTGCCCTATATCATATCACCGGATTGCCGCCGGCACAATTGGTTTTTATGAATCATTCCCGCAAAAGCGCTCTGTTCTCGGTTTCATGCATCGCTGTTTTCCTGGCAGCAAAGCGCTTCCCACTGCCCGTTCCGCAGTGAGAAGCGCCAAAGTACCTTTGCTTAGAGAATATAGTCCGTGATGCAGTCGTACCAGTGGACATACAGCATATCGTCCACCGTCAGCTGTTCGTTTTCCGGCAGCAGCTCAGACCAGCGCTGCTGGAAATGCTGAATTGCCCAATCGTCCCGGTTGAATCTCCGCCAAAGGACGGTTCGCCCGTTTTTGTCCAAATAGGTTTCCAGCAGCACGCCCTCGTCGTAGCACTCCACATCCAACAGCAGCACTGTGTCATACGCCTTTCCCCCGATGTTCACTGTATACCGTCCCACCACGTCGCAGTTCCAGGCACCTTTCTTTAAAATCTCAACAGCATTGCCGTTCTTCTGCAGAATTCCCTGCGGCGCTTAATGAATGGGATAGCCCTGATTGTCCGGACCAAAGCCCCAGTTCTTTGTGAACGCATCTCCGTCCAGGAACGTATACAGCTCCTCGGTTCCCTGCTTCCGGTGGCATTCTGCCAGAATCCGGCTATGGGTATCGGTCAGCTGCCCATAGATGGTGCGCTCCACCGGGTTCTGGGCATCCACCTGTTCACTGGGCGTGGGATCATATTCCTTCGCCTGAATTTTCACACCGCTCAGTCCATGAATCTGCGCATTTCCCACCACCTCCAATGTCGCATACATAGTGCGGCGGCAGTCCGGATGATGATACATACCCCACTGGGTCTTCTCCCCCACCTTGGGCACAATAAACCATCCCGGGAGCTCCCGATGCTCCACAGGAAACACAGGCTCCTTGCTGGGAATGATCGTATAAGCAGGCAGCTTTTCCGGCAGTTTTTTCATTGTGTTTGCTCCTTTCTCGCGCGGCGGATATGGATATGCCCTGCGAAAGCTCCCCTTGGCATAGTGCAGCCGGCTTTTTACCGTTCCAATCGGAATATTTAACGCTCCCGCAATCTCCTGCTGATTCAATACGTCAAAATACATCAGTTTCAGCAGCAGCCGATCCTTTTCCCTGAGCTGCAGCAACGTCTCCTCTACCAACGTTTCCGGCAGCACTTCCTCGGTCAGCCGGTTTTCCAGCTCCGCAAGATCCGCTTTTTCCGGCTGCTTTCTGCGGTAATAGTCCCGGCATGCATTGGCAGCAATCTGAAACAGCCACGCGCGCATGGATTCCGGATTTCGAAGCCGATCTGCCCCTCGAATTGCCGAAAGCATGGTATCCTGCACAATATCCTCTGCATCCTGCAAATTATTGATTCGGAACTTCACAAATCGTTCCAGCGGACCATAGTATGCCGAAAGCTGCTCCGTCAACTGGTTCATATCCACCCCTCCTTTCTTCGTGCATCTGAAATCGATTTCGCTTATTAAGACGGTTTGGATGCGAAAAAGGTTCAATTGTTTCCCAAAAACATAAAAACAGGGCAAAAGCGATCAGCCCAGCTCCTGCATGAAAATCCGGATAAAGGTCTGCTCCTCGTCCGTGAGCTTTTTGCCCTTTTCATAGCCCAGATAGAGGTTCTGCGTTCTGGTCACCACCGGCAGCGGATACACAAAGAAGTCCTCCGGCACCGCATGGTCCCGCAGCCAGTCATCCGGCACAATGCTGGCGCCAACACCGCTGAGACACAGCGCAAAGCACAGCGCGGTATTATCGGCGCTGGCAGCCACCCGGGGCACAAATTTCATTGCTGCCAGCTGCTGCTCCAGCGATGCCGTCACCTCCGCATCCGTAAAATGGATATACGGAAGATCGTTGAGCAGCGCAATGTCGCCAGATGTCTCCAGCTGTACCAGGCGCTCCGATACCTGCTCCCCCCAGCACGCCTGAAGCAGCTTCCGATCTGCCAGAAACAGATAGCCGTCGGATGTGCCGGATGCCGGAGCACCGCGTGGTCCCATTCGAATTTTCAGCTGCTCCATTCCATCCCCCAGCTCCTGCATGGACAGACTCAGGTCATATTTCCGAAGCTCCACGGGTGAAAGCTCCTGTGACCGCTCCTGTACATGGACGCTGCACGCCGGGCATTCCTCCGAAAACCGTTTGATTACCGCAGCCAGAAACGGCGGCGTTCCCCGCAAGGGCGTGGAAATCACCAGCTGACGTTTTGCCCCCTGCAGCTCCAGCAGCTCCCGTTCCAGCCGATACTTTTGCAGCAGCACCTCACCGCAAAAAGTGCCAAACCGTTTTCCCCCTTCGGTTAAGGTCACAGGTCGGGTTCGGTGGAGCAGCGGTACCCCCAGCTCCTCCTCCATCCGCTTGATATGCTCACTGAGTGCCTGCGGAGATATGTGCAGCTTTGCCGCCGCCTGCTGGATGCTCCCCTCGGTCTGCACCGTTTGAAAATAAAACAGGCTTTGAAAGTTCATTTCGTCTCACCTCTCCTTCAGCATAGCAGAAATTTGGGAGAAATCAACGCTTAATTCGTATTTCCCCTGATTATTCGAAAGAAAAGACATGTTTGACATATGGATATCCTGATTTTACAATAGAAGTATCTCCGAAAGCAGGCATTTGCTTTCGAACACAGGAGGTTATTCCATGCTGCAATTCAACAAGGACGCCTTTACCCTGGAAACCCACGTCTATCAGGGAAAGGAAATCGTCTACAAGTTCTATCAGGACATTCTCTACTGCGAAAAGCCCGTGGACCCCAAATATCAGACCCTGAATATTAAGGAGCCGGTTTCCATCGGCGG
>ERZ780226.1037-NODE-1037-length-22925-cov-5.985571_pt1 | contig 22925 bp, 18 predicted proteins | sample MGYA00511165_ERZ780226 | MGnify/ENA primary metagenome ERZ780226 (study PRJEB29588, sample SAMEA2152373) | human gut metagenome | biome: human gut; feature: human-associated habitat; material: faeces | place: Denmark | collected 2008/2010 ...
TGGAATCATGCTTTCCACGCACGTAACCAAGACTATAAAAAGTCGCACACAGTGAGATCACTGCAATCAGGTCAGTAATGGTCAGCATAGGCTAATTCTCCTTTTCAAGATTTCTCAAAAGAGACATTCTTTGTTCATACAGAAATTTAATTAGGAAACAGAGGTAACCCAAAATGTGCTAATTTTAGATAACAAAAAAATAAGAGAAATCCTTGAACTAAGGATTTCTCTTACATTCTATCAATGCGGAAGAGGAGACTTGAACTCCCACAGGATAAAACTCCCACTAGAACCTGAATCTAGCGCGTCTGCCATTCCGCCACTTCCGCTCGACACAAACTATCTTATCATAGAGCCTGCGTTTTGTAAAGTCTAAAAATTAAATTCTATATATTGTTCGAATAATTCAGATTTATCAGAAAACTTTAATAAAATTTTTATTGACTCCGAGATGGATTTGTATTATAGTTTCTCGTTGATATTTTGAAGAAAAATAACAGTGGGAGGAAGAGATATATGACATTTTATCAGGAGTTACAGCTCAGTTCAGTTGCATCTAAGCAGCTGATCAAAGCGACAGAAGACAAGAAGGAAAGGTATCGCCACATTCTTATTTATAATTTTAAAGTCTATCTTGTAATGGCATTTTGTGTGGCGGTAGTTTCTTTATACAGTCATTTTACAGGGAATAACAACAGTGTAGTAGGTGTTACAGTGCTTCTTGCGGTGCTTGTTCTTCGACAGGCAGATTTTGGAATTCGTACAACGCACGGATTGGCCTCCATCGTCGGAATCTTTGGAATATTGATTGCAGGACCGAAGCTTTCGAATATGGTGTCACCGGTTCCGGCATTCTTTATTAATATAGTATGTATTTTGCTTCTTATGATTCTGGGATGTCACAATGTGATCATGTACAATCATTCTACATTTGTTCTTGGATATCTTCTTCTCCAGGGATATGATGTGACCGGACAGGAGTACTTGTATCGCGTGGCTGGCCTTTTGGTTGGAATGGTATTGTGTATGGCAATCTTCTATAAGAATCAGAAGAACAGACCGTATAGAAGATCATTTCTTGATTTGTTCCGCGAGTTCAATATCAGCTCTGCAAGAAACAGATGGTACATTCGTCTTTCACTGGTTGTTTCCAGTGCAATGTTATTCATGTCACTGCTTGGACTTCCGAGAGCAATGTGGGCGGGGATCGCAAGTATGTCTGTTTGTCTTCCATTCCCGGATGACTGTAAAGAGCGGGCTGGAAAGAGAGCTGCATTTAATATAGTAGGATGTCTGTTATTTGTTATCCTGTATTTGGTGCTTCCGGAGTCAATGTATCCATACATCGGAATGATCGGAGGAATTGGAGTCGGATATTCTGCAGGGTATGCATGGCAGACAGCATTTAATACATTTGGTGCATTGTCGATTGCATCCGGCTTGTTTGGGATGCCGTATGCGGTAGCGCTTCGTATTGGGGCAAATGTATTTGGCGCGGCATACACGATGGCATGCAATAAGATTCTGCCGAGACTGGCAGCAGTGTTTGAGCAGAGGAGAGAACAGGTTAGTGAATAATCTAAGTTGTTTGAAATAGTAATTTATTCGAATGAAAATGGAGTGAGAACTGAGGCAATATAATTTACCTCAGTATCTCACTCCATTTTTCGTACAAACGATCCAGTGACCAGGCGGCATTGGCCGGGCTGGTGGAAGGAAGCACAAGGATGTCTCTTTCGGTCAGCGGCTGCTGATATTTCTTATAAAGAGCTCCGGCTTTATTTCCGTTTGCATAGATTTGTCGAATCTGACAATGATCTAAGATTTGTTTCAAATCAGTTGGTGTCACATTCTTGATACTGCTGTCACTGGAGCCTTTGATGTCACAGCTTTGAATAACATCCCAGATGGCGATATGGTGGCGGAGCAACATGGCCGTTTTCTCTTCAACTGTCTGCGGAGTTTCCTCCTCACAAAGTTTCGCCAACAATTTCCAGAATCGATTTTGTTTATGTCCGTAGTAGAAATTATTTTCCCGTGATTTTACAGAAGGAAGAGTGCCAAGAATCAGAATCTCGGAGTCTTCATTATATATTGGTTCAAAGGAATGGGTAATGTGTTCATATTCCATGGTTGTGCTCACTTTCTGATGGTTTGGAGTAAGTTTTATAACAAGTATAGTGTCTTGAGGAGATTGTGTCAATGATACTGTTTGCGTTGCTGGTCGCACACCATGTGAACAGTAACTACTACAAAGCGCAACGCTGCATTTACACAAAGGTTGCTTTTACCTGCGTAATGGATTATACTAGTCTGACAGGGAATTTTGAAACGGAGGATTTTACAATGAAAATTGCAGTAACTTATGACAACGGAAATATTTTCCAGCATTTTGGAAAGACAGAGACTTTCAAAGTGTACAAAGTGGAAGATAATAAGGTAGTTTCTAGTGAAGTGATCGGTTCTAATGGGGAAGGACACGGAGCACTGGCAGGACTGCTTGCAGGACAGAACGTAGATGTTCTGATCTGTGGTGGAATCGGTGGCGGAGCTCAGACAGCACTTGCAGAGGCTGGTGTTGAATTGTGTTCAGGCGCTCAGGGAGATGCAGATCAGGCAGTAGAGGCATACCTGAAAGGCGAGCTTGCATCCAAAGGAGCTACATGTGATCATCATCACCATGAGGAAGGACATTCCTGTGGAGATCATGAAGAGGGACATTCTTGTGGAAGCAGCTGCGGTGGCGGATGTGGATCACACACTACAATGGAAGGAAAGAATGTTGGAAAGAAATGCCGTACACATTACAAAGGAACATTCAATGACGGAACTCAGTTTGATTCTTCTTATGATCGTGGAGAGCCGCTTGAGTTCGTATGTGGTGCAGGACAGATGATCAAAGGATTTGATGCAGCAGTAGCTGATATGGAAGTTGGTCAGGTAGTGGACATCCATCTGATGCCGGAAGAAGCTTATGGAATGCCGAATCCGGAAGCTATCTTCACAGTAGAGATTGCAGAACTCCCGGGATCTGAAGACCTTGAAGTGGGACAGCAGGTTTATCTGTCCAATCAGTATGGACAGCCATTCCCGGTAAAGGTAACAGCTAAGGAAGAGACAACAATCACTTTCGATGCAAACCATGAGATGGCAGGAAAAGAACTGAACTTCAAGATTGAGCTTGTATCAGTAGAATAAAAAGTGAATAGAAGTAATTAGAAATTCTACTAAGAAATATCTAATAAGAAACATAAAGAGAGGGCAGTGCTTCAACGATTGAGAAATCGTAAAGTACTGCCCTCTCTCTGTAATTGCAGGTAAAGATTTAAATTGCTACGGATTTACACTATCACTCACAATCTTTCCATCCATAATGCGGACAACACGATCAACCTGATTAGCAATTTCATCATCATGTGTAACGATAATAACTGTTCTTCCAGATTTATGAAGGTCTTTCAGAATATTCATGATCTCGATAGTCGACTTACTGTCCAGGTTACCGGTCGGCTCATCGGCAAGGATGATCGGCGGCTGTGCGGCAATTGCTCTGGCTACAGCGACACGCTGCTGCTGTCCACCGGAAAGCTGGTTCGGTCTGTGATCCATACGATTTTCCAGTCCAACTTTCGATAGAGCTTCCCCGGCAATCTCTTTTCTTTGCTGCTTTCCAAGTCCGCGATAGATCAGTGGGAGTTCTACATTTCCAAGTGCATCCAGGTTTGGAATCAAATTAAATCCCTGAAAGATGAAGCCGATCTTGTGATTGCGGATATCAGACAGTTCATTGTCTGAGAGATTGGCAACATCTTTTCCGTCCAGAAAATATTCCCCGGAATCAGGTGTGTCAAGACAGCCGAGCATATTCATAAATGTAGATTTACCAGAACCGGAATGTCCGACAATGGCAATAAATTCCCCCTGGTTGATTTCAAGAGAAACATCATCCAGTGCGCGGACTTCATTTTCTCCCGGGTTATAGATCTTGTACATATTTTTAACACGAATGAGTGGCTCCATAATAACCTCCTTAAAAAATAAAATAAATAACTCAATAAGAATTTTAATTTCCAAAATAAGCATTGAGTCCAAGAACCAGACCATCAGCCAGACTATTTAGTGTGGAATCACTGTGGTCAGAGCTTGCATTTCCAAGTTCCATATCAACAGACGGAATTGTACTATAAGAAGTCTGTGTCAGATCAATATTCATAGAACCATTTTGGTAAATGGTCATTCCTTCTGTACGAAGTCCTTCTACAAGAGATGCTCCAAGTGCATCATGTTCCTGCCAGTGGGAAGCGACAGGTTCCATACTTTTCAGACCATCCGGCACAGAAATGTAGAAACAGCCTTTATCATATCCCAATCCATCTCCATCCCAGTGGAGTGAGATGTGACAGTCAGCTACATTGTTACAGAGTACGGTGCGGGCAACGTTATCAAGCTGGACATCGTTGCTATTTCTCACCATAAGGACATCATATCCTTGAGCAAGCAGCTTATCTTTCAGAATCTGAGCCATCTGAAGTGTAACAGTGCTTTCAGCAGTTCCATCGTTAAATGTCATTCCCCCGGAAACTGCAGTCGCATAAGTTGCACCCTGAGCAGTGCTTCCGCCGGTTGTCTTTGGAGAACCATCCGGGTGACACTGTGTCTTTACAGAAGCACCACCGGAAGTTCCATGTCCGGCATTCACGCCAACGACGATATCCTTGCGGTCAGAATCTGCAAGATAAATAGTAGCTGTTCCAGAATTGATTGCAGAAAAGTCTGCGTATTGCCAGGAAGGGTCAAAGCTGATCTCCTGTCCATTGCTGTAAAGAGCCGCTGCGCCGGTCAGCAGTTCCTGCTGAGTTACGGATTCAGATTCAGAAGCAGATGGGGTGGCGGCATCAGCAGAAGAAGTTTCATCTACAGTTTCATTTTCAGAATCTGATGAGATAGAAAAATCATCCGCTGTCTTGGGTGGTGCCTTAGTACCCTGCGCCTGGGCCGTGTCCGTACTGGATTTGTGCTGTATGCTACCGCATCCGGTCAGGCAGCAACACAGGAGAACGGCACAAGAGAATCGAAAAAATGGGTTTTTCAAGTTCAATCTCCTTTATGATAAATATTACTGTTCTCATTGTATCATAATCATTTTCCAAATAGGGAAAATTCAGATAAAATTAAGGTTTCAAAAAGGAAAATATAATGTAAAAAATTCAAGGCGATTGCATAATCATTTTGATTGCGATAGACTACAAGAGAAAGAATATCATAGTTAGGGAATTTTGCCTGCCAATAGCATATAGTGTGGCGGGAGTTCTAGTGCTACGCAATTCGCATAATCATAATATACGAGGACAATATATATGGAAGAACAAGAAAAAACACAAGGAAAAAAACAAGATAAAAAATTGTGGAAGATTTTCTGGTCAACCTTTTACTTAAGCGCGTTCACATTTGGTGGAGGTTATGTGATTGTCAGCCTGATGAAGAAAAAGTTCGTAGATGAATATCATTGGATTGAGGAAGAAGAAATGTTGGATCTTGTGGCGATCGCGCAGTCGGCACCGGGAGCAATCGCAGTGAACGGAGCAATCGTGATCGGATATAAACTGGCTGGAATTGCGGGGATTCTGACAGCAATTGCCGGGACAGTAATCCCACCATTTCTTATTATATCGATACTTTCTGCCGGTTATCAGGCATTTCGAAGTAACCAGATCATCAGCTTAATGCTCGAAGGAATGCAGGACGGAGTGGGCGCCGTGATCGCATCTGTGACATATGACATGGGTGCCGGAATCGTGAAGAAGAAAGATGCTTTGTCATACGTACTTATGGTCGGGGCATTTATAGCTTCCTGCATATTTGAGGTAAATGTAGTCTATGTGATTCTGATCTGTGGAATTGTCGGAGTACTCCGCGCATTAATTGAGAAAAAGATCACGAGGAAAGGAAGTGAAGAGAAATGATTTATTTGAAATTATTTTTAAGCTTTCTTCAGATTGGACTGTTCAGCTTTGGCGGCGGTTATGCGGCGATGCCTCTGATCCAAGAACAGGTTGTGACACAGCATGGTTGGCTTACGATGACAGAATTCACAGATTTGATCACGATTTCCCAGATGACACCTGGGCCGATTGCAATCAATGCGGCAACATTTGTCGGCAGCAAGATTGCGGGAGTTCCGGGATCTGTTGCGGCGACCTGTGGGTGCATTCTGCCGTCTTGTATTATCGTAACTTTGATCGCATGGTTTTATTTAAGATATAAGAAAATGAAAATGTTCCAGAGCGTGCTGGAATCCTTAAGACCGGCAGTTGTCGCACTGATCGCCTCCGCAGGTATCGCAATTCTGCACACTGCATTCTGGACAGATGGAATTGTGCAGTTTGCGGCGACAAAATGGTTTATGGTGGTGATCTTCGGAATCTGTCTGTTACTGCTTCGTAAGACAAAACTGAATCCGGTGGTTGTGATGATGCTTGCCGGAGTGATGAACGTGGCAGTAAGATATGCAGCCGGATAAAATAGCGAATCCATGCAGGTTCCGGTAAAGAAATGTGAATAGGTGAAAAATATGCAGACTTATGTGGAAAACATTTTAAAGATCATGGTATATTGTGAATAACTTTCATGATATACTGTACATACGTTGTAAAAATGAGAACAGGAGAGCGAAATGAGCGAGCAGAACAATCAAAATATTCAGGAATCACAGACACCGCACAAGCGTCGTGTGAGATATAAAGGAAAATACCCGAAGAAATTCGAGGAGAAATATAAAGAGTTACAGCCGGAGAAATACAAGGATACAATCGCGCATGTAATCCAGAAGGGAAATACTCCTGCCGGAATGCACATTTCCATCATGGTAAATGAGATCCTTGATTTTCTGAAAATCCAGCCGGGTGAGACAGGATTCGACGCGACACTCGGATACGGTGGACATACAAAAGCAATGCTGGAACGTCTGAAAGGTGAGGGGCACATCTATGCAACAGATGTTGACCCGGAAGAGTCTGCGAAGACAAGAAAACGTCTGGCAGATCAGGGATTCGGAGAAGACATTTTAAGTATCCGTCTGCAGAATTTCTGCACGATCGATGAGATTGCAAAAGAAGTTGGAGGATTTGATTTTATCCTTGCAGATCTTGGAGTTTCCTCTATGCAGATCGACAATCCGAAGAGAGGATTTTCCTTCAAAGTTGACGGACCGCTGGATCTGCGACTGAACCAGGAGAAGGGAATCAGCGCAGCAGAGCGCCTTGATAACATTTCCGAGGAAGAGCTTGCCGGAATGCTTTACGAGAATTCAGATGAGCCATACTGCGAAGAGCTGGCGAAAGCGATCACAACAGAGATCCGCAAGGGCAATCGCATTGATACAACAACAAAGCTTAGAAATGTCATCGAGAAGACTTTAGATTTCCTTCCAAATAATAAAGAAAAGAAGGACATTATCAAAAAGACTTGCCAGAGAACATTCCAGGCACTTCGTATTGATGTCAATAATGAGTTCGAAGTGCTGTATGAATTCATGGAGAAACTCCCGGGAGCACTAAAACCGGGCGGAAGAGTAGCAATTCTTACATTCCATTCCGGAGAGGACAAGCTTGTAAAAAAAGCACTCAAAGCAGGATACAAAGAAGGAATTTATTCCGAATATGCAAGGGATGTTGTACGTCCGTCAGCACAGGAATGTGCACAGAACGGAAGGGCAAGATCTACGAAGATGCGCTGGGCCGTGAAGGCAGAATAGTTGACTTCAATATAATGAAATGTTATAGTTAGTCAGAAATAATAGCGTTCGGTGCTGTTTGATCAGAGAATATATTTCCATATCCTGATCGAAACAGGTAAAAGGGAAACAGGTGCAAGACCTGTACGAACTCGTCACTGTGAGCAGAGATGCGGTCTTCTTAGAAATTAGATTTCAGAAGACCGCTCCTATACAGACAAGTGTGGAGAGTCCGCACATCCACTGGGAGACCGGGAAGGTGTTCTGTATAGAAGATCTGTAAGTCAGGAAACCTGCCGGCCGTTGGTGCGGGGAATATACGAATTCCAGATCACGAGTAATTGATTGTACCGAAAAAATCATTCATTCGATTCAGGATAATTCTATCCATTTTCCGTATTTTATAATTCACAACTTAATAGGAGACAAAAAAGAAATGAAAAATAAGAGCAGATGGCTTGCGCTTATGCTGACAGGTTCTATGATGATTTCACCATTGTCTTATACAAGAACATATGCGGCAGAAAATGAGCAGCAGTATGAGACAAATTTACAGGAAACTGTTGAGGTGGAAGAAGCTGATCTAGATAAGAAACAAGATGAGAGTCAGACAGAAGACGCAGGAAATGTTAAAGAAGATAAAGGAAATGACGATTTAACAAAAGAAGATCAGAAAGAGGAATCTGATAAAGTTGATAATTCTTCGGATAAATCAGATAATCAGAATTCAATCGAAGCAGAAACAAAACCAAATTTAGAGAATAACTCAGAAAATAATTCAGAAGAGAAAGATACAGAAACCACCGGGAAAAATCCAGGCACAACTGTCTCAGATCAGGTTGCGGACGAAAAAACTGATAACAAGGATACACAGATAAAAGATGAGACAGGCAAGTCAGAACCTTCTACGGATTCTAACGATTCTACGAATACTCCGGAACCGGAACTTCTGCCACTGCAGGAGGCACCTTCTGTAACTGGAGAATCTGTGAAAGTAGTAAAAGAAGATGCTGAAGAGTTCAAGATGTTCAAGGTCAGTGAATCAACAGTTGTTGAAAAGGATGGCGAACTTGATATTACGATCAAGACAAACAACACAGGATTTGATGCGCTATATCTTGGTTCAAAAGATGACTTGTTGAAAGCAGCTGTTATAGAAGGAACAAAGGATGAAGAAGGTGCATGGACATTTCATTTTAATGTGCCGAAAGAAAAAGCAGGTCAGACAATTCCGGTATCTTTGAGAAAGTCAAAAGATCAGACCTGGTATGACAAACAGTACTTATGGATGTACATTCCGAATCCGGGAGAAACCTCAACACCGGATCCGGTTCCAAATCCGAATCCAGCACCGGAAGCAACAGTAGCAAACGGAATCTACAGTATGGACGTAACTTCCAGTTCTTCCATGTTTAAAGTAGTGGATTGTATCCTGACAGCAAAAGACGGAAAAATGAGTGCCGTGCTTACATTAAGCGGAACCGGTTACGGCTATCTGTATATGGGAACAAAGGAAGAGGCTGCAAGCGCAGATCAGTCATCCTGGATTCCATATCAGGTGAATGAAGAAGGAAAATATACTTATACTGTTCCGGTAGAAGCGTTGGATAAGAAAATCGCAGTAGCAGCATATTCCATTAAAAAAGGAATCTGGTATGATAGAATGCTGACTTTCCAGTCAGAGACAATGAAGAAGATTGCCGATCTTAATTCCACAGACTCAGAGAATAAAGGTGATTCCGGAAACAACGGAAACACAGGAAATTCCGGAACTACTGGTGGTTCCAACAATACAGGTAATACAGGAACAAACAATTCTGCTTTCCCAGGCGGTTCTGTATCTGGAACTAATTCAGGAAAAACAGATGGAAATGACGGAAAAGCAGATAATGTATCAAAATACGAATCCGATACAAGTGGTTCTACTTCTCATGTAGACAGTGGAACAACACTGAAAGACGGTGTATACACTCCGGATCGTTTTACCTGGTCCGGTGGAACAGGTAAGGTTCAGATTACTTGTAATAAAGTGACGATCCAGAATGGACAGGCTTATGCAACACTCGTGTTCAGCAGTGATCATTATCAGTATGTGAAAGCGAACGGAAATAAGTATTACACAACAAAGGGCGGCGGATCAGCGACAGCTGTTATTCCGGTTGCGTTGAATCAGAACAATAAGATTATTGGAATGACAGATAAAATGTCTGTCGCACATGAGATAGAATATACGATTTTCATTTATCTTGCAGCGGCGAATGGAGGAACATCTGCAAACGGAACAGATGCTTCAACAAGCAGTAACCAGAAGCTGGATGAAAAAGCACCTGAAATCATAGGTTTGGAATATCAGTCAGAGACAAAGCTTGACTATGCAGAATATTTCAAGATTTATCATTATGATCAGGGGATTGTACTTCTTGAAATCGATATGACGAAGGACACAGCAAGAGACCCGGAAAAAGCAGAGGAAACAAAGTCTGAAAATGAGAAGTCTTCCAAGAAGAAAGTAGCTTCTGTTACGATCAATAGATCAGAAGATTCTAAGAACTCAGATGCAGAAAGCAAAGTAGATGCTTCTGTCGAGGAAGCCGCAGCTTCGGATAATAACGGCACAAGCGAACAGGAACTGGCAGCAGAGCTTTACAAGGGAAATGTTGTGAAATATCTGATTGTTCCGGAGGATGTGGAAGTTCCGGTTGGTCTTGAGCAGGATATGATCATTGTGAAGAAACCTGTGGATCATACTTATGCAGAGTCTGATGAGATTCTGAATACGATGAAAGATCTCGATCTTCTTGACAATGTTGCGGCAGTTGGAATGAAGAGCAAAGACTGTACAGTATCCGAGATTGCTGATAAGATGAAAGCAAAAGACGGAGAGAAGAATGCTGAAGTTGCATATGCAGGAACAGCGGACAAGTTGAAACTGAAGAATTTTGTGAAGAGTGAAGTGAATCTTGCATTGTTTACAGGAGATATTCTTCCAAGAGAAGATTCTGAGGAAAATGCAGCGAAAGATACTGACAAAATAGCAGATAAAGACAGTAAAGATACAAAAGAGACTCTGACAGTAGAAGAGAAGGCGGAACAGTTCGAAGAGCTGACAGAAAAGCTTGCAATGCTTGGTATTCCGGTTTTCGTTGATCGTTCTTCCGAGGAAAAGACAGAACTTGGAAAGCAGGAGTGGATCAAGGTTTACGGTGTTCTCTACGGATGTGAAGAGCTGACGAACGAGAAGTTTGATGCGGCAGTAGCAGCGGCAGAGAAATAGGAGAGAAAAATAGAATGAAGATAAAAAGATGCAGAATCACAGCGTTAATGCTTTCAGCTGCACTTCTGCTCGGAGGCTGCGGTTCTACCGCAGCCTCCGGTGGAAACAGCGGTAATAATTCAGCAGGTACAGATGTAACAAAGGATAAGACCAAAGATGCAGCCGACAAGACAAAAAAAGCACCGGAAATCGAAGGGCTTACCTATGAATCTACAATGGATCTGACTTACGCGACAGAATTCGATGTATACTATTATAAGGATGGATATAAGTTGATCGATGTCCATGAAGATAAGCAATATCTGATCGTTCCGGAAGGTGAAGAAGAACCGGAAAATCTGGCGGATGATATTGTTGTGATCCAGCAGCCGACAGAGAATATTTATATGGCGGCGACAGCATCCATGTCTCTGTTTGATGCAATCGGCGGAATTGACAAGGTGAAATTCTCCGGGCTTGAGGCTTCCGGCTGGTATGTAGAGAGTGCAAAGGAAGCAATGGAATCCGGAGCGATGACATTTGCGGGAAAATACAGCGAACCGGATTATGAGACTCTCGTTGACGGAGACTGTGATCTGGCAATCGAATCAACGATGATCCTTCATACACCGAAAGTACAGGAAATGATCGAAGATCTTGGGATTCCGGTATTTGTAGATTACTCCAGTTATGAGTCACATCCGCTTGGAAGAACCGAGTGGATCAAGCTTTATGGGGCGCTTCTGAATAAAGAGGAAGAAGCGGATACATTTTTTGACCAGCAGGCTCATGTAATCGAGGAACTGAAAGGCTTCGAGAACACGGAAAAGACGGTTGCTTATTTCTATGTGAGTACGGATGGTTCAATCGTTGTGAGAAAATCTGACGATTATATTCCGTCAATGATTGAAATCGCAGGTGGAAGATATGCGTTCAAAGATCTGAAGAATCCGGACAGTAACGCACCATCTGTTAAACTGACGATGGAGGAATTCTATGCGACTGCTGTAGATGCAGATTATCTGATCTACAACGGGACGATCGACGGACAGGTAAATAGTATCAGTGAACTGGAAGCAAAGAATGAATTGTTCTCCGAATTCAAGGCGGTGAAAGACGGAAATGTCTGGTATACCGGAAAGAACTTATATCAGGCAACAGATACAGTCGGAGAGCTGATCAAAGATATGCATCTGATGCTGACAGACGGTGATGCATCTCAGATGACATTTCTTGAAAAGATGGAGTAGAAGAATGGAGCAGACAAGTTTTCATCAGGAAAATTTCAGACGGCGTACAAGATACACAGCGGTATTTCTGATTCTTGCAGCAGTATTTTGTGTTGTGACAGTGCTAAATATCAATACCGGAAATATTCATATTCCGGTGCCTAAGATTCTGCGCATTCTCTTTCTGAAAGAAGGAGCGGCGACAGAGTACAATATTATATGGAAGATCCGTCTTCCGAGAATTCTGATGGCAGCATTGCTTGGTGGTGCATTGTCTCTTTCAGGCTTTTTGCTGCAGACATTTTTTTCTAATCCTATTGCCGGACCTTTCGTTCTCGGAATTTCTTCCGGAGCGAAAATGGTCGTGGCACTTACAATGATCGTGTATTTGAAATATATCGGAAGATTTTCTTCGTATACACTGATTCTTGCAGCATTTATCGGGTCGCTGATCTCGACGGGATTTATCCTTCTGATGTCGAAAAAAGTGCAGCATATGGCGTCTCTTCTTGTCGGGGGGATCATGATCGGATATATCTGTTCGGCTATCACGGATTTTGTTGTGACATTTGCGGATGATTCTGATATTGTGAATCTGCACGGATGGTCACAGGGAAGTTTTTCCGGAATGAGCTGGAGCAATATTCGTGTGGCAGCAGTGGTTGTCGGACTTGCGGTGCTGTTTACATTTTTCCTGTCCAAACCAATCAGTGCATATCAATTGGGAGAAGCATATGCGCAGAGTATGGGAGTCAACATCAAGACATTTCGCGTGATTTTGATTTTGCTTTCCAGTATTCTGTCAGCGTGTGTGACAGCATTTGCGGGACCGATTTCTTTCGTGGGAATCGCAGTTCCGTTTCTTGCAAGGAAAGCATTTGGAACGTCAAAACCGATCGTGGTCATACCGGGAACGTTCTTTATGGGAGCTGTGTTCTGTATGATCTGTGATTTGATCGCACGAATGGCACTGGCACCGGTGGAATTGAATATCAGTACGGTGACTTCTATTCTGGGTGCACCGATCGTTATCTATATGATGATACCGAAGGGAGGAAGAAAATAAGATGGTAGATTATTATTTTCAAATGAAAGACCTGTCGGTAGGTTATAATGGAAACTCCCTGATCCGTGATATTAATATCGGGATCAACAAGGGGGAGATCGTGACTTTAATCGGGCCGAATGGTTCAGGAAAGTCAACGATTTTGAAAAGTATTACAAGACAGTTGAAAGTCGTTGGAGGGAATGTATTTTTTGACGATACTTCTCTTTTGAAACTGCCGTACAAAGAGCTTGCGTCTAAGATGGCGGTCGTGTTGACGGATCGGATCAAGACAGAGTTGATGACTTGTCATGATATTGTGGCGACCGGACGCTATCCTTACACAGGAAGACTTGGGATTCTGACGCAGGAAGATGAATGTCTGGTGGAAGAGGCGATGCAGGCGGTGCATGCGCAGGAGCTCGGCAACCGTGATTTTAATGCGATTAGTGACGGACAGAAGCAGCGCGTTCTGCTGGCGAGAGCAATCTGTCAGGACACGGATGTGATCGTTTTAGATGAGCCGACTTCATTCCTGGATGTAAAATATAAGTTGGAGCTGTTGTCTATCCTTGAGCGGATGGCAAGGCAGAAGAAGATTACGGTGATTATGTCTCTTCATGAAATCGATCTGGCACAGAAGATTTCAGATAAGATCATCTGTGTCAAAGGCGAGACGATTTCACATTACGGAAGCCCGGAAGAAGTATTTACAGAAGAAATCATTCGCGAATTGTATGGAATCAATAATGGATATTTTGACCCGCTTTTTGGAAGTATTGAACTTCCTGCGCCGGAGGGTGAGCCGGAAGTGTTCGTGATCTCTTCCGGCGGAACTGGAATCCCGGTTTATCGAAGACTTCAGAAGGAGCACATCCCGTTTGCGGCAGGTATTTTATATGAAAATGATATGGATTACCGGCTGGCAAGATTACTGGCAGCAGAAGTGATCACGGAAGAACCGTTTGAGGAGATTCGGGAAGAAACGCTTCAGAAAGCATTTGAGACAATAGGGAAATGTAAGCGTGTGATCAATGCCGGAGTGAAGATCGGAACATGGAATATAGGGGTTAAGAGATTGCTTGAAAGAGCAGAAATAGAAGGAAAATTATAAAAATGTATAAAAATGAGCCGAGATAGCATTTTAAATGTGTTTTAAAAAGCGCTGTCAACGCTCTTTTTTGTTGCTATTCATGATTGTGAATGGTAGAATAGAACAGTATAGGCTATAAAAAAGATGGGAAAATAGCAGTACAGACTGTTATGTGATGGGAGGCAATTTATGAGTAACAATGGACAATCAGCAAAGAGAGCAAGCTTCTCGGGTAAAATCGGATATGTGCTTGCTGTTGCAGGCTCAGCAGTCGGCCTGGGAAATATCTGGAGATTCCCGTATCTGGCTGCGAAATATGGAGGGGGAATCTTCCTTCTCGTTTATCTGATTCTGACCGTATCTTTTGGATATGTTCTGATCATGTCAGAGACAGCACTTGGAAGAATGACAAGAAAAAGTCCGGTTGGAGCTTTTCAGACATTTGGTAAGACAAAATCATTTAAGATCGGCGGATGGCTCAATGCAATAATTCCTATGCTGATCGTGCCGTATTATAGTTCGATCGGTGGTTGGGTTATCAAGTACCTTGCAGAGTATTTGAAAGGGAATGTGCAGACTGTTGCACAGGACGGATATTTTACAGAATTTATTTCAGATTCTTTTCAGGTAGAAGCATGGTTCATCGTGTTTTCTATTCTTGTATTCTGCGTTATCCTGGCAGGAGTTGAGAATGGTATAGAGCGAGTATCTAAGATTATGATGCCAATCCTTGTTATTCTTGCGGTTATTGTAGCAATTTATTCTGTAACAAGACCGGGAGCAATTGAAGGGGTGAAGTATTTCCTGATTCCGAATCCAAAGCACTTCTCAGCAATGACGGTTGTTGCGGCAATGGGACAGATGTTTTACTCCCTGTCAATCGCGATGGGAATTTTGTATACATATGGTTCTTATATTGGTAAAGACGTTGATCTTGAGAAGAGTACAACACAGGTTGAGATTTTCGATACAGCAATCGCAATGCTCGCAGGACTTATGATCATTCCGGCTGTATTTGCATTCTCTGGTGGAAACCCGGACAATCTGCAGGCAGGACCATCTCTGATGTTCATCACACTTCCGAAGGTATTCGCAAGTATGGGCGTTGGAAGGCTGGCTGGTATCCTGTTCTTCATATTGGTACTTCTTGCAGCAGTGACAAGTGCAATCTCACTTCTGGAGACAAGCGTATCTACATTCCAGGATGAACTTCACTGGAGCAGACCGAAATGCTGTATCCTTATGGTTGCTGTTATGCTTATAATCGGAACCTTATCTTCTATGGGATATGGAGTACTGAGCTTTATTCAGATTTTCGGAATGGCATGTCTGGACTTCTTTGACTTCCTGACAAATTCAGTGATGATGCCACTTGCAGCACTTGCAACATGCTTCTTGATCGTTCGTACCGTTGGATTTGACAAGATTGCAAGGGAGATTGAGCAGTCATCTGCATTTAAGAGAAAGAAATTATACATGTTCTTTATGAAATATCTGGCACCGATCTGCCTGATTATTATATTATTAAGTTCTATTGCAAATGTATTGGGAATTATTTCTATGTAATGGAAAATGCTTGTTAAAATAGACAAGTAATCTTGCTGTAAATCTACCTGCATGGTATAATATGACTAGACTTGTAAAGTTTAGAAACAGTTCAGCCATACAACGAAGTGGTCATAAACTGATGGTCTTACGTTGTATGGCTGAATTGCAATAATTTTACATTTTAAGTAAATGATAGGAGTGATTAAGATGTATCAGGAAGAGTATAAGCGCTGGATGACAGCAGACCTGGAAGACGCAGATCTGATGCCTGAATTAGCAAAAATCGAGGGAAATGATGATGAGATCAAGGAGCGTTTCGCAGTTGCGCTGAAGTTTGGAACAGCCGGACTTCGTGGTGTTCTTGGAGCAGGAACAAACAGAATGAATATCTACGTTGTTCGTCAGGCTACACAAGGACTTGCCAACTGGGTAAAGACACAGGGCGGTACACAGACAGTAGCGATCAGCTACGACAGCCGTCTCAAGAGTGATGTGTTTGCGAAGACAGCAGCAGGAGTTCTTGCAGCGAACGGAATTAAAGTAAGAATTTACGATGCTCTGATGCCGGTACCGGCACTTTCATTTGCAACACGTTATTATAACTGTAACGCAGGTGTTATGGTAACAGCATCCCACAACCCGGCGAAGTATAACGGATATAAGGCATACGGACCGGATGGATGCCAGATGACAGATGATGCAGCAACAATCGTATACGAAGAGATCCAGAAGACAGATGTACTTACAGGTGCGAAGTATATGTCTTTCGCTCAGGGAGTTGAAGAAGGTCTGATCCGTTTCGTAGGAGATGACTGTAAGGATGCACTGTATGAGGCAATCGAGTCCCGTCAGGTTCGTCCGGGTCTGTGTAAGAGTGCAGGACTTAAGCTTGTATACAGCCCACTGAATGGATCTGGATTAGTACCGGTAACACGTGTACTTAAAGACATCGGAATCACAGATGTAACAATCGTACCGGAGCAGGAGTACCCGAATGGATATTTCACAACATGCAGCTACCCGAACCCAGAGATCTTTGCAGCACTTGAGCTGGGACTGAATCTTGCGAAAGAGACAGGCGCAGACCTCATGCTTGCAACAGACCCAGATGCAGACCGTGTAGGAATCGCTATGAAGTGCCCGGACGGATCCTATGAGCTTGTTTCAGGAAATGAAGTCGGAGTTCTTCTTCTTGACTACATCGCAGCAGGACGTATCGAGAAAGGCACAATGCCTGAGAAACCGGTAGCAGTGAAATCTCTCGTATCTACACCACTTGCAGATGCAGTTGCAGAGCATTACGGAGTAGAACTTCGCAACGTACTGACAGGATTCAAGTGGATCGGAGATCAGATTGCGAACCTCGAGGCAGCAGGAGAAGTTGACCGTTTTATCTTCGGATTTGAAGAGAGCTACGGATACCTTGCAGGACCTTATGTACGTGATAAAGATGCGATCATCGGATCTATGCTGATTTGTGAGATGGCCGCTTACTACAGAAGTATCGGAAGCTCACTGAAACAGAGACTGGAAGAGATCTACGCACAGTATGGACGTTATCTCAACAAGATCGATAGCTTTGAATTCCCGGGACTGAGCGGAATGGATAAGATGTCAGGAATTATGGAAAATCTTCGTAAGAATCCTCTGGAAGAGATCGCAGGATATAAAGTAGCCAGCGTGATCGATTACGAGAAGACAGAAGAAACAGGACTTCCGAAGGCTAACGTACTTGTTTACAAGCTGGAGAACAACGAGACAGTAATCGTTCGTCCATCCGGAACAGAGCCGAAGATCAAGATCTACTACACAACACTTGGTAAAGATCTTGCAGAGGCAGAAGCTGAGAAAGAGAAGCTTGCAGAAGCACTGAAACCTATTATGGAGTAATAGAAGATGGGAAAGGGGATCAGATATCTGGTCTCCTTTTTCACTGTCGTAAAAAAATAAGTAGTAAATATGTAGCATATATGTTAAAATCAATACATTACAGTAAAGTAATAAAGTGATTAGAGAACGAAACAGATGGAGGAATATTACGATGTATATAACATGTCTTGATGTAGAGGGAGTACTTGTACCGGAGATCTGGATTGCATTCGCAGAGGCGAGTGGAATTCCGGAACTCAAGAAGACAACAAGAGACGAACCTGACTATGATAAACTGATGAATTGGAGACTTGGAATTCTGAAAGAGCATGGTCTCGGACTGAAAGAGATCCAGGAGACAATCGCAAAGATCGATCCGCTTCCGGGAGCGAGAGAGTTCTTAGATGAGCTCCGCACATTCAGCCAGGTAATCCTGATCAGTGATACATTTACACAGTTTGCCACACCGCTGATGGAGAAACTCGGATGGCCGACACTGTTCTGCAACAGTCTGGAAGTAGCTGAGGACGGCGAGATTACAGGATTCAAGATGCGCGTAGAGCAGTCTAAACTGAGTACTGTGAAAGCACTGCAGTCTATCGGATTCGACACGATTGCAAGCGGAGATTCCTACAATGACCTTGGCATGATCCAGGCAAGTAAGGCAGGATTCTTGTTCCGCAGCACAGAGCAGATCAAAGCAGATCATCCGGAACTTCCGGCATATGAGACTTATGATGAGCTTCTGACAGCAATTAAAGACGCGATGAAATAGAGGATGAAAATACGAAAAAGCATCTGCACAGCCTGAATTGGCCGGTTGCAGATGTTTTTTTATATGTTAGGAAAGTTCTTTCCTAACATATAAAAAACGCTCCGCTTAGGATGCGCACTGCGGCGTACAAGGTAGGCGTCGCAAGCGACCGCCGCAGGCGCAAGAATGTACCGAGCACATTCTTTGTTCTATATAGATTAATGTAGAAAATCATGATAAGATAGAAAGACAAAGAAGTATTAGCAGAATCAGCAGTATAGAAAAATGGAATCTGTAAGATTGGATGAATAAACAGGAAAGGACTACAACCAACATGTTATACGATGAAATCATGAAGATAGTGACACTGGCAGGGGAACTGATGCTTCAGGCACAGGACGAGGAACTGACAGTTTTTGATAAAGAAGGAACTGCAAATTTTGTGACAAAGCATGATAAGGAGATTCAGTTTTATCTGATCCAGAATCTGCGTCAGCTTATACCGGAAGCGACATTTCTTGCAGAGGAAGACGGGATGCAGCAGGAACTTGGAGATGGCTATTGTTTCATTATAGATCCGATTGACGGAACGACGAACTTTATCTTTGATTACAAGCACAGTTGTATCTCAGTCGGTCTGACAAAGTTTGGAAGAATGCTGTTTGGCTGTGTTTACAACCCTTACACAAGAGAAATGTATTCCGCTGTGAAAGGCGAAGGGGCGAAGCTGAACGGAAAAGAGATTCACTGTTCGGATAAAGGACTTGCAGATAATCTGGTTGCATTCGGAACTGCACGGTATCAGACAGAAGATACAGACAGAATCTTTGACCATGCGAAGAAGCTGTATCTGAACAGCCTTGGAATTCGTGCCGGTGGTTCAGCAGCACTTGATATCTGCCGTGTGGCATCCGGTGCAAATGGAGTCTATCTTGAGCTGATGCTGTATCCGTGGGATTATGCGGCAGCATCTTTGATCGTGATGGAAGCAGGAGGATTTATCTCAACAGCAGAGGGCGGAATGATCACGTTGGATCAGCCGTGTTCCATCCTGGCAGCAGGACGGCAGTGCTGGAAGGAAGCAAGCCAGTTGTTGAGTGAATAATCAGAAGAATGGAATAGAGAGAAAAAATAGAAAGGAACTGAATTCATATGTTTACGCATGAGATGATAAAGTCTTTTAATCAGTTGGAGATGGATGTATATAATTACATTATCAGCAATGAAGAGAAAGTAGTATATATGAAAGTACGTGAACTGGCAGAGGAGGTTCATGTTTCGACAACAACGATCCTTCGCTTTTGTAAAAAGGTAGGATGCGAGGGATATTCTGAATTCCGTTTGAAATTAAAACAGGAAGTCAACAGCAAAGAACAGAAGAAAATCAATATGGATCTTACTGCGGTTAAAGATTTCTTTGAGAGGGTGCAGACACAGGCATTTGCTGAGAATATCCAGGAAGCTGTGAAGTTGCTTACAAAGGCATCGTCAATTATATTTGTAGGTGTGGGGAATTCTTCTATTATAGGAAAGTATGGGGCAAGATATTTTAATAATGTAGGCTGGTTTTCATTTGCTATTGATGATCCGTTCACGCCAGTATTTCGTGGAAAAGGTGAGAGAACAGCTACAATCGCATTGTCTGTATCAGGAGAGACGGAACAGACACTGATGTTGGCAGAAAAGTTGAAAAGAAGAGGGAGCAGCCTGATATCTATTACAAACAAGGCAAACTGTTCTTTGGCGAAGATGAGTGACTGCAATATAAATTATTATGTTTCAGAGTATAAAAAAGACGAAAATTATGATCTGACATCCCAAATGGCAGTCGTTTTTATTTTGGAATTAATCGGAAGAGAATTGGAGGGCGTCCATAACGATACAGATGATCTGTTTCAAAATGATATGGAAGACTTATTTCATTAAGGTTGTAGAATGTAATGGTACGAATAGTAACCAGATAAGTAACAAAAAAAACAGGATACACGAAAAAGTATCATAATGTACAAAAAAGGAAAATGAAAACAGTGCATTTTACACAATAAAGTAGAATGCCCTGTTTTTTTTATGTAACAAATTCCGTCGATATGGAACGGAAACCAGAAACAGGAAAAAGTACTGACAAAATGGAAAATGCCTGTTATACTAGCACCATCAAAACAAATGAGAAAAAATTAGGGAGGAAACAATCATGGTAATTCGATTATTTTGTGCAGCAGGAATGTCAACAAGTCTTCTGGTAAAGAAGATGGAAGAGGCGGCAAAGGAAAAAGGAAAAGATGCTGACATCGCAGCATATCCATTTACAGATATGGAACGCATGATTGAAGGCGTGGATGTAGCACTGCTCGGACCACAGGTAGGATATCAGCTTGCCAGAGCAAAAGAGATCTGTGATCCAAAAGGGGTTCCGGTAGATGTGATCCCAATGCAGGATTATGGAATGTGCAATGGAATGAATGTTTTGAAATTTGCATATAAGCTTGCGAAAAATAAATAAGAGAAAACAAAGATACACAATTTAAAGCAAAAAAACAGAACAAAGGGTAGTAGCAAATGAAAGAGAAATTTAACGAAAAAGTAATCCCTGTGATACTTAAGTTTATTAATACAAAGGGAATACAGTCAATAAAAAATGGTATGGTGACTTCCATGTCTCCTCTGATCATCGGATCAATCTTCCTGATCCTGTCAAACTTTCCGGTAAAGGCAGTTGTCGATGTATTAGAGTCTACAGGAATCAAAGCAGTATTAGATCAGGCATGTGGTGCAACATTCTCCATCAGTGCGATGATCGCAGTTATCGGTATCAGCTATAGCTATGCGAAACTGGAAAATCAGGAACCACTCAACTGTGCAATTATTTCACTGGCATCATTCTTGATTCTGATGCCTTCATCCATAACAACAGAAAGTGGAGAAGTTGTTAGTGGAATTATTAATAAGACATGGACAGCAGGACAGGGAATGATTGGAGCAATCATTGTCGGATTGATCGTACCGCTTGTTTACTGTTGGTTCTTGAAGAAAAATATACGTATTAAAATGCCGGCCGGAGTTCCGGAAGGTGTAACAAATGCATTCTCAGCATTAATCCCGGCATTTGTAATCCTGACAGGGACTGCAGTAATTCACGGTATCTGTTCTATTGGATTCAACACAACAGGTATGGAAATTATTTACAAAGTTGTTCAGACACCACTTCAGAAAATGACAGACTCCCTTGGTGGAGCAGTTCTGATGTGCTTTACAGGACCATTCCTGTGGTTCTTCGGAGTTCATGGTTCAACAGTAGTTGGTGGAATCATGACAGGACTATTACAGGCAAACAGCCTTGCAAATCAGGCTATTATTGACAGTGGTGTAGAACTTACAATAGCAAATGGAGGACATATTGTAACACAGCAGTTTTATGATCAGTTTATCAATATAACAGGTGCAGGTATCACAATCGGACTTGTAATGTATATGTTCTTCTTTGCAAAATCAAAACAGTTGAAAGCACTTGGTAAATTGGGAATTATTCCGGCATTATTTGGAATCAATGAGCCAATCCTGTTTGGTGCTCCAGTCGTTATGAATCCAATGCTTGCAATTCCGTTTATTGGAATGCCTGTGATCGCATGTTTAATCCAGTATTTTGCACTGTATACAGGAATCTGCCCATTATATGGAGCAACACAGATCCCATGGACTTGTCCACCGATTATCTCAGGATTCCTTTTAGCAGGATGGAAAAGTGCTTTACTTCAGTTAGTGATCCTTTGTGTTTCATTCTTTGTTTATCTGCCATTCATTAAGAAGATTGACAAGATGAATTTGGTTCAGGAGAAGAATCAGCCGGTAGAAGATGAGGATGAAGACTGGTAAAATCAGAATTTAAAAATAATAAAAGCAGGACAGGAGACAAAAATGGACGAAAAATTTGAATTGGCATGTTTTCAGATTATTACGTATGTAGGTACAGCAAGAACACATTTTATCAATGCAATCCATTGTGCGAAAGAAGGAAAATATGATGAGGCAGCAGAGCTGATCAAACAAGGAGATGAAGCCTTTTCACTTGGGCATAACGCTCATGCAGACCTTCTGACAATGGATGCAAATGGAGAGATTTCTAATGGATACATGCTTCTGATGCATGCAGAAGATCAGCTTATGAGTGCAGAGAGTTTCCGTACTCTCGCAGATGAATTCATTGCACTGTATAAGAGAATTGATGAGAAATAATCATCAAGATGTAATTGAATATAGAAACAGAAAAGTTGGGGGCAAAAGCCCCCAACACTATTATACAAATCATGTAACTGTTCAGAGCCAACCTTCAAAATGCTACGCATTTTGAAAGTGTGGCGTATCCGCCAAATAAAATTTCAAAAACAGTTTTAAAAATGCAAGCATT
>ERZ780226.1043-NODE-1043-length-22788-cov-3.234549_pt1 | contig 22788 bp, 9 predicted proteins | sample MGYA00511165_ERZ780226 | MGnify/ENA primary metagenome ERZ780226 (study PRJEB29588, sample SAMEA2152373) | human gut metagenome | biome: human gut; feature: human-associated habitat; material: faeces | place: Denmark | collected 2008/2010 ...
TTAGGTTTCTCCACAGACCAACTTCGGATGGTCGCCACCCTACTTATTTTTATTTCGCTCTTATTTATATTATACATTCTTTCATATATATTTTCAATCCCTCAAACATTATATTTATACTTGCGTTTATATTTCTATCATGTATCATTCCACATTTTGGACATGTCCATTTTCTTACACTTAAATCTTTTACTTCTTCATTTTTATAATCACATCTATTACAGCATTGGCTACTTGGATAATATTTATTTATCTCAATTACTTTTTTACCTAACCAATTTGATTTATATTTTAAGACTCGTATAAATTCACTGATTGGTATGTTTTTTAAGTGTTTTGCTATTTTATGGACTTGATACATGCTTTTAACATCTAATGTTTCTACTGCTACAATGTCATTTTCCTTCAAAATATTATTTGCAAGCTTATATATCATATGTTTTCTGGCATTTCTAATCTTTAAATACAATCTTTGTATTTTTAATTTTACTTTATATCTATTCTTACTTCCTGGTTTACATCTTGATAACCATTTTTGTAATCCTTTTAATCTCTTCTCATTTATCTTTACTTCATTTTTTAATTTTTCTCCATTTGATGTTACTATAAAATCTTTAATTCCTAAGTCTAATCCTACAATAGATGTTGGATTTAATGAATACTTAACAAATGGCACTTCAACAAGGATGCTTACAAAGTATTTGATAGCATCTTTGCTAATTGTTGCTGATTTTATTTTACCTACTATTTCTTTAGTTGTTCTATATCCACGAAACTTTACTTCTTTTAATTTTGGTAATGTTATTACTCTTTTATTAAAATCTATTCTGATACTTTCATACTTTTTATCTTTATAAGTATTTGGTGTATTATTAGTTCTAAAACTTTCATGAACACCTTTTGCCCTAAATTCTGGATAACCATTTCCTTTAAAAAACTTTTGAAATGCATCATCCAAATTATATACACATGCTTGTAAGGCACATGAGTCTATTTCTCTTAACCATTCTTTTTCTCTTTTTAAATCTGTTAGCTCTTTTAATTGTTCATAAACATGCACTTTTGTTTTACTTTCTTCATATTTATTTTTTCTTTCCGCTAGAAAATTATTATAAATATATCTAGTACATCCAAAAGTTTTTTCAATTAATTCTCTTTGTGAATCAGTAGGATAAATTCTTAATTTATATGCTTTATAAGTGTTCATTAAACCATCCCCCTTGGATGATTAAATTATATCATATGTTCGCCCATATATCAAAGTTTTATTTTGCATTTTATTTTGCAAATTTTGGATGACTTTCTTAGTATACAAGAAAAAACACCCATTCTTATTATAGGTGTAAACTTTAAAATTATAAATATTTTAATTATCCTTCATATAATATTTTTTTAATCATTAAATTAACATTAGAAAATTCTACATTTGATGATGTGGCACCACCAAGTATAATAGTATTAACACTTAACTTAGTATCTTCTTCAAATCTAAGTAAAGTTGTTTGATAAAATTGCGCATACTTACCATTACTTTGAGGAAAACTAAAAGACAAAGCTTTTATTTCTGAACCATTTTCATCTTGTAAATAAAAGTGTCCACCATGAGTATTATCAGCATTACTTATTAAACCAGATAAAGTTATTTCATAAATACCAAGCTTAACTAAAACTTCATTTTCATTAACCACCTCAAAATAATTTGATAAGTTAGGTATTAGCCATGGAGATGATATAGTAAGCAACCCTTCTTCTTTAGTATCCACAAAGCTCGTATAAAACATTTCTTCAACACTTGCAGAAAAACTAGGGCCTTCTGGTCCAACATCATCCTTGTGGTCCTGCCACTCTAGTTGGAATACTAAAATTCAAAATAACATTTGATAATGTACCAACATTTACAACACTTGCATCAGTTCCAACTTCAGTTGTAGTTGTTGACCCAACACTTATTAAAGCTCCAGCAGTCCTGTTGGTCCAACAACAGTACAAATCAAGCCTAAATCCATCATTTCTTTTCTAAGTTTTTGTTTTTCTAAAATTTTATTACATAAATTATTCAAGAAAATCACCCAATATACTTTAATATATGCACTAAAATAAACTTGTAAACTTCCTCTAACTATATTTACTTTAATGAATACATTTGATAAAATATTAATGGTGATACTAAAATGAATTTATTTGAAATAATCCTACTTTTAATTATTATATTAGGTATTTTAGCAATCATTTATGCTATTTTTCCTGTATATTTTTATTTAAAGTATGTTTAATAAAGGTGCATAGGCATCATCTCCGTTCTTTATAATATTTTCTAAATACTGATTTTTTCATGTGAATTAAACTATTGAATAAAATCAAAAATTTATTTCTGTTTTTACTAAGTTGTCTCTGTACTTTAAATTATGCACACTTATACTTTAACACATTTTAATCTATTTGGCAAGAGCTGTTTTGGATTTTTTGCACACGTGGCACACGTGAGATCGCTTTTTTTCGGTGCAATGCACAGAAAAAAAGCGAGATAATCGGTGCAATGCACAGAAAAAAAGCGAGATAATCGGTGCAATGCACAAAAAAAAGCGAGATAATCGGTGCAATGCACGAAAAAAAAGCGAGATAATCGGTGCAAAAAAAACGAGGCGCATAGTGCGTCTCGCTTCTTTGATTTTTGCTATTAGTTTCTTGTTCTATTAGCTATAAATGTTGTTACATTTGAGTAAATTGACTCTGGTGCATATACTACAAGTGCTGCTGTTCCTGTGTTCTTAAACATGTCTGTGTTTGTATCTGGTATTCTGTCAAATGCTGGACCTAAGTCTAGTATTGTCATCGCTGTTGCTCCTGTGTTGTTAAACATTTCGCTTGTATCTGTTGCAACTGTTGTATAGAATGTATTTCCTAAGTCTAGGCTTGTCATGGCTGTAAAGCCTGCATTTTTGAACATTTTTGACATGTTTGTTACTTTGCTTGTATTGAATTTTTCTCTTAGATTTAGTGTTGCCATTTTCTTATATCCAGTTGCTTCAAACATGCTTGACATGTCTGTTACTGCACTTGTGTCAAAGTTTGCTCCTAAGTTTAAAGTTGTCATCAATTCATGTCCTGTTGATGCGAACATTCCTGACATGTTTGTTACTTTACTTGTGTTGAATTTAGCTTTTAAGTCTAATGATGCCATTTTTGCATATCCTGTTGAATTAAACATGTTTGACATATTAGTTACTTTACTTGTGTCAAAGTTTGCTCCTAAGTTCAAAGTTGTCATTGCTGTATATCCTGTTCCTTCGAACATACCTGACATATGTGTTACTTTACTTGTATCAAAATTACTTCCTAGGTTCAGACTTGCCATCGCTGTATATCCACATTCTAAGAACATTATTTCCATATTGGTTACTTTAGCCGTATTAAATTTGTTTCCTAAGTTTAAGCTTGTCATTGCTGTATATCCTGTTCCGCTGAACATACCATACATAGAACTTACATTACTTGTGTCAAAATTACTTCCTAAATCTAATTTTGTCATAGCTTTATATCCTGTATTTGCAAACATCCAAGTCATGTCTGTAACCTTAGATGTATTAAACTTACTGCCTAAATTTAATGTTTTCATAGCTTTATATCCTGTTTCTCCGAACATAGCATACATAGAACTTACATTACTTGTGTCAAAATTACTTCCTAAATCTAATTCAGTCATTGCATTATATCCAGTATGTCTGAACATAGCCTGCATATTTGTTACACTACTTACATTCAACAAATTCAAATTAGTAATAGTCTTTGTTGCTGTACATACTGTATTCTCTCCTACATATTGGAATAAGTTAGTTGAATCTGTATTTCCAAAGATTTCTGAATCACTACCGATATAAACCTTATAAGTACCATTTTTAACCTCATTAGAATTATACCAAGCAATTATAGACTTATCTTGCATAGCTGAAGCATCCCAAGCATTAGTATTCTTGAAAGTATTTTTTGATTTGTCCATAACACTATCTGGAATATTGTTCATGAAAGTTACATTATCAACATTTTGTCTTTGAACTTTTGTATTGCCTAAGAATGGGCTTGTAACCTCTGTTTCTGTTGCTGCACTCCTTAGCACATTATAAATCATAATATCAGTCTGTTTATTTCCATTTTGTTTGCCTTCAACAGCTTTATCCTTAACAAGATTTGCAGGGAATCTAACCTTAATTTGGTTAACATTAGCGTCAAAGCCTGAAATTTTTAATGAATACTCTATACCATATTGAACTTGAACGGTCTTTCCGTCAACAGTTCTTGGCTCTGTTAAATTCTTAACTACAGTTAAAGCGTTGTTTGCGGCAACTGTGGTATTTTTAGCTCCGTTTACCAAAATTTCAATATTACCCTTTGCTAAATCACTTGACGCAAAATATTTATCTGTAACTTTGAAGTTTAGTGTTGCTGTTTTAGTTGGTGCATCAACAGTTGAACTAATCTTTTCGATTAATGGGTCAACCACATCAACTATTGTATCTGAGCCTGTTCCTGCTGGAATGCTTACACCTGATGTAATTGTTGTTGTTACATTTTGGTTACCTGCTGTATCTTGCATCTTATTAGCTGGAATTGCCACTGTAATTACACCACTATAATCTAGGTAATTATCGCCAGATTTAACTTGAAGTTGCTCTAAGTTTGATAGTGTTAATGTGTAATGTCTTCCGATAAGTTTATTTGTTCCATTTACTGGTTCTTTAATGTCTGAAACCTCAAGATTTCTAGTAACTTTTGTCCAATCTGGAACTTTTCCATCAATTTGGATTGTTAAATCTGTTACAGCAATATTGTTTATTGTTTTACAATATTTATCAACTAAATCAAATTCCATCTTGAATATCTTGTTTGTTTTGTCTATATTTGATGTTGCATATTTGTAAATTACTTCTGGTTTTATCATATCATTAAAGTCTGTAATTGTTGCAGTATCTGGATTTATCTTGTTTCCTTTCTTGTCTTTTGCAGCATCTGTTGCAATTTTAACTTCTAGAGTTCCACTTAGTTCTCTATATTTGCGGTTTGACGCTACAAATTCTGCATTAGTCTCAACAATACTTCCTATTTCTAGAGTATATTGATGTCCTACAACTCTTTCTTGGCCATTTACAGTTGTTATAATTTCAACTGGTGTACCTATTTTTGCAACTGGATTTGTAATGAACTTCTTAGTTATTTCACCATCAATATCAACTTGTTTTCCATCTAGCCAAACAGTTAATTCATCAATTGTTACTAGGTCTGTTGAATCATAGTTTTTGTCCGTTACGTTGAAGACGAATGTCTCTTTATTATTTGCTACATCTTTTGTCTTCTGGATGTCATATACCTCTGGACCTGTTCCATCAATGTTTCCTGGGTCTACTATCTGTTCTTTTGTCTTATTTCCATATGCATCTGTTACTGCTCCTGCTGCAATTTTTATCTTAATGTCTCCACCATTTTCTTTTTTATATTTTGCAGTTCCTCCAACAATTGGATTTTTTGGTGTAAATTCTTCATATTCATCTCCGTCTGGTTTTATATTTAGTAATGTTATGGTGTATTCATATTCTTCATTTGCTCTTATCTCTACTGGGCCTGATATTTGTTTCTCTATTTCTGTAGAAACTACATCATCTGCATATATTGTGATTTTATCTGTTGTTAATTCAAATTTGCTGCTATCTTTTATCAAGAATTTGTCTTTTACTCTTAGTTTGATTGTTCCATCATTTGTATCAACATCACCTAATGTCCATACTGGATCAACTATATCTACAACAGTTTTATCTGTGTCTGAACCTCCTGGTTCATTTTTGCCTATTGTGATTGTTGTTGCATCACTTAAGTTTCCTGATTTATCTTTGATTGTTCCTTTTGCAAATTTCAGACTCATGTATCCACTGTATGTATATCCATCACTTAGTCCTTTTTCATTTTGTTGCTCTAGACCAGTTATTGTTAATTTATATCTTTCACCAACTGTGACATTTGATACTCCATTTACTGTGTCTGTAATTGTTCCTACTTTTTCTAGTTTCTTTGTGATAGCTTTATTTAACTCTGTTTCATCATAGTCGTCCATTCCTATTGTTATTTGACTTGCATTTAAATTTGATAATGTTGTACTTTCAAAATATTTATCTGTTACATCAAACATTACTTCAACTTTTCTACCTGTTCCATGTACTATATTGGTATCTGTTATTGAGCTATATGTGAATTCTGGTTTGATATAATCAGTAAACATTGTGTTAGCTGTATTTTTGCTTACTTTATTAGTTTCTTTGACTGTACTTACTGTTCTTGTTCCATCTGTTGCAACTAACATATTTTTGTTTCCGTATTTTTCTGACAATGTTCCTTGAGCAATTTCTATTGTTATATTACCACTCCATTCTTTGTATTTCTTTCCGTTTAATCTTTTAGCTGCTTTTGCAAAGTTTGTTAGTGTAATTGTTTGTAATACATCTTTTGCTCCTGTTCTTGAGTTTTCTGTTGTTTGTGTTGCATTTCCTATTTCTTGTGCATTTAGCACTGTACTTGTTATATCTGTTCCATCTATTAGAACTTTTATTTTGTTTAGTGCTAATGAACTTGTTACATCACTGATATATTCATTTTCTGCTACTGATGTGTTTGTTGTTCCTCTTAGTGTTATTTTGATATTGTCATTTGCTTGGTCTAGTACTACTTTTTCTTTTTTCCATTCTGTTCTGTATTTTGGGTCGATTGTTCCTTGTGTATAGTTTACTGTTCCTGTTGTTGCATTTGCATTTAATTTGAAGTTGTTTTTGTTTTGGAAGATTGATTCTGGTGCGTGAATTACACAGCCTGATTTTCCAGTATTTATAAACATCCTGTAATATACTTCATGTGTTTCACTATTATCAAAGTTTTTTCCTGTTCCACTTGGTATTTTAGTAAACGCAGGACCTAAGTCTAATGAAGTCATATTGCTAGAACCACAATTTTCAAACATCTGCATCATATTTGTTACATTCGTAGTATAGAATTGATCTCCTAAGTCTAAACTCGTCATTTTACTAAAACCTGTCTCATGGAACATATGTACCATATTTGTTACCTTACTTGTATTAAATTTATCACCTAAATTAAAACTTGTCATTGCCGTATGTCCTACACTATGAAACATTGAATCCATATTTGTTACTTTACTTGTATCAAAATTTGCCCCTAAGTTCAAACTTGTCATTGCTGTGTATCCACATTCGTGGAACATATATGACATGTCTGTTACTTTGCTTGTGTTAAACTTGCTTCCTAGATTTAATGTTGTCATTGCTCCATATCCTGTTCTTCTGAACATACTATACATAGAAGTTACATTACTTGTATCAAAATTACTTCCTAGATTCAAACTCGTCATCTTATCACGTCCTGTAGTGTTAAACATATAGTTCATATTTGTTACTCGTAAAGTATTAAAGTTTGAGCCAAAATTTAAAGTTGTCATAGCTTTTTGCCCTGTTCCAGAAAACATTGCTCCCATATTAATTACATTACTTGTATTAAAGTTATCTCCTAAATCTAACTTTGTCATTGCCTGATTTCCTGTTAGTTCAAACATACGAAGCATATTTGTTACACTGCTTACATTTAACAAATTGATATTAGTAATAGTCTCTGTTGAAGTACAATAGTCTGATAATCCAACACTTCTAAACAAGTAGCTTGAATCTGTGTTACCAAATATCTCATAATCGCTGCCCACATAAACCTTAAATGTTCCATTTGAATTTTTAGTATACCATGCAAGTATAGAGCTATCACCTTGTGCTGAAACATCCCATGCTGTTGAATTTTTTCCAGCTGTACTAGATACAAATGTTACATTATCTATATCTTTTCTTGGTACAGTTGCATTTCCAAGGAATGGTGCTGTATCATCTTCTCCCTTATCATCCTGCTTTCTCAACACATTATAAATAATATACTCTGTCTGTTTATTTCCATTTCCAGAAGTATCTTTTACAACATTTGCTGGAACTACAACTTTAATCTGATTAATATTAGAAGCAAAGCCTGAAATATTTAAAGTATAATTTGTTGCAACATGAACTGTTGAAGTTGTGCCTTTTTCTGTTCTTGATTCAGTCTCTTCAGATGTTGACCATCCTGTTTTTACTGCTGTGTTTTCGGTTCCATTTATATAAACTTTTATTGTATCTTTTGTCAATGTACTTGTTGAGAAATATCTATCTGATATTCTTACTGTTATTGATGCTGTTTTAGCTGGTGCATTTACTGTACTACTCATTTTTTGAACATATGGCTCTACAACATCCACAACTTCTTGTGAACCAGTTCCACCTGGAATTGTTATTCCAGAAGTTAAGGTTGTTGCCACATTTCCTTGTCCTGAAGTATCTTTTACTTTATTTGCTGGTATTGCTACTGTTACAACACCACTATAATCTAAATACTTATCTCCACTCTTTATTTGTAGTTTTTGTAGATTTGATAATGTTAATGTATATCTCTTGCCTTTTCCTACTCCACCTGGAATATCTGATACACTTAATGATCGTCCTACTTCGTTTGAACTCCAATTTGGCGTCTTTCCACCTATTTTTATTGTTAAATCTCCGATTGCTAAGCTTGCAGAAGAATAGTATTTATCTGTTATATCAAATATCATTGTAAATGTTTTGGAATTCTTATTTATTACTGAGTTTGACCATATATATACTACTTCTGGTGCTAATTTATCATTAAAGTTTGTTATCGTTGTTGTTGATGTATTTAATGTATTTCCTTTTAAGTCTCTTGCTGCATTTGAATTTATCACAATTCTTATTGTACCACTGTATTCTCTATAAACTCTTCTGTTTGTTGTTGATGTTAATGCACTCATAAATGATGAATTAGATTCTTTCATATTTGTTAGTTTCAGTGTATATTGATGTCCTAACACCTTGTTTGTTGCAGTATCTGTAAGTGTTTGATATGTTAGATTTTTTTGTACAGCACTACTAAATTGTGCTCCATCTATTGTAATGTTTAGTTCACTTAATGAAACTATTTTCGATGGGTCATAATTTTTATCTGTTATATTAAATACAAAGGTTTCGTCTCCATTTGCTGCAATTGTTTTTTGAATATCATATACTTCTGGTCCTGTATTATCAACATTTCCTATATACAAGTCTTGCTGTGCATTTGTATTTGTAAATGCATCTTGTACTGCTCCTGCTATTATTCTTAATGTAATACTTCCTCCATTTTCGTCTCTATATTTTGCTTTCCCACCAACTACTGTTTCTTTTGGTGTAAATTCAATATAATTCTTTGTTGTTTGTGCTATATTTCCTAGCTTAATTGTATATTCATATGTTGTATCATATCCATTTGAGCCTGAAGCTATTAATGTTGGACCTGATGTAATTGTTTTAGTTACTTGAGTTGATTCAGTTCCATTTACAAGTACTGCTATTTCACTTGTTGTTAGTTGTAGTGCAGTATTCGCTGTTCCTGTTTTTAATAAGTATTTGTCTTTTACTCTTATTTTTACAATTCCTGTATTTACATCTGCACTTGCTACTGACCATACTGGTGATACAACATCAACTACTTGTTGACTTCCTGTACCTGGGTCATTTACACCTATTGTTATTGTTTTGGCATCATTTCCCTTCTTTTCCGTATCCTTTACCATATCTGCTGGGAATGTTATGCTCATTGGTCCACTATAGTCTCTCAATCCATCTGTTTCTGTGTTTTGTTGAAGTCCTCCTATTGTTAGTCTGTAATTTTCTCCAACTTTTCCTCTTGAACCATCTGAATAATCAGATAATTTGGTTATATTAATCTTCCCTGTTAAGTTTGGTATTTCTTTATCGTTTTCTTTTAGTTTTACTTTTATCTTTTTTTTGATTTCATCTGTTGTTACTGTTGAAGTACTAAAATATCTATCTGCTACTGTAAAGTCTACTGTTAAGGTTTTATTTGTATGGTCTATATTTCCACTTGAATATATATATGTGATTTCTGGCTTTATAAAATCTACGAAATCTCCTGTTATTGTGGTTGCATTATTTTTGTTTTGTGATGTATCTTGTACTGCATCTGCCGCAATTCTTAATGATACTGTTCCACTCCAATCACTGTATTTTCTGCCATTTTTTCTACCTTTGTTGAAATTTGATATCACTACTGTATATCTGTGTCCTACTGTTTTTGTACTATGTTTTCCTGTTCCTTTTATATCAGAAATTGATGTTATTGTTGTAGTTACATCTGCTACTTCTCCATTTATCAGTGTTGTTATATTGTTTTTTGATAGTTTTGTGCTTATATATTTGTCATTTACATCAAATACTATTGTTTCAGTGTTTTCTCCTCTTGTTGATGATACTTTTTCTATCATTGGTTTTATGAAATCTACTTGCCCTATTTCAAATTCTTGTGCTATGCTGTAATTATCATTAGTGTCTTTTAATTTTCCTGCTTTTATTCTTATTTTTGTATTACCACTCCACTCTAAATAGCTCTTTCCTGATTGCTTTGAGCTTTCTTGCCAATTTGATAATGTTAATGTGTATTGCACTCCATTTGCTATTGATGTTACTGGACTTAGATCTTTTTTTATACTTGTTGCATTTTCTTTATCTACCCACACTTCTATATCACTTGTCGTTAATGTACTTTTATCAAAATATTTATCAGTTCCTTTTAAAGTCATTGTTACTTGGTTTGTATTGTGATTTATATTTATGTTGCTTACTTGCCAATATGGATCTACAACGTCTATTATTTTTCCTGTTCCTGTATTTGTTGGAATATCTATACCAGATGTTATTGTTGTTGTGACATTTGCATTTCCTGTTGTATCTTTAATCTTATTTGCTGGTACTACTACTTTGAATACACCACTATAATCTTTATATCCTTTATTTGCATTTACGGTTGATTGTTGTAAATCTGAAACTACTAGAGTATATTTAACACCTATTGTTCTTCCATTTTCTGTCCATGTAACTGGGTCAGATAGTGTTTTTGTTGCTCCTGTTGGATTTTCTCCATCTATTGTAATGCCTAAGTCTCCTATATTTATTCTTGATGATGTACTTGCATTATAATATTTATCAGTTATTCCAAATACCATCGTGTATTTTTTTCCATTCTTGTCTATTACCGCATTTGACTCTTTATATATTACACTTGGGTTAATAAAATCTACTGTATCTCCTTCTACTTGACCAGAAACATTTGTGTTTTGTGACGTGTCTTGTACTTTCCCTTCTGCTATTCCTATTTTTACTGTACCACTCCACTCTTTGTAACTTTTACCTGATGGCAATGTTGCTTGTTCAAAGTTTGTTAATGTTAATGTGTATCTTTGTCCTATTTGTTTTGAAGCTCCATCAACGTTTCCATATATAGGTTCTGGATTTTTTGACAAATCTCTTGTTATTTGTCCTGATGGAACTACTTCATTATCTATATATAATGTTATATCATTTGCTGAAAGTTTGGTATTAGCATTTATGTATTTGTCATATACGTCAAATACTATGGTTTCTTTTTTGGCATTTGCATCTTGGCTTGATGAATATTTTGCTATTGTTGGTCTAATAAAGTCTACAAAGTCTCCTGCAATTTCTGCACCTACTGTATTTTCTTTTGTATCTTTTATTATTCCACTTGCAATAGTTATTTTTACATTACCACTCCACTCTTTATATGGCTTTCCAGTTTGAAAACCTGACTGTTCAAAGTTTGATAATACTAGTTTATATGTTCTTTGTACTGTTCTAGTTGTTCCATTAATGCTTTTAGTTACTGATGATTCTTGTGTTAAATTTTTTGTTATGCTTGTTGCATTTTCTCCATCTACATATACATTAATATTATCTTTACTTAATGTAGTATTTAAATATTTATCTGTTACTGTAAATATTATTGTCTCTGTTTTGGCATTTTTATCTTTTGTTGATGATACTTTTGCAACTACTGGGTTGATAAAGTCTACAAACTCTCCATTTACTAAATCTATTGCTGCATTTGAATTGCCTGATGTGTCTTGTACAATTCCTCCTGCTAATGCAATTCTCATGTTACCACTCCATTCTTTGTAAACCTTGCCATTTTGTAAGCCTGATTCTTCAAAGTTTGAAAGTGTTAATACATAATGGTGTCTTACTACAACTGTATTTCCATCTACAATGTTTGAACCTGCATTTGAATGTGTTAGTGATTTAGATATGCCATTTGTTGCGTTTTCTCCATCTATGTATATACTTATATTGCTTACATTAAACGCTGTTGAAGTTTTTAAGTATTTATCTGAAACATCAAATCCTACTGTTACCGTTTTCTTGTTTTTATCTTGTGCTACTGTTATATTGTCTATTTTAGGTTTTAATACATCTGCAAATCCTAATGAAAATGTTTGTGCTTTATTCTTGTTTCCACTTGTATCTTCTATTGTATTTGCTGCTATGGTTATACTTACATTTCCACTCCATTCATAGTAGTATTTTCCTGATTGTCTTGTGCTTTCTTCCCAGTTTGTTAGTGTTAATGTGTATTGTACTCCGTTTGTTACTGTTTTTGGGGCACTCAATTGTTTTGCAATGCTTGATACTGTTGTTCCACCAACTTTTACTGTTATAGAATCTCTTGTTAATGAATTAGATTTGTAATATTTGTCATTTGCAGTTAATACAACTGTTGCTTTCTGGTTTGCTTTATCTACTGTAAAATTTGAAGCTTTCCATACTGGGTCAACAACGTCTACTATTTGTGAACTTCCTGTTTTGTCTGGCTCATTTATTCCTATTGTTATTACTTGTGCATTATTTGAGTTAGAACTTGTATCAGTCACTGTTCCTGCTGGAAATGTTACACTCATTGTTCCACTGAAGTTTCTATATGGATCACTGTATTCTGATTGTTCTAGCCCTGTAACTATTAATCTGTATCTTTCTCCTATTTTATATTTAGTTCCATTTCTTGTTTCATAAATGTTTTTTGCATCACTACTTGAAGCTACTTCTTTTCCACTTGAATCTATATATACAATTGATTTGCTTATTTTTGCTGCTGGGATTTCTTTGTTTTCGTCTATTAGTTTTACTACTATTTTTGACATATTACTTACCACTGTTGTAGTAGAAAAGAATTTATCTGTTACTGTAAAATCTACTATTAATCTTTTATTTGTTTTATCTATATCTGTTGCTGAATAATTATATGTAAATTCCGGCTTTATAAAGTCTGCTCTAGTTGCCGTGTCTAACCAATTATTTGCTCTTGAGCCATCATTATTTACTGCCATATTTTTATTTCCATATGAGTCTGTTGCTGTTCCTTGTGCAATTGATAGTTGAACATTACCACTCCATTCTTTATATTGTTTTCCTGATTTTCTTGACCCTTGTTCAAATCCTGTTAATGTAAGTGTGTATTTTACATCATTATATCCTGTTGTTCCATTTTTTACTGATGTTGGCCCACTTAATGATTTTGATATACTTGTAGCTGCTTCACCATCTATATATACTGTAATATTTCCTGTTCCTAATGACCCTGTAATATTGCTTTTATAATATGATGTTGCATTATTATTTGTTCTTGCTCTTAATCCTATTGTCATCTTTTTGTTTGTTTTGTCTACTGATACTGAGTTTGGTTCTATTATCCATTCTACTCTATATCTTGGATCTATTGTTCCTCTTGAATATCCTACTTGTGTTCCTGAACTTGTGTTTAATTTGAATGTTGTACTGTTTTGATATATTGCTTCTGTTGCATAAATCCTACATCCTGATTTTCCTGTATTTGTAAATACATTTGAATATGTTCCTGCTATTTTTGTAAATGCTGGTCCTAAGTCCAATTCGCCCATTACTGTATACCCAGTTGCATTAAACATTGATGTCATATTTGTTGCTGCTGTTGTATAGAATATATCCCCTAAGTCTAATTTTGTCATTGCTGTATATCCAGTATTAGCGAACATTTCTTGCATGTATTTTACTTTTGCTGTATTGAATGAATTTCCTAATGCTAGAGTAGTCATTGCTGTATATCCACAGTTTTTAAACATAGCTTGCATGTCTGTTACTTGTGATGTGTTGAATGAACTTCCTAGACTTAAAGATGTCATTGCTGTATGTCCTGTTCCTTCAAACATGTTTGCCATCTCTGTTACTTTTGCTGTATTGAATTTAGTTCCTAATGTTAATGTCGTCATTTTGGTGTATCCGCAATTTTTGAACATTCTTGTCATTTTAGTTACATTTGCAGTGCTAAAATTATCTCCTAAATTTAAACTTGTCATTGCCGTATATCCAGTTCCATCAAACATCGCATACATACTTGTTGCTGCCGAAGTATTTATTCCTCGCAGATTTAATGACGTCATTGCTTTATATCCACATTCTTGGAACATATATTCCAGGTTTGTTGCTTTTGCTGTACTAAAACTTGTTCCTAAGTCTAAGCTTGTCATTGCATTATATCCTGTTTTCCAAAACATTGAATACATATTTGTTGTATTTGCTGTTTTTAGCAAGTTTAAATTTGTTAGTGCTGTTGTCGCTGTACAAATTGATGCTGCTCCTATATTTGAGAACATATAACTTGCATCTGCGTTTGCATATATATTTCCTTTACTTGCTATATATACCTTTTTAGTACCGCTTCCATTACCATTTACTGTCCATGCTAGTATTGAGTTATCTCCTTTTTCTGATACATCCCAATATGCTTTGTCATATATATGTGCCATATATACTCTCATATTTGTAAATTCTATTCCTGCAGAATTGCCTGATGGATTACTTCCTATTGACATTACTGTTGATTTGCCTGGTTCTTTTATTGCACCTGTCTGTGCTGTCTTTCCTGTTAATTGTCCATTTACAAATATCATTATATTTGTTCCATCATATACTCCAAGAACATGTACTTTTTGGTTTAATGATATTGCACTTGATGATACTGCTTTATAATAGGTACCTCCAACATTTATCTGCATAGTTGGTTTCAAGTCAGTGGTTAGACCTAGTGCTACACCTCCTGATTCAAGATTTCCTATTAATGTTGTATTTTTTGATGGTTTTGAAAGTATCATCGTTGTTAAATCTAATGTTACTTGATTTGTTCTAAAACTCATTTGTCCTAAATTTATCCAGTCATCTTTTCCGTCCAATTGTATATATTCATTTGTCCAATCTTCTGCTCTTACATTTCCGTCATTATGACCTGTTAAATCTTTTAATGCTCCTACATTCCTCTTGGCTTCATAGCTTGCTACACATCCAGTTTCATTATAAATCTTCAAGTTGTATAAATTCATTGCAGTAAAACATCCATCTTTATATTCTGTTTGAGCTCTATTTCCTTTTGGATTACATCCCATAGCCATTACAGTTGGTTCATCATATGAACCACTACCAGAGCTATTGTTTTCCGCTTTTGGAGCACCTATTTGTCCAGAAAATGTTACCGAACCGACTGAGGCGTTATTTACGTAAAGCGTTAATTTTCCATTTCCGGACGACACCTTTAAATATATACTCCGTTCCAACCGTGACTTTATTTGGTGATTGTACTGATACATATTTATTCGAACCGGTACTCCATGCTTCAAATTTAGGATATCCATCATTTAAATATATTCCAAGTCCTCCATCTTCGAAGTTACTTACTATGTCTCTCTCTCCTGATTGTATTTTATTTATCGTTACTGTTGCTTCTATGCTTGCATATGTAGTAAAATCTATTGCTCCCATGTTTACCCATGTATTTGTACCATTGAATTGTAAGTAATTTGTTCCCCATGTTCCCGCTGTTACTACACCATCATGTTGTCCTGTTAAATCTTTCCAGATTTTAGTACTGTTGCTATATGCACTTGATACTGCTGATGCGTCATAACTGCTTGCAGTATATACTTTATCATATATTGCTATTGAGTAAATTCTTATATTTGCAAAAAAGCCATATTTTGTATTGACTGTACTTCCTTGTGGGTTGGCTCCCATTGCTAATATTGTACTTTTAGAAGGTGCTTTTATTGTTCCTTCTGATACAACTCTTGATACAAGCTTATCGTTTACATATAAACAAACACTAAATCCATCATATGTTGCTACTAAATGTGTTTTTTGTCCTGCTGTTAATGCCGAACTTGATTTTGCTGATTTCCATGCATTTGCACTTGCATTATAAATATCAAATGTTGGAACTCCATTTAGTAAGTATAATCCATACCCTCCATCTTCAAAGTTTGATATTATATCTCTTTCTCCTGATTGTATTGATACTGGTGCTACCCATGTATCTATTCTTATTTGTTGTGTTGGATTATATGCAGCTAGCCCTACCCAATCACTTGTACCGTTAAATTGTAAGTAGTCTGTTCCCCATGTTCCTCCATGTAAAGTTCCGTTCATGCTTCCATTTAAGTCTTTCCACGTTGTTGTAGAACTACTATGACTGCTTCCTGTATTTTTACTAGCATCCCATTTATGTACAGGTGCGTCATTTTGAACTAATTGATTTGTAAATGTTACATTTTCTATGTTTTGTCTTTGTATGCTTGAGTTTCCAAAGAAGCCACTTGTTGCTGCAGTTTCACTACTTGTTGTCATTAATGTTGTATCATTTCCTGATGTTCCTCCTGCATATGCCGCGTTTAGGTCTTCTCCAACTATTGGCGATGTTGATGATTCTCCAAAGTCTCCTCCATTACTTGTATCATCACTGGTTGTATAGCTTGTTGATGAATCTGCTATGTTTGTTTCATCATTTACTGTTTCATCTCCTATTGTTGCATCTTCGCTTAGTTCTGCTGTTGTTATATATGTTTTTTCTTCATTTTCTCCTACCTCATTGTTCATAGGGAATTGATATGTTTTTGCTGTTCCCTCTTCCTCTGTTTCTAGTTCTGTTGTTTCTAATTCTTTCAATTGGTTCTGTTCATCTAAACTATATACTGTTATTTTTTCACTTGTATTTTCTGCTTCGTATTTGGATTGGATTTCAACAATTTCTCCATATTCACTTGGATTATATACTGCTTTCGTTTCTTCTGATTCACTTTGTGCTTCATCCTGGCTTTGTGTTTTCGCTTGATTCTGTGCTTCGCTCTGGCTTTGTGTTTCTATTTCATTTTGCGCCTTATTTTGATTTTGACTTGTATTCGCGTTTTCTTCTTGTATTTCTGCTTGATTTGAAACTCCATTCTGACTTTCAGTTTTGTTCTCAGTTATTATTGCAGTGAATGCTTTTTTCATTGATTGGCTTTCATTTGGAATTTTTACGTCTGTTAAAGTTCCTATATCTATATCTTTTGTTTCTAGTTGAGCCTCTAATGGCATATATCCAGTTGCTATAATGTCTCCTGTTTCATTTGTTATTTTTCTATTATAAAATGTCTTTTTTTCTGCATTTTCAGCCACTGTTATTGTTGCTCCACTTACTTCTAGCTTCTCAACTTCTTTTGTATCATAATCAGTTGCCACTTGAACTTTCTTCTCTGAAATCTCTTTATCTGTTAATTGTATAGTTCTTGAATCAATTTCTTCATCTTCAGAATTATAATATTTAGTTATCATCTTTGTATTTACTATTTCTGGCAATTCTAATAGATAAACTCCATCACTTGTTTCTGTTGCCTCTACTGTGATTGTTTCTTTCTCTAATTGATTATTTTTATCTGCGACTTCCAACGATATTTCTATTACCTTCTCTGCCCTTGACCTTCGTACATTATGATATGCGCCCATCATGATTGCTATTGTCATAATTAGTATAAATATGTTTCTTATTCTTTTAGCTATTAGTTTATTTTTTAACATTATTTTCCTCCGTTTTTTTGACTCAAATCTTCTATTTTTTCTCTATATATTTATATCATAATGATCTCTTTTTTTCAACGTTTTTCGGCATTTTTTTTCTAAGAAATTTATGGCATTTTTTGCACACGTGAGATCGCTTTTTTTCCGTGCAATTTTGCACACCTGAGATCGCTTTTTTTCCGTGCAAAACAAAAAAATGTGTCGGCTCTCATTTTGAGTTCAACACATTTCATTTTAAATTTCTCTATATTTAGCCTTTTTTCGCAAAGTTGGCAAACTTTTATAAATAATTTTAAAGCATGAGAATTTTTCAAGTTCATTATCATCTAAGCAATCTAAATAAATATCAAGCTCTTCTAGATTCTTACAAGCTGATATTATTGCAGGATGTAGATTAGTTTCAAACATCAATTCTATTCCAAGCATTATTGCACTTCTTTTTGATTTTCCTTCTCTATGATACATCAAATTGTATCCTTCTCTAAATCTTGCTCTTATTGAATTTTTATATTTATCTAACGGTAATATATATTTATTTTCAATTATTTCAGAAATCTTGGCACCCTTGTTTTGTGATACGTCTTTTTTTATTTCATCTTTTGTATATGGTAAATATACTTTTCCATCTTCTTCTGATATGACAAGTGTATGGTTGTCTTCTAGATTATTTTCTATGACTTTTTCTTCGTCAATTTCAAATATCAATCCACTTTCATTTGCTATGATTTCGACTAAGTTTGTGAGTTTGAAATTGATCACGTTGTCTTTTCTTTCTAAATTATCAATTACATAATTTATTTTAAAATCCTGATTTGTCGTTATTTCATAGTCTTCTTCTTGTTTTTTTATCATCAAATATACATTTCCTGATACTATTCTTAAATTTGGACTTCTTACAATTATGTATGAATTATCACTTGTTTGAGTGTAGACATTGTATTCTAATTTTTGTAGTTCTACTTTATATTCATTGTGTTTTAATTGCAACTCAGTTGTATCATTTTCTGCGTGAATTTTTATTTCTCCTTGTTGTTCATTTTCTGTTTGTATTGATTCCGTTTCATCTGTTTTTTTGTTTTTTGTTCTCGTTTTCGTTGTTGCCTTAGTCGTAGTTTTTTTTGTTGCAGTCTTTTTTGCAGTAGTCTTGCTGCTTTTAATGCCATCTTCAACTTTTTTAAGACTCTTTTTTCTGCCCTTTTTTTCTGTTTTTTCTTTTTCTAGATTTTCTTCAATTTCATCTTCATTAATCCATTTATTTATATTTCCAAAAATTTCATCAACTTCTTCATCATCTTCAACAACTTTTACTACATTTTTGCTTTTTCTTCCTCTTTTCGCTTTTGTTTTTTCTTCTTTTTCTTCAGATTCGAGGTCTTTTGCCTTAAAATCATCTTCATTTTCAGGACTTTCAAGCGTTAAATCCATTTTATATATATCGTCTTCTTCTTCAACTTTTTTTGTTTTTTTTCTCTTTGTTTGAGTATCTTTAGTTTCTTTTAATAATTTTTCAGCCATTTTAACCTCCATTCTTTAGTATTTAATTAATTATACATCATTTTCCACTCATTCTCAACCCTTTTTATGTTACATTTATGTTACATTTGTATTACATGCACACGTGAGATCGCTTTTTTTTCGTGCATTTTTCCTCAAAAATAGCAAGACTTGTCATCTTGCTATTTTGTATTTTATTCTGTTTCAGCACTTGTTGCTCCAATTTTTGATCCTTTAACTAGACCGATATTAACTTTTACTCCTCCACCATGTGATGCATAGTTAATACAATCAACATCTTGTCCTTCTAGCCATAAATAAATTCTCATTCTGCAAATTGCATTCGGTGCAATGCCAAATGTTTGCGTGCCATCTGTTGCACTTACTAAATTTTGAACTCCTTCTTTTATTGTATAATCTTCTTCTGACTTTTTAGTTGTTTGTAAAGAATTTTGTTTTTGTATTTGAGATTCACTTCCATCCCATTTATATATATCTGCTATACTCTTTCCTATTGAACTGTCTTTTAAAGCATATGTAGGCATTTGTGTTGTAAGGTCAAAACCTCTCATTCCATTTGCCAATTCTTTTGTTGCATATTTTCCAGCATCTTGTGCTGACCATGTAATTTTATTGTTGTTTTGAACAATATATTCAACATGATCACTTGAGTTTGGTTCCCATATTGCAACATCTGTTATATATGGACTTGGTGCCCCTACTCCAATCCCTGCTGTTTCTTTTAAAATTGTAGCTTGATCTGCCATTACATCAGATTTTCCGTTATATTTTGCAAATGCTATTCTTGCTGTGTTTTGTAATCCTGTTGCACTTTTTTCTGCTTCTAATATTTCTAATGAAGAATCATAGTTTAATTGTAAAATATCATCTGTCACTTCTTGTTTTGATGAATTTTTCAAAAATACATCAAACGCAAAATAGCCTGGGTATGTAGAGCTTGCTGGAGCTGTTTCTGTCTCTATCATTGATTTTATTTCACTTAATTCTTTTGAGTTAGTGATTTTTCCTCTTAGCATTTTCAAATCTGTTTGGTTCCCTGTAACCAAACCTAATGTTGATACTGGCAACATTTCTGAAGGTGATATGTTATGATGTCCTGAATATGCATCATCTATAATACTTAACTGTCCCTCTTCAGTACCTAGTACTAATCCATTTGACCAATTTTCAGCATCTAACGAAATTTCCAATCCCTCTGCTACCTCAACAGTACCTGTTAAATTTGTGATTGATACATTTTTTTGTGTTGAAAACCATGCATATGTGGATATTATAAACATAACCAAAGCTAATAATATTACAAAAAACATTGCGTTCATTTCTGATTTTTTCTTATTTTTATTACTTTTTCCCTTCATTTTTTCTTCCTTTCCCATAATTCACTTCTATTTTCAATTTAATTTCATTTTACTATCTATTTTTATGTTTGTCAACATTTTTACTTTAACAATTATATTACATTTATGTTACAATTTTGTCACATTTTGCACACCTGAGATTGCTTTTTTTCCGTGCAATTACAAAAATAGACCTATTTAGTTATAAAATAAGTCCATTCTGTATTCTGTATTATATTTCTTCAAATCCTACTTCTGGTTCTTGGCATTCTTCTGTTCCATCTAGTTGATTGTTAGTAGTTTCCGTTACTTTCGTTGTTCCAAATGAAAATACTTTTTTCTCTACTCTTGCTTTTTCTTCAAATCTTCTGTTGAATTCGGTTTTCGCATCATTAAGTGTTTCTTGCATTGCATTAAACATTTCTTCAACATCTTCCTTTGTAAAGTCATATGCATTACTTCTTGCCATTGGCTCAAGTATTTGAATATCATGCATTACGTTATTTACTCTCTTTCCTGCATATTCCATAAATTTGTTTCTTTTTTCTTCGTTTACTTCCATTTTTCTACAATCCTTCCTATATTTTTTTCGTCCATCACTATTGAACTAGATATTATATATCACATTTCTTTATTTTTTTCAAATTCTTTTTTTAGCTCTTTATATGATTTGTGACTATTTAGCAAATTAATGAATAATTCTATTTCTATACTTAAAAATGCAAGATATGGTACATGTTCTTCTAGAACATATTGTCTTAATGTCTTATCCGAAACCATGTCAACTCTTGTTCTTTCTTTATATGTCGTATCATTCGTTATTATTATATAAAATACAAATATTGTTGCAATCATCACAAGTATTTTGTTGCTTTTTTTGTGCCTTATTTGTAACAGAAAAGCTATTACTGCTGCAATGAATATTATACTTGCTATTAGCGTTAGTATTCTCGCATTGCATTTAATCCAAAATCCTGGATTTCTTATGTTCCATAAATATGATAAGTATACCCACGCAAACATATTTATTAGCATACATATATTCAATATTCACTTCTCCATCTACAATCTGATGCATTGCTTTATTCAATGAAGCGGTTGCATGTGGTACACGAAGTGCTACAACATCTGTCAGCATTGCTGTAATTCCAGCTTCTTTTAATGCTGCACGTCCTTTGTGCGGGTCAGAGACGATCAGACGAAGCATTCCATAATCTGATGTATCCGCAAGACTCAGTGCAACAATATTCACACCTTTTTTTGCCAGTACATCCAATACTTCTTCCAGACGTCCTTCTCTGTTTTCCAAAAAAACTGATAACTGTTGTACAGTATTACTTACGCCCATGTTATTCCCTCCTGTTTATAAACCTCTGTTATCAATGACACGTTTTGCCTTGCCTTCGCTTCTTTCGATTGTCTTAGGCTCTACAAGTTTTACTCTTACTGCAACACCAAGTGCCTGTTTCAGTACTGCAGCGACTTTGTTCTTCAGTTCATCCAGCTTACGGATCTCATCTGAAAAATATTTTTCATCTACTTCTACCATTACAGTCAGTACATCCAGGTTATTTTCACGATCTACAATCATCATATAATGTGGTGCAACACCGCCTCCGATAGAAAGCAGGGCTGTCTCTACCTGTGTCGGGAATACGTTGACTCCGCGGATAACCTTCATATCATCTGTACGGCCTTTGAACTTGGAAATTCTAGGAAGCGTTCTTCCACACTCACACGTAGAATGATCAATACTTGTAAGATCCTTTGTTCTGTAACGAAGTAACGGCATACCTTCTTTTACAAGTGTGGTAAATACAAGTTCTCCTGTCTCCCCGTCTGCACATGGTGTATGATCTGCCGGATTCAATACTTCCGGATAGAAATAATCTTCATATACATGCATTCCTTTATGATGGATACATTCCAGTGCAACACCCGGACCTGTAATCTCACACAATCCATAGATATCAAAACAGTTAACATTTAACAGTTCTTCAATCTTTAGACGCATCTCTTCTGTCCATGGTTCTGCTCCGTGGATTCCTGCCCTGATCTTCAGCCGGTCTGTCAGTCCAGCTTCCTGA
>ERZ780226.1044-NODE-1044-length-22785-cov-4.533304_pt1 | contig 22785 bp, 27 predicted proteins | sample MGYA00511165_ERZ780226 | MGnify/ENA primary metagenome ERZ780226 (study PRJEB29588, sample SAMEA2152373) | human gut metagenome | biome: human gut; feature: human-associated habitat; material: faeces | place: Denmark | collected 2008/2010 ...
GGTATAGTTGGAGAGCACGTCCAGAATATATCCTTCTTCAATGGCCTGCTGCACCTTTTCTTCTGCCGCCTGCTGCGCGTCCTGCGCACGCTGGGCGGCTTTTTGTATGATCTGCGTCTTTGCCTCCGGCAGCCGGTCCATGCCCGCGTAGGCGTCCGCGCAGATCTCCTCGATGTACGAATCCAGCTCCGCGCCGTCGTAGCAGCCCTCGTATGCCTCGGCATACCGCTGTGCAAGCTCCTGAATGCCGTCCTCTCCCAGCTCGTCTGCCAGCTCCTGCCGCACCGCGTCCATGGCATACGGCCAGTCCTTGATCTGATGGTGGAACGCCTCATGATTCGCCAGCTGCTCCACGGACCATTTCTTCGCCGTCGCATTGATCCATACCGCGTCGCCCATGACCACGCCATCCGCGTACCGTGTGACCTTCGCTTTTTGATTCTCGATGCTGATCGCGCCGACCGTGAAATGCACGTCCTTGAAGCCCTCGCGCCGGAGCATCGCGGCGGCAGCCTTCATGCTGTCCGTCCATGTGCTCTCCGGGGCCTCGCGGAAGCTCCGCTGCGCCGACCCCTTTTCCAGTCCAATGTCCTTTCCGCTCAGGTACGGCTGTCCCGCAGCGCGGACGCGATTTTCGAGCTCAATTCGTTCCGCGACTGCGCTTGCCTTTGCGGATCGCGTTTTTGCGCCTCCTGTGCCCTCTGCCACTGCTCCAGCCTGCTCTCCGGAATCCATACCTGCATCCCGTTTGCCGCCCTCATCAGCAGCCGTGCTTCCTGCTTCCTCGCCATTGATAAACCCCTTTCCGGCGTTCCATGCCGCCCTCGTCATGCCGTCTCCCAGCAGCCTGTCTTTTGTGCCTGCAAGGCTTTCGCCCAGCGCGCCTCTGTCGAAAACCTCCCGGACGTGCTGCGCGTATTCCGCCGCGCTCACGCCCTTGTTTTTTCCCTTCTGGGCGTTGTACTCGCGGATCATCCGCTGCGTGAGGCTGTCTCCGAAATAATAGACCTCCCCCGCATACCGCAGCGTCCGCTCCTCGATCCCCAGCCCGTCAAACGCCTTGGCCGCGTCGAGCCTTGCGTAGCTGCCCTTTGCGACGGCGTTACCGATCATCCATGCCTGCGCGTCCGCAAGAAAGTCCGCGTTGTTCGTTTCCTGAGACACAAACCCAATGCTCCGAATGCCATACTGGAAGCTTGTAATCATGGAAGAGACCGGGACTTTTGCCCCCTCGCCTTTTCCATCCGCCTCCTTGAGCCGGTAGCTCTCAGCGACTGCCTCGTCCAGCCTCTTGCCGTAGTCCCTGACTGCATTCTGCACGGTCACATCGCTTTTCTTGATCTCGGCTTCCGCCAGCTTCCGGGCGTCGTATTGATTTTCCGCAAGTGCCTGCGGCTTGCTTTCCTGCGCTTCCTGCTTTGCAGGCTTCGTCTCCGCCCGCTCCTGTGCGGGCTTTGTCTGCTCCTGCGCGGTCTCCCGTACCGTCTCCTGTGCCTTCGGAGCGGCCTCCTTTGCGGCCTCCCGTGCTTCCTGTGCGGCCGTCTGCGTCGGCACCTGCTGCGGCCTTGCCGCTTCCTGAACGGCCTGTACGGTCTTCACGCTTGCTTGCTGCGGTGCTTCTCTTGCCGCCTGCCGCGCATCCCGTTCTTCTGCATACTGGTTGTACCGCTCAAAGGCACTCATGGGCGCGCGCTGGATCGACGCCCTGCCCGCGTTCCACGCCTCCTGCGCCACATCCGCGTTCACGCCCTGTGCGGCTCTCTGTGCCGCCGAAAGGCTCATTCCGTTCCTTCCGTACTCGTAAGCCGCATTCACGTCCTCTGCGTACTGCTGCGCGTCCTGCGCTCCGTCGTAGCCGGATAGAAGCACGCTGGTCATGCGGTCGTCAAAGCCGTACCGTCTGGCCGCGTCGGTCAGCAGCCTGTCCGCGTCGTCCCGGCTCTCCTGTGTAAACGTCCGTTCCGCGCGGGCCTCCTCCGTCTGCTGGCGTGCCCGCGCGTCTGCTGCGCCCTTTACCTCCGCCTCGTTCAGCTTTTCAAAGGCATCCGCTGCACTGTCCGCCTCCGCGTCGTTGATGGCCTCTGTGTTCTCCTGCGACCGCGCCCACGACGCCTTTTCCGCATCCCGCGCCTTCGCATCCCGCTCATCTGCATACTGGTTGTACGTCTGAAAAGCCGCCTCGGCCTGCGCTGCCTTGGCCTCGTTTTCCTCCGCGTCCACCGCTTCGCGTACCTGCTCCACGTCCACGGTCTCTCCGGCCTGATCCATCGCGTCGATCACCGCGCCGATGTCCGCCGCGTCCGGCGTCACACCGTAGGCGATCTTGTCCCGGATCACCTGCGCCGCCTCCTGCACGTCCGCGCTGTCCACGCTCTGTGCAATGTCTGCCAGCTCCGAGCCTGCCGTTCTCAAGACGCGCTCATATCGTGCCTGCTGCAGCTGCTTCGGCGCGTCGGCCACATTGCCGACCGCCGAAAGGAACACGCCTCCGAGGAATGCGTTCCCGATGGACGCTGCGTCTGCAAACTCCGTGTTATCTCCGTTGTAGATGGCCCACTCTGCCACCGGGTCGAGAACTTCTGTGACGACCTCCTCCAGACCTTCCGACGCAATGTCAAACGCCTTGCTGTTGAGGATCTTCATGATCGTCTTGTTGCTGGTGAGCTTTCCGACCGCCTGATTTACCAGACCCGCGTCCGTGTCATAGATCGGGTTGCCGCCAAACAGCTTTTCGGAGAACACCTCCAAGCCGCCCGCGACCACGCCGTAGGCCAGCGCCTGCGCGTCGCTCGCGCCCTTGTCCTTCGCCTCCAGTGCCGAGTTGCCGCCGGACGTCAGTCCGAGCGTCACGAGATTGTTTACGCCCGCAATGCCGCTCAGCCCCGCGCCGAACAGCATATTTCCTGCCGACGGCATCTGCTGCAGAATCCAGAGCGGAACGCCCTTGTATTTCCCCTCGATCTCATCGCCGAGCTTGTTCAGCTCGTCTTTGTAGTACCGTGCCGACTCTTCTCCGGCGGTCATGCTCTCGCCCGTGTAGTAGCTGCTGAAATCGTCCGCAAGGGACAGCATTTTGTCCTTGATGCTTCCATCCGGCACAGCCTTTGCGAGGTCCCGCAGCACCCACGCCGCCGCGCCGTTCATGCCCTTATCCAGATAACTGTCGACCATAAACAAGCCGCCCAGCGCCATATCCGCGCCGCCGGAGATGAACTGCGTTGCCAGGTCGCCCGCATACTCCCCGACGCGCCCGGAAACGGACTTGTCCAGAACGGCCTTCTTGTATCGCGTATAGGCAAGCTCCTTCTGCATCTCGTCCAGTGTCATGGGCGTCTCGCGCCCGGCGTTTACCTTGTCATAGGCATCCTTGAATTCCGGCAGCCCGCCGCCCTCGGTATTCTGTGCCCGCGCATAATCGCTTGCGGCCTCCAGCGCGTCGATCCGCTTCCCGTATTCTTCCGAAGTGCGCCTGCGTCCTCGCTCCTGATCCAGCGCTGCGGCCTCCTGTGCTGCCTGCTGCTTTCGCTGCCATTCCGCAGCCCGTCTTTCCAGCTCCCCGTCGAACTGATTCAGACCGATCAGGCGGCTATAGTCCTGCCCGGCATTCGTCGCCGCCTGCTGGGCCGCCGTTCCGGTCTGCACCTTGCGCTGAAACTGTAGATACTTCTGAATATCCTGTGCCGCCTGTACGCGCGGCTGCATATCCCCGTCGAGCTGATTCAGGCCGAGCATGCGGCTGTAGTCCCGCTTCTGGCTTCCGCCCGCCTGCTGGGCAGCCGTGCCGACGGATACCCTGCGTGGGAATTCCGTCTGCTTCTGGTACTCCGCGACATACTGCTTGTACTGCTGATACGCTGCCTCATAGCTCTGCGGCGTCGCTTTCTTGGTGTTCGTCCGGTAATCCGGATTATACGGGCCGTTCGTGACGTTCTGCCTGCCGCCGCTTGCCTCATACTCCCGCAGAGCATCAAGCCCGCTGCGCCACGTTCCGCCGGAGCTGCCTGCGTTTCCCGTCTGCTGGTTTCCGCTCTGCGTCTGCCGTCCGCTCCGCGCCTCATACTCCCGCAGAGCATCAAGCCCTGTGCGTTTCTTTGCCATATTGAACTCCTTATTCCTTCGGGATTCCGTAGCCCGCCTTGTTCAGGATGCTGACCAACTCGTTATACTGCTTCTTTCCGGTCGAATTGCTCAGATTGAGTTGACCCGCCATACTCAAAAACAGGTCGTATGCCTTTCCCGGCTGTCCCGCCATGATCCACTCGGTCATGCCGCGCTTGAGCTGGTTGTACGTCTGTGCCATTGCACCGCCCGCTCCGCCGCTGTTGTAGGTGTTGTCGATATACCCCTTTCCGCTTCCGGTTCCGGAGCTGCCCGCTCTTCCGCCTCCGCTGCCGCCGCTGCCGCCTGCGGCCTTCTGCTGCGACTGCCAATAGGCCTGCTCCTGCGCGGCCTTCTGCTGCCAGTAGCTGAGCTGATCCGACCACTGCGTGTAATCTTTGTCCCACTCGGAGTCGTAGGCGCTCCGCGCGTCGGCAAGATCGTTGTAGTAGTCCGACACCGTGTCCCGGTACTTGCTGTAGTCCATGCTCTCCCGGTCGCTCACGAGGCCGTACCGGTTGTAGAGATCCTGCCCCTCGTCCTGATACCGGCCATACGCCCGGTCGTAGAGCTCCGGCACAATGTCGTTCAGGCTCTGGAGGTATGCGTTGTAGGTCTGCTGTCCTACCTGCTCTGCGTAGGTCGATCCGTAGCCGCCCGTGAGGCTGGCTGCCTGGCCCATCGTGTCCTGCATGGCCGTCCTGCCAAGTCGCTGATACTGCTCCTTGTACTGCTGATACAGCGCGTCCTGATTGAGATCGTATTGGAACGGCTTGCGGTTTGTGATCTGGTCGTACAGGCTGTCCAGCTCCGCATCCCACCGCGACTGATACGCGCCCGGCCTCCGGCTCTGCACCTGCTGGAGGTATGCCTTCGCCTGCGACACCGCGCCGGAAGGGGAGTAGCCCCTTTCGAGATTCCCGAGTCTGCCCGCCGTGTAGTCGGAATAGCCCGGCAGCGTGTTCCGCGTGGAATAGCTGCCCTTGTAGTTCTGCGTGGTCTGGCCCTTGTTGACGAGCGTGGACTTGTACTGCCCGTCCGCGCCCACGCTGTCGATGCGGTAAGTACCGCCCGCGGTGACCACCTCGTCGCCGACGCCAAGCCCGGACGGCGCACGTCCGTCGTCATTTACTCTGTACAGTGCCATCTTCCGCGTCCTCCTTCTCCGGCGGCCTTTCTGCCTCTGCCGCCTCCTGCATCTCCACGAGCCTTTGCAGCTCTGCCCGGTAGCTGTCAAGCACCAGAGCCGCCACGACCGGCGGCAGTCTCGACCCGTTCAGCGCCTCTGCGATCTTCTTTTTCAGCTCGTTAACTTCTTTTACCATCATGTTGCCTCCTCGGTACCCTCCGTGACGTTTCCGGAGGTGTTGATGCTGGCCCCGTTAAAGGTGAGGCTCGTTCCCTTGATGCTCACAGCTCCGCTGGCCGCTATCTGGATATACGCGCTGTTGTCGCTCAGTGCCAGATACACCGAGCCGCTGTCTGCCATGATTCGCACGGCTCCATAGGAAAACAGCTCCACCGCCGAGGACGCCGTGCTGGCGCCCGTGATGCTCAGCCATCCCCGGTTGCCAATGTTGAGGTTGAGCGAGTCCAGCCCTCCGTTGGTGTTTGTGCTGACCGTTGCGGCCAGCGCCGTCAGCTCCTGCACGTCCGCGATCAGCGACGAAAGCTGCATCTGAATGCTGGTGTAGCTGCCGTTCTGGTTGAGCAGCAGATCGCTTGCCTTGATGGAACCGGTGATATCCGCGCCCGTCGCGGTCAGCTTGCCGCTTGCGTCCACCTTGAATGCGCTCCCGATGGAAAGCCCGTCCGTTCCGAAGTAAAGTCCGGCCCCTCCCCATGTGTTGTCGGTGCGGTAGATGCTGCTCTCGGAGATGCTCCACGGGCCGAAGCTCGACCCGGCAGCCGCCGTGATCGTCCCGGACAGCACCGCGTCATACGCTTCCATCGTCCCGGAAGGGAAGTGGAGCTTTTTCTGTGCCAGATAGGCAACCTCACTGCCGCCCTGCCAGAAACTGACCCTTCCGGACGTGACGGTCAGCAGCTCGTTCTGCGTCTTGTCGATCACTTCCTTGTCGTTGGACACGGTCGTCTCGATGTTGCCGACGCCCACGCCATAGACCGGCGTCACGCCGTTATAGTACAGCAGCCCCGTCTTGACGTACTGCTTCGAGTTCACGGTAAAAGCGTTGTTGACGCCCGCCGAGAACTCATACAGCTGCCGGATGCCGAATTCGTTTCCGTCAATGGTCATGCTGGCCTCCTGCCAGTACTTCCCGAAGTCCGACACGGCCACATAATTCCCGCTGAGTTTCAGCTTGAATGCCTCGGAGTTCTCCGCCGCGAAATCCGCCGTCTTGATGATGAGCGTCTTGAGCGCGGCAAAGCCGCTCAGCTCCGTCAGCCGCTCCTCCTTCGACAGTGCGCTTGCATCGATGGCCTGCGAGATCTGCGTGAGCACCGCTCCCGCCGACCAGTCCGCGCCGTTCAGCTCATCCGTCAGCTGTACCAGATACCGCCGCAGCCCGTCCAGCTGCTGCGCGGCGTCCCCGCCGGTCATGGGCGGGTACTGTAAATTCAGGCTCCCCATATTCGCCTCACAGATGGATGAACGTTGCCGTCATTTTCGGCATGTTCGTCCGGTTGTAAAAATCCTGATACGCCGTGTAGTAGGCGTTGTACTTGGCCATTGCGTTGTTGTACCGCACCATTTCTCCATTCGCGTCGGAGATCTTCATTTCCAGATACCAGCGGTAGATCTCGTCATACGGCCACGGAATGCGCAGCTTCGTGTCGAGATCGACCGTTTCTGGATACCCTTCGAACGTCTGTTCGCTTGGCTTCTCCTGCGGCACACAGCCGCACCATTCGCGGTCGAGCGGATCGCGCGTCCGCACCCACGGCTCGCAGACCGGATTCCCGCTCCCGTGTGTTTTTTCTATTTCCAGATAGACCACGCCGTCCAGCTCACTGAGCCAGCGCACCTTATCGATGTTCTCATATTGATTTGGCGTGAGCCGGTCAACGGCTTCGATCGCCTCTCGGATGGTCATGCTCACTGCCTCCTTTTCACATTCCAAATTCGATAAAAGGGCCGCTTGCGCGGCCCTCTTTATCACTGCTGCTGCTGCATTTCGTGGACGCGCTCAAAAAGCTCCGTCTCCTGCATCTGCGCATGCTCCAGCACCTCGGCCACCGCCAGCGGCACCTCCACGGGCTTGCCGCGCGGCACCTGATATGCCTTGCCGTTGATGCATACGAACTCGAACTGCTGTTCTGTCTCCGATGTGCGCGGCAGGAAGATGCTCTTCGTTGCCTGCGCTTCGGCCTTGGTCTTTACCTCTGCCATGGTTTCCCTCCTTAGTTGGCCTCGTCCGTGCCGGAGTACTCCGACAGGCTCTCTACGCGGACCATGCGATCCTGATAGAGGATCTTCGTCGCGGTGGAGAACTTATAGCCGAGCGTGCTGAACTGGTTCAGCGGGCCGCCCGCCTGCTCCTTGCTCTTTACGATCATTTCCAGGCCGCCGCCCTCCGGATCGATCATACCGAAGGCGTCCTTTCCGAGGAAGAGCGTGGAATACACGCTGTAGTAGGTCGCCGCAGGCGTACCGCCCGAACCGGCTGCCGTCTTGACGGGGCAGGTGTTGTTGTTCCAGATCTTCGCCTCAGTTGTCTCGATGAAGCGAACGCCGTGCAGCTCGCCAATCTCGCCGGTGAACAGCGGCGTGACGTCTGCGTACTTGTGCGCCTCGATCCAGTCCTTGTTCTCGCGCAGATCATGGGTCACGGACGGGTGGATGATGGCGACGTACTTGCCGTTGATCGTCGGGGCCTTGAGCTTCTTCAGCGTCGTCATGGCCTTGTTGATCTCGGTCGGGGTAAGCTTGGACGTGGTGTCCATGCCTGCGCGGCTGTCCACGGCGGTGTGCGCGCCCGCAGTGCTTACCTTGTCGCAGTACTGCACGCTCGTGCCCGCTGCCAGCGTGTCGCGGACGAGCTTGTCCTGCGTGGTGCCCGCCGATGCGCCCAGCTCCTCGGTCGCGCCAAGGATCACGTCATCAATGGCGTGCAGCTCCAGCTGGTCGGACACGGTGACGTAGGTACCGTGCTGGACGATGGAGCCTGTCATGCTCGACTGGCCCAGCTTCTGGCCCGTGGGAATCACGCCCTCGGTCAGTGCCGGAGCGTCCGCAAGCGTGTTCCACTTGCGCCATTCGACCTTCTTGCCCCGGCCCTTCGGCAGCGGCTGCTTTCTGGCGAACTGCGCGTGAATCAGATTCGGACGCGCGTTTTCCAGCAGCTCCGTGTCATAGTAGGTCTTCATCAGCGACGACAGGTCGTTGGGCGCTGCGAACGCCGTGGTCGAGCCGTCGTAAGCGTTTACATAGTTCTGCGTGGTGTTGACCAGCGTACCGGCGTCCGGTGCACAGCAACCATGCATGAGTTTCAAAAGATTAATTTTCATTTAGCTCCCTTCCCGGGGCTGACACTCAAAAGGTGATCTTCTCGCCCCGATTGACTCGTGCGCGAATTTCGTCGCGCTGTTGTTTCGTGAGCTTTCGAGGGTCAAACTGTACGGGCATGCCGCTTCCGGCGTTGGCCGCGCCCTCCGGAGGGCGCATCCCGTTTGCCTGGATACCGGCTACGATCTGCTGCTGTGTTGCCTGCGCGACGGCGCGCGTCCGCGCTGCCGCCAGCTCCGCCTTGTGTACGACCTCATAGGCCGTCAGCGCCGGGACGCCGTTGGATACCAGCCGCCCGAAGTCCGGGTTTGCCAGCTCCTGCGACAGATCCGCCTGCGGGTACATCGCCTGCACCTCCGCAAACTGCCCGACGATGCGGTCAAATTCCGCCCGCCGCTGCATCTCTCCCTGTGCCGCTGCATTCTCGCGCTGGAGCGCGGCGTTCTGCCGCTCCAACTGCTTCGTGTGCATCAGCGTTTCCAGCGGGATACCCTTCTCCATGGCCTCGGCCTCATAAAGCCGCTTGTCGTCGGTCAGCCTTCTGGTCAGCGCGTCATAGTCGATCTTGTCCGGATCGGAGACGTCGATGCCGTACTGCTGGCCCAGCACATCGAGGATCGGGGAGAACTTGCTGATCGTCGCTTTCGTGCCCTTGAGCCGTTCCATGACGGCTTTCTTCACGCGCTGATCGTACTCCGTTTTGTACTTGCCCTTGATGAGACTCTCGAAAGTTTCTTCCTGCTGCACCTGAGCGCCGGGTGCGTTCTGACCGGTCGGCGGGAAGCCCGGGCTGCCCTGCGGACCTGTCGGGTCGCCGGCCGGACCGTTCTGGGTCGCGACCGGGCTGCTCGTGTTCGGCTGGGCGCTGGCCGTCATACCGCCCATGCCGCCTGCGTCGGCGGCGAAAAATGGGATAAACGATTTGTAAAACATATGGTTCCTTTCAGCCCGTCGGTGGGCGAGTCCTTGAATTTATCTCGTCGCGCTGTGCGCGGTCGATACGTTTTTTGCCTGTCAGTCCGGCTGTGTGCTCTTCTGCGACTGCTCGCGCGCATCCGTCACGGTCTTTGCCTCCGTGCCCGCTCCTTCGCCTGGCATTTCTGCCTTTTCCTTTCCGGCGGCCGAAGCCTGCGCCTGTACATCCGCGCCAAGGATCTGCTGTGCCAGCCCGTCCGCCATGGCCGGGTCGAAGCGCTCCGCCAGTGCCAGCGCCATCTGCTGCCAGCTTGCCAGCTCCTGCTGGAGCGTCCCGTTCTGCGCGATCTTCTGGCTGATCTCGTCCTTGCCGTCGAAATCCATCATGTCGAGCGTCGCCAGCGCCTGATCTGCCCTTGTCGGATCGAAGAACCCGAGCTGATAGAATTGCAGCGCCAGCTCGTTCTGGCTGAGTCTCGTATATTCGGAGGACTTCTGCGCGGATACCTCGATATCGAATACCGGCTTTCGCCATGTCACATCTCCGCCAAGGCCCAGCAGCTCCTGCTGCTTGAGGTTCTGGTTGGAGTAGGTGACGTATTCCTCCGTCCCGAGCTGGCCCCGGATGCGGAACTTTCTCGGCAGATCGTAAAACTGCCGGATGCGCTCGATCACCATGCGGATGAGCCGTGCGTATGCCCGGTATGCCGAGCGCGTCGCGTCCTTGGAGCTTCGCCCGGACGCCTCCTGCAATGCGGCAATGGCGCTGGCCGCCGTCACGCCGGAGGACACCGAGCCGTTGTTTACGTCCGTGTTGCCGGTCGTCCATTTCAGCTCCTCGATCTTGTTCTGAATGACGTTTATGTAGTTGGCCGACAGGGGACTGACCGTGATCGGCATCACCGAGTCCTGTCCCAGATTGCCGTCCGTGTGTACGAACGGCTTGCGCCAGTCGGCATATTCCTTTTCGTTGATGCTCCCGTCGCTGCGGATGAACCAGCGCGGCGTGGACGCCATCACGGAGTTTTTCAGGATCGCCTGATTGAGCAGGTCGATCTGCTCCTGTGCGCTCTTGCCGATGTCGATGTAGCCGTATCCGGCAATGGAGCCCTTCACCGGGAACAGCGCGTCGATCACGAACGGATAATCTCCGTCCTCGTAAAGCCCGCTCTGCATGTTGGGGTCGTTCTCGGTCGCGGAAAGGACCGTCTCGCCCACGAATTTGCAGAAGTGGAGCACGCTTTTTCCGTTTTCAATCTTCTTGTAGTACCAGTCCACCACGAGCGACTTGTTCGTCGTATCCACCTGATCGTCCGTCTTGTACTTGCTGACAAAGGTGTTGTCGCTGCGAAGCGTGTCGCCGACCTGTGGATACCGCTGCCTGAGCACGTCGTTGTCCACCAGCTCCGCGTAGAACAGGTTCTTGCTTTTCTGGATGTCGGTCACGCCCGGCTCCCAAAAGAGGTTGAGCAGATCGATTTCCCGGATGGATACATCCCCGAGGCCGTTGAGCTTGGAGCTGTCCCAGAACACGCCCCATGCCAGCGTTCCCTGCTTCATCTTCGTCCAGCACGAATCGGAGTAGGTCTCCTCGAAATCGTTCTGCTCGAGGATCACCGGCACGATGCTGGTCAGCATCGCCGCCTCGGAGCGGTCGTCCGGCTCTCTTGGCCGGATAGCAGGCTCCGGGAACGCCGCCACGGCGTCCGCGTGCTTGCCCATAATGACGTTGAAGAGCCAAGCAGACCGCCACTGTGGGTCGTATGGATTCCCGCTCGGACTCATTTCCTGCCAGTGCTGGAGCTTCCACCACTGCTCGCAGGCAATGAGCCGCTTTTCAAGCGCTGACTTTCCGTCCTTGTACTTGTTCAGCGTGTCCATGGCCGTCCGGATCTGCGCCACTCCGATGGGCTGCATCGCCTCACCCGCTCCAATGTCGCCCAGCACGTCCTGTATCGTCGTCATATTCGTTTTTCCGTCCATGTTTCCTCCTTCTCGCATCAGGCGTCGCTTCCGGCTTCCAGTACGCGCCCGATGCTGTAGAGCTTAAACGGCCCTTTTCCTGTGATCCGGAACCGCAGATGGTCACACCGCTGCGGGCGGATCGGCAGCAGGAACGTCCGCAGTCCGTGTCCGTCCATGTGTCCGGCGTGCCGGAACTCCCCGCAGGAATCGTACTCGATCCAGAAGTCGCACGCGCTTCCGACGGGCAGCTGCATCCGCAGATTCAGCCGTGAGATGTATTTCTTTCCGACGAGGCCGCATGTCATGATCCCGGTCGTGGCTGACCATGGGATCTCCTGCTCGACGTTTCCGCCGCCGGAGCCGTAGGCCGTGACGAGCATCCCGTCCGCGCGGAGCATATAAAGCTCATCGTCGAGCGTTGCAAACTGCGTCGCGTGCATGCCGTCCTCCCGGTGCCACAGCCCCTTGAGCGTGTCATATACGAAAAGCTGCCAGGCATCGCTGCTGTCCTGCATCGAGATAAAATACTTTCCGCGCACGCCTCCGGCAGCCGCCTTGCGGTAAAGCTCCGTCCCGAAGGCGTCCGAGATCAGATAGGGGAGAGAGCCGTCATAGACGCACACGCCGTCCCGAGCCTTGTAATAGAGCTTATCGGCAATGACGGTCAGGCTCTGCTCACTTCCGCGCTGCACGCCTCGGGCCTTGATCTCCTTGACCTGATGCGCGCCCTGCGCGCTCGGATAAATGCGGTGAAAGCAGTCCTCTTTGAAGAAAATCGGGCTGTCTGCCAGCGTCGCGGCTCCTGTGAAGCGTCCGTCCGTACCGCAGCTTGCGCGCCATGAATCCGTCGAAATTCCCTGATAGCACTCCCAGTTCTTGAAATCGCCCAGCTTGCAGCAGTACAGTTCGTTGACGGTTTTCCCTTCGGACACACCGTACCGGCAGCCCCAGAGCCGGTTCCCGCTCTCGGTGGTGTAGTCCATCTTCGGTACACGCCGGGCGGCCTTGACCTCACCTGTGCTCTGGCTCGCGTCCGCGTCCACGATCCCGACGATCACAAGGTAGTTGTCGCCGACGTCCTGCAAAACGTGGGAGCCGTTGAGCTTTTCGACCTGATCCGTCCCGTCGAGCCCGCTGATCTGCACGCCGTCGTACTTTTTGAAGCCCGCTCCGATGCCGTTTGCCTCCAGCTTGACGTATACCGTCGGGATGCTCACCCACTGGCTCTGCACGGAGCTCCACTGCTTGAGTTCATGCTTGCCCGTGTCCAGCCAGTAGGCGTCATTTGCGGCGTCCTCCGGCATGGCCTGCTGCCGGTATGTGATCGTGATAACGGCCCCGTCCACGGTGCAGACCTTGATGGAAAGCGCCGTCTGCGTGCAGTCTACGAGGTTTTCATGGCCCATGTAGCCGTTGTCCGTGTAGTCCTCGGTGTTGAAATACCATCCGTCCGGGAAAACGCAGATGTACGCGCCCATGGACACCATCTGTTTTTGTCCATCGGAGAGCAGCACCCCGCCCATGTACGGAGCCATGGACTGCGCGTCGTACCACAGCACGCCGTCCTCGATCCATGCCAGCGCGTCCTTTGCCAGCAGCCCTTGGATGCCGGAGAAATCTCCGACCATTGCGCGGGCCGCGCGCTGAGACAGCAGGGGATAGTAGTCCGATGTGAGATTCTGCATCTCGTAGAATTCGCCATCGGCAATGCGCAGGTTGTGGTTGTAGCCCGCGAAGGCCTCCGTCACCAGCTGTTCCTGCGCAGGCGCGTTCAGTTCTGGGTAACGCATTATCTTTCCTCCATCATGTTCAGCGGATCGATCCACTGCGGCTTTTCCGGCACGGCCAGCATCGGCTTCACCGGCCTCGACATGCAGAAATACCGCCATTCGTCCGCGACGTGATCCTCAAGGCTCGTGTCCAGGTCCTCCGGCTTGTGCTCATCGTACATGAGCAGCGGGATCGTCCGGAGGAACGCCTTGCAGGTGTTGAAAACGTACATGCGCGGATATCCGTTCTCGTCGAATTGCAGCCGGTAGTGGCATTGCATCCAGCCCGGAATGCGTTTGTTGTCGCCGGGCGTGAAGTAAACGCGGTATCTGGCCGCTGTCTGCGCCACGCTTTCTCCGCGCGAAGCGTCCCAGATCGAAGGGTCTGCCACGCCGGTGATCTGCTTTCCGGCCAGCCATGGATGCTCTCGCTCCATCTTCGCGATCTCTTGAAACTGCACGTCCGGCGACCATTTGACGCCGGTGTTCGGCTCGCGCGTGCATCCGTAAAGCTCCAGAATTCGGTAGATCACGCCGTCGTAATCGACGGCCCACCACGCGCAGGAGAACGGCTTTCCGTATCCGAAGTCGTAGCTCCGGCAGATCGTCCACCCCGGATCGGGCGTGAACGGCTCGATCACATGGGTGTTCTGCCGTGTCCGGTAGCCCTCCGGGTTGTTGATAAAGTCCTCAAAGAACTGTCCCTCGTAAATGTCCCACCGGCCCTCCAGCCATGCCTGCCGGAGCTTTTCCGGCAGTTTTTGCAGCGTCTGGACGTACTCCGGCTGCGTCTCCATAAGCGCTTTATTGTCGGTCACAAGCGCCTGGATGAACGTGTAGTTCTCCGGCTTTTCGCCTTCCTCAAAAATGCGATCAATGAACAGCCGCTTGAAATATCCGTGGCTCTGACCGCCCGGATTGAGCGTGTAGTAGGTGCGCTTCGGGAATCCGTTTGTACCGCGCACCGTTGTGTCGATGGCGTCCAGCCACTCCTTTTTGAGCTGCGCGGCCTCGTCGATAAATACCACGTCGTATTCCGCGCCCTGATATTGCAGAATGTCGCTGTCGTTTGCGCAGTAGCCGAACTTGATCGTGGAGCCGTTTCGGAATGTCAGCAGCTTTTTGTCCTGTGCATACCGCGCGACGCCGTTCAGCTCCTGCCTGAGCTGGTTGATGTGGTTGTTGAGCAGTTCCGGATACGTCCGTCGCACAATGAGGATCTTGATCCCCGGCCAGCTGAGCGCCAGCAGCTTTGACTTCGCGCGGACGGACCAGCTTTTTCCGCCGCCTCTGGCCCCTCCGTAGGCCACATAGCGCGTCAGCGCTTCCATGAAGCGCCTCTGCTTGTCGGAGATGCGCGAAAAGTCGAGCGTTATCTTCGCCATTGTGCGATCTCCTCCGGAAGCTCGATCTCCGTCTCCGTCGTGCCGCTTGTCTTTTCATCCCATCCGAACTTTCGTTCCAGATGGAACTTTGCGCCGTTCGCGGCGGAGCTGTCGAGCCGCTGGATGTTGTAGATCTCGATTCGCGCCCCTGCGCGCGCGCAGGTCTTTGCGAACTCCTCCGATGTGCGCATCGCATCCCATTGCTTTTCGTCCAGTCCCAGCGCGCCCAGCAGCTCCGGCATGCACGGAGGCCGTGTCCATACCTCGCGCATGAGCGGCTTTTTCCCGCGCATCACCGGCACGACCGCCGTCTGCGTGTGTCCGTATTTGTCGAGCGCGGGGCATTGCATCACGATCCGTTCTCCGTTTTTGATAAATTCCCGATCCTCCAGCACCGGCTCCGTCCTCGTCACCGGCTCCCGGTAGCAGATCGATGCGAAATACCGATCGATTGCGGAGCGAAGCTCCCGCGCGCTCTTGTATACCTTTTCGTTCAGGCTCTTCGCCCCCTTTCGTTTTTCGGAAGCTCTGCCAGGCGCGGAGGTCCCCAACTCCGCGCCCAGTAGGAAGGAAAGAACATGGCTCGTACTGTCTCGGGCCTTCGCCCGGCACAGCCTCCGAAATATGCAAAAAAGCCGGACCCCCGCTTTCGCGGAGATCCGGCTTTCGCTCGTCCACATTGCCCCTCGGATGCACAAGCAGCCGACGACCTCCGCAGCAGCGGACAGATCATCGGCTCAGGCTCATAGGCTCAGGCTCAGTATTCACGATCGTGGTGTTCCTGCAATTTTTGCAGTACAGCGGGAAGTCCCGTAGCCGTGTGGACTCCAGTAATCGGACCGACGTCCGTCTGCCGCATATCGGGCAGACGACGCGGTCTCCTTCCCTCACTAGCACCTTACCACACTTTTGTTCGCATTGCAAGTACTTTTTTCGCCTCCCCTCGGCATCGTCGCAAAACCCTACACATTTACAAGGCAAGATTTAAGCGGCTCCCGTCCGCTTCAATTTTTTATCCTTTTGGGATCGAATACATATTTATAGTATTGGTATCCGTACTGTGTGGCTCTGGCCTCGACGAGCACATAGCCGCGTGGGGCGACCGGCGGATGCTCTGGGCTGTACTCCCGCACGGCCTCGGTCGCAGGCTCCGGCTCCGGCTTGGTGCAGGTGCGGCTTGCCTTGTATCTGTGGCCCCCGAACTCCTTCTGCCAGTGGCCGTGCAGGTAGTTCGCCAGCGCCGTGTAGTCCTGCCCATGATCTACCTTTTCGCCGTTCTGGTTTACATAATAGTTGTGCTTGCGAAGGTGCTTGCTCTCGACCACGCTTCCGAGGCCCCACAGCTTCGCAATGGCGTCCTCCGGAATGCCTTCGGAGATCATGTGGATGTGGAAGCGGTTCGTAGATTTTCCGCGCCCGTATACCATCACGATCTTTGCCTCCGGGTATCGGTATGTAAGCCTGCGCCAGTATTTGTCGCGGATGCGCTTGATCTCTTCCACGGTATGCGCCTCAAACTCCGCGCTGAGCGTCAGCGTGGAGTAGAGGCTGGTCGGGCTGAAGTTAGCGTTGATAAGCGCCGTGAATTTGCCCGCTGAAATTTTGGAGTTGAATTCGTCGCGTTCAGCCTGCGTGGCGAAGCGCGGCTTCCTCGGCTTGCTGCTCTTGATATCCGCCTGTTCGCTCACGTTGTAGACGATCTGCGTACATACCGCCCCGGCGAATAACCGCCGCTTGTGCCTTTTTGCCATTTCCGCTACTCCTTCCAGGCGGACAGAGTTGTCCGCCCCTGCAAGCATTCTGCCCGTTCAAAGCATGGCCGGAGCCTCCGGCCATGCGTTCAGCGTGCAGTTATATCTCCACTGCCTCGTCCAGCCGCACATTGATCTTCTTCCCGCCGGACTCGATCACATATCCTCCGTGCCCGCCGTACCTTGCCTCGAATTTCAGCGCATCATACACCGCGCCCACCTTTGGCTGAAGCTTCTGGAATACCGGTATCCTTGTCATGATCCGGATGCGCGTCTGCGTCGGGAAATTTTTCTTTTCGAACGGAACGCCCTCGCGGTCCTGCGCCACCTGTTTTGCCGCGCACGTCTGACTGCAATAAAACTTTTTTGCATGATTCATCCTGTGCAGCTCGCGCTGGAATACCTCCCCGCAGTGTGCGCACTGCATTGTTATCATCGTCGGCATACTATCCTCCTCATTTTTTACCCGGGCGCGGCCTTTGCAGCTGCCGCGCCCGGAGCCTTAAGCCGGGTCTCCCTCCTGCGCACCTCATGGCACAGTGCGCAGGCATAAGTCCATCAAAAAATCAGTTCTCCCGGCTGTTTGCCGCCTCGATCTCCTTGCGCTCCTGCATAAACCCGTGCAGGAACAGCTCCAATAGATTTCCCGCGCCGTTTACCATCTTTGTAAGATCTTTTTTGCTGATCTGGAGTTTGCCGCTCGTCACGACCTGCAAGTCCGGCCTGCCGATGATCTGTACCGTCGGACTCGGCTCGATCGTCCGTTTTCCATCCTCCTCGATCTTATAGAGAGGCGGTGTCGCCTGCTCCATCACGATCCTCGGTGGATACTCCGTTCCAATGAAATCCACATCCCAATGCTTGCCGTTGTACTCATTTACAAACGAATCCAGCTCTACGGCAAAATATTGCATGATTTCAGCCATCTGTAGTTCCCTCCATTCCTACATGTTTTCGTCGCACGCCGTTTTCATCCTCCGTGAGCGGCAGTGCCTTTCTGCGTGCCCGCTCCTCCGGCTGCCATCCGCAGTGCGTGCAGGCCTCGTCGCCCGCATACTCCATCATGCAGCATCGCGCCGACTTCGGCAGCGTGCAGCGCTTTTCATCCTCTGCCATCCCTACACCTCCTGTATATCGATCCCGTATTGGGATCGCATCATTTTTTTGTTGCGCAGGTACTCCTTGGTGCGCGTGGGCTTGGACTTTACATCCTCCACCACCAGCTTCCCGCCGAAGCGGTAAGAAAAGTCCGCCGTGTAGCGGATCGCGCGGATGCGCTGGCCGTTTTCTGTGAGATAGCTCTCCTGCAGCGTAAACTGCGGCTGCAAGCGCAGATCTGTAATGATCTCCGCGCGGAGCATCACCATCAGCTCATCGTATCGCCGCGCCTCTTTCTGGCTGTCAAAGCGGATTGTACCGCGTTCTGCCTTCTGGCTTCCGTATTTCGGTTTCCCTTGGCTCCCCTTCGCAAGGGGAGCTGGCGCCGCAGCGCCTGAGAGGTCGCGCGCCTGCTTCGCGTAAAGCTCCCGCATTCTCGGCGGCATGTCCGCCATGCTCTCAAACCGCAGCCCGCTCATTCTGCTTCCCCGTAGTTGCAAAAATCGAATGGATACGCCGATGGCAAAACACCTTTTTGCCGTGGATGCCCGCAGTTTCCATATTCCGTCCGATGCTTACAGTCCTTGCACCGCACCACCGTCACAACGTCGGCGGCGGGTTCATCTTCAATTTCAAATTCTTCCGATAGCCACTTGAACACATACGAAAGGTAAAACGAGCCGAACCCAACGTGCCATTTTTTATCTACCGGGTCAAAATACAGAATGTTGTAATACGGCTTTTCAGCCGATCCACAAACAAAGATTTTGGCAAAGTTGGTCTTAATTTTATTCTTGTTGGTGCAAGCATCTGCGCTCTGCATATCTCTTTCAGGCATTTTCGCAACCTCCATCCATCTTCGCGCCGCAGTTGGGACAGTAGTTCGCACCATACGGCAAACATTCGCCGCACAGAGAGCACAGCCAAAAACACCCTATGTCTCCGTCTTCAATTTTTCGCCCATGCCCCACCTCCGCAACGTCTGCGGCGGGCATATCCGAGATGGATTGCAAGTTTTTTGCGCTGCACCCGTCCTGCATTAGTTTCATAAGTGCCGCCTCGCGGCTGATGTAATCCGCCATCATTTATCCCTCCGAAATTTCCGCCCGCACATCGGGCAATACTTAATGGTCACAACGTCCTGCGTCGTAAAGCTGTCGCAACTGTCGAGGACACGAACGCGAAACATGCCTTGCGGATTTAACGCCATTTCAATTCCGCTGTATTCGCTGCTCACGTTAAACAACACAAACTGGTTGTTTTCCCCTTCGCAGTAAGCACATTTATGTTGACCCATCGTCCCGCACCTCCACGCCAGCCTCGTCCAGCAGGTCACAAAGATCGGTGTCCACGCTGCTACCAATAAACTCACCATTTTCGTCGTAGTGGTTGTACTCCGTGGTCGGCCGGGATTCTATCCCTGCAAACTCTTTTAAGAGTCTCAGATATTCGTCGTTATCGAAGAGCTGAGTCTGATAGAGCTGGCTCAACTGCGCTTTGGTTATGCACTTAGCCATCCTTCTTGCCCCCCATTTCCTGCAAAGCCTTCTCGGCTTCTTCGCGGGTGAGAAATACGGTCTTGCCAATGCTCGTTCCATCGTTGCGCAAACGGTACGCACAATACCCATCCGGCCTACGATTGCAAGTTGACATACACAAGTTGTCCTCGTCCGTGCACACCGTTCTGATGTTCGGCGGTTCAAGCTCCATTTCTCGTGGCACATTGTCTCGTCCGATTACCCATAGTTTTCCGCCCACCTTGCACGGCAATATAATGACGCGCCCGTCCTTGTCGGCCTCGGCAAGCTCTACGAGCCTGCTGATTGGCGTATTGTTGAGCGTTTCGAGATCAACCATGTGTTTTGCACATAGCGCAAGCTTAACCGTTTCCACTGCTTCCGGTTCAAGCCCCGTGTCCTCGTAGGCTTTCAGCCGTCCGTACAGATCGCGGACCATCTTGCGGAAAATATCCTTGCCAAAGCCGTTGCTCGTCGGGCCGTTGATCAGCACGTTGAGTGTGCTGTCCCGGCTCTGCTTCCAGTCGATTTCCTTGCCGCCGATCGTGGCGTGCAGAAATCGGTCGGTGCCCGGGTCTACGTTGATATTAGGACTTGTCAGTCGTTCCATGTCTCTTCCTCCACATACCGCCAGCTCTGCGCTGGGCGGGTGATTGGCCCGGGCGCAAGGCCGAATTTTGTCTCCCGCAGGCCGGTAAACTCCCACAGATCGCGCGGGTGATTGTAAATTCTGAGGTCGGAAATGTGCCATCCGTAGCCGACGCCGCCGTCCAGATACTTCTCCAGTTCGTCTTTTGTCAGGCAGGCATCCGCAAGAAGCGTATCAAGTGGTGTGCAGTCCATGTTCCAATCGCAGATGCAATATTTCGGCGGCTCACAGATTGCTCCTACTCTGACGATCCTTTCAAAAATGTCGTCGCATACAAACTCGCCGATGACCTTTTGCCGCTTATCCCATAAGCCAGTGGTCGGCGCTTTTTCCGTCTTTATGAAAACCGGCTTGCCGTGATACGTCTCTCCATAATTCTCATCGCCGTCTTTCATAATGGTGATTAGCTTTTCCTCCGGTTTTGTGCAGTAGATGTAGCACTTAAACGGCGGGGTCATCTTCGGGCGCGTCTTGCGCACCTCGATAGTTTTCTGCCCGTTGATGATCTTCTCACACCACTCCGGGCGAATGCTGATCAAAACAGCTTTACTCATGCCTTGCCTCCTTCCTCCGGCGCTTCCGGCAGCGGCATCCAGTGCGTTATCACGCTCCCGATGCAATCACGCAGAATCCCTCCACCGTATCCGCTCCATCTACTGTCGCGTGAGAAGATCGCTTCCCCGACAAATACGCCGTCCGTAGCAAGGACACGTTTTCCCGGTTCCGGCCTCCGTTCCTCCACGCTGATCCACTGCGGCACTTTCTCCCGCAGCGCCGCGTTCTCGGCGGTCAGGCGCTCGATCACGTTAGCAGCCGCAAACTCAATGTATTCCCGCCGATCTTGGATTTCTCCGACCTTGCAGTTTTCGCATTTGTCGTCGTGCCCAAGCCCCTTCGCGCAGCACCGCAGTGCCTGCACGATTTCATTGCCTTTCATATATCCTCCATTCCTTCAAGAACCATTTGTCCCGGCAAAACGCCATCCTCCATCCACCAGTGCATCACATCCTCGCCGTTCTGCCACGCGCACGGAAGTTCTCGCTTGCGCCGTTCCGCAAGCATCCTGTCAAACGCCCGGACATATGCCGCTTTGATCTTCGGATAGCGCGAGAGCTCCGTGCTTCTGTGTTTCCTTGCCATTGGGCACCCGATGCACCCCACGCGCTTCCATCCGCATTCATACAGCGGATTCATGCAGATTTCTTCCTCTTTCGCGTACCCCCAAACGTCAGCGTCCTTCCAATCAATGATTGGATTTACAATCCGTTTCCCTTTGAGCTGGCAACTCTCCATCATCCTGCGGCTTTCGTCGTTGTCGTTCATAAGCGTCAGCCGCTTAGCTTTATTGCTGTGCAGCACTTCCAAAGCTCCGCGGCTTTCCCGTTTCACCGATTCCGCCCAGCGAACACCAGTCGCAATAAACCGTCCTTTTCCGCCACCCTCTTTTAGTTCCGAGCAACAGTATCGCATCCAACGTGTCGGCGGCATGAGCTTGCGCGGGATCAGATTCCACATGGTTACGTTCCCGCCGTCCGATGTGCGGTGGGTATCGATGGTGCATTTTACGCCTGCCAGCTCTAAGCGCCGGAAGGCGCCTCGGATGTGCCAGACGGTCTCCGGCGCGTCCGCTGTCGTGAGCGAATGAAGCACCTCATACGGGATACCCGCTTTCCCGGCCAGATGCAAAAGAACGTCCGAATCCTTGCCTCCGGAATAAGTGATAACAAGCGGCTGCTTGTACAAGCGCAAGCTCATATCCGAGGCCATCCGCAGCCGCTCAATCGCGGTTTGTTCTAAGCCCATTTCCGCCCTCCATCCATGTACATCATCCGCCCGCGAATGATCTCCGTTGTCTCTTGCAAATATGGATTTTTCATGGTATACTTTCCTTGTACTTGATTTTCACAGAGAAGCGCAGGCTTCTCCGCCCTCGTCCGGCTGCAACCGGTCGAGGGCATTTTTTATCCGATCAGGAACTCCGGCTTATAGTGGAGCTTCATCGCCTTGGCGTTCTGGTGGTATTCCGGCGCGCTCCACTTATAGCCCCAGTATTTGGCCGCCGTAAAGATCGCGGCCAGCTCGTCTCCCGCGCGTACCGTAATGCTCTGATTGCGGTACGCGACGGCGTAATAATTTTGCCCGGTATACCCGGCCTGCGCGATCACGCACGGCCTGCGCGGTGCCCGCTCTCCCGAGTAATCGGTGCTATTTTGCCGCATACAAATGCCCCTTCCTTACTTTCCTCCCGGCGTGCGCGATCTCCCGCTGCGCCACGAAATTCAGCTCCTGCGCGTGCTTCTCTGCGAGTTGCTTTTGATAGATGTGCTCCCGGATGGACTGATACAGCATCCATGAGCAGCACTTCGCGCTGCATCCCGGCGCACGTTCCGGACAGTCTCTCCCGCAGGGAGGCGGGATCGGCTTTGTTTTCGGTGTGTACCGCATCATTCGTCCACGGCCTCCTCCCACAAATGCTGCATCCACGCCGCCAGCGTCAGCAGGCGCTTGCGCGTCTCCAGCACCAACTCGACGATCTCACGATCGATATGCGGCTGACTGCTCAGTATCTCCGCGTCCTCCTGATCCTGTTCAGCGGCCCGCGTGGCCGCGTCGATCAGGTCCTCCATCTGCTCCGGCGTCAGCTCCACCGGAATTTTCCCGTTACTCGCCATCTTTCTCGCGCTCAGCGATCCGCATTGCCTCGCGGATCACACTCCCGCCATAGGCATCCTTGGTCAGCTCAAAGAATGCCTCGCGCGTCATATCTGCGCTCAGGTCGATTCCGTGATCCTTCGCAAATGCCTTTCGCCCGGCCTCGCAGCTCCCAGTCAGCCGGTGATGCCAGTCGTACATCGTCATTACCGGATACTCTGTATTCGGCTTGATCGCATCCAGAAATGCGGTGATCCGCTCCTCCTGCGGCAGGTCCTCAAACGCCTTCTCGCGCGCAGCTTCCACGGCGGCACGGGCCGTTTCCCCATGCGCAAAGAATCCATCTACTTTTGCCACAAAGCACGGCGTTAATGTTAAGTCCTCTTGCAGGATGGTGCCCTTCGTAATGTTCCCGTGTACCGCCGTTATGATCGTCTGCACACCATCGATCATATGTACATTTTCTCCGTCGTACTTTTTAATGCCGTCGCCGGAGCCGTCGCCGTAGCCGTAGCCGG